>Ga0315338_1000575_pt1 | contig 76786 bp, 79 predicted proteins | sample ASW8metaG_FD_204518 | JGI IMG/M metagenome (GOLD analysis project Ga0315338, IMG submission 204518) | Ammonia-oxidizing marine archaeal communities from Monterey Bay, California, United States - ASW #8 | ecosystem: Environmental > Aquatic > Marine > Coastal | place: USA: California | collected...
GGCTCATCACATCCTGGGGCTGTAGCAGGTCCCAAGGGTATGGCTGTTCGCCATTTAAAGTGGTACGCGAGCTGGGTTTAGAACGTCGTGAGACAGTTCGGTCCCTATCTGCCGTGGGCGTTGGAAACTTGAGGGGAGCTGCTCCTAGTACGAGAGGACCGGAGTGGACGTACCTCTGGTGTTCCGGTTGTCATGCCATTGGCATTGCCGGGTAGCTATGTACGGACGGGATAACCGCTGAAAGCATCTAAGCGGGAAGCCCCCCCCGAGATTAGGTTTCCCTGGGGACTCGATCCCCCTGAAGGGCCCTCGAAGACTACGAGGTTGATAGGCTGGGTGTGGAAGTTCAGTAATGGATGAAGCTAACCAGTACTAATTGCCCGTGAGGCTTGACCATATAACACCCAAGAGGTCTGTGCGACTGAAGGATCAATCCTAATTCGATGCTTTTCTTTTTGATTCCAGCTTGGAAGAGGAGCATCATCCGGTTTGCCTGGCGGCCATAGCGGACGGGAACCACCCGATCCCATTTCGAACTCGGAAGTGAAGACGTCCAGCGCCGATGGTAGTGTGGGGTCTCCCCATGTGAGAGTAGGTCACCGCCAGGTTTATATTTAAACATCCCTTCGGTCGAAAGGCCGAGGGGATTTTTTTAGACTTTTCTTTCGTTGGGAGGTTTAGGTATCCCATCGACGAATATCTAAGGATCACTAATATCCAGTAAGCTCCGCATAGCCACTGCCCTCTAGGGTTTCTCCAGCCTGTGTGCCAGCGACCCGGACAGCTCCCTCCCAGTAACGCACGGTTAGGTCCAGCTCTTGTTGTACGAGATAGGGCTGAATTATCAGTGACATTTCTTCGTAGGGAAGAGATAGCTGCCAGCTTATAGGGTATACGACACTAGTTTCCGGGCTCGTCCAGTACTTTAAGGGTGTTAGAAGTACATCGTCGGAAGATAATTTGAATCGAGTACCATCCGATTGCACCAGCGAGCCACCGCTATAGGGACTAGACTCACCATCCTGAGTACGAAGCCTGTAGTACATAATTTCTCGTCCGTCCTCCAGTTGAAGCCCGAACCAATCCCAACCCTCAAGCCCAGGGCTTAATGAACTAGTGCCCCACTCCCGATCCATCCACGTGGTTCCTGATACTTCATGGCTTGAGCCATCAACCTGGAGTACGCCACTCGTTTCCAGTCGAGTGAGAGAGTAGTAATGTGAGGCGTTGCCATACTCCGGGCCTTTCAGGTCCACGCCATCATCTCCATGAACAACCGGAGGTTTTCCTCCTTGTAGCTCCAATTGAAGTCCAATTCGATCCGTACTGGCCCGAAGATACAGCGGCAGTATGTTAGGTCCTTCCCCGGACGCGGACCAGTCCTCAAGCCAGATTCGAAACGGATCATCTTGGTTGCCTGCCAGGCCTAAAGCTTCTCTAGAGAAACGCTCCGCCGTAATGAAGTTGTTACCCTCCGTATCTGTAATGGCTAGATGCGCCATCCATACTTGGGTGGTTCCCCATTCCGACTCGTGAGTGCTTTGCTGAGCAGTTAGCGCGTACCTAAAAAAAGTTAGCTCAAAGCCAAAATGCCGCGATCCCTTTGTTTCAAGATTGCCAGTGAAGTACCACCACTCGCTTTGATATTCGTCGTGGCTTCCGTGATCAGCAGGAAACTGAAACGCGCGACTTTCTACTACTTGGGCGTAATCATCCCCGTTACTCTCGTTAAGAAAGCGCATACCGCTAGTTATTTGTGAAGGGGCGAACTCTTCCACTGACCCTGAGCAAGCTGGTAGTGTAATGGCAAACAAGAGGAATATCCGCACCTTGGCTACTCCTCCCGTAGCTGCGTTGCCAAACCGAATTTAATAGCTCGCGTTGCCGGATAGACACCTGCGAGTATCGCCGCACCAAGAGCAAGGGCGATACCCGTTAGCAGCGGATTAGGCGCAATAACTAAATTCATACTCCACCCGAATGAGCGTACATTTATAACGAAAATAAGAAGTGCCGCCATAATAATTCCTAGTGGTATTGCGAATACCCCTGCGGCTAGCCCGAGTATTCCAGTTTGCGCCAGAATCAATATGCGCATCTGTCTAGGCCTGAGGCCCAAAGCTCTCAAGATCGCGATCTCTTTGGCTCTTTCAAGCTCGATTGACATGAGGGCGCTCGCTAGCCCTAGAAATGCGACGAGCCCCGCAAGAATTCTCAGCACTTCGGTGATCCTAAACGTTTGATCAAAAATGGCCAGAGAACGTTCTCTGATGAAATCATTAGATCGGACTCTGATATCGTTAGTGTTTGCCAATACAGCTTGGATTGCAGCAAATGTTGCAGCTCGATTGGCATCATCACGGAGATACACACCAACCCCACTAATCATGTTGTCCTGCCAATGTTCACGATAAAGCGATAATGGTAGTAACACTGTGCCGCCATTCGTGCTGTAGTCGCGAAAGATCCCAAGTACAGAAAACTGTTGGTTACCCCCTATTGTTGGGAGTGTGATTTCGTTACCCGGGCTAAGACCTCGACGAAAAGCCAAAGGTTCAGAGATGAAAACACCTTTTCCGTTTTCCATGTCAGAAATTGCATCGCCCAAGGCTTGCCGGGTAAGTGTGAGCCCCCATCCTTGAGGGCCTGGCTTATGGGCACGAAGACTTATCGCACCATCAGCTGTTGGTAATCGGACGAAACGTGTCTGGTTAGTCCCCAGCACGCCAGTGATTGTATGGAGTGCTTCCAGCGTCTCGTAATCAAAGGCATCCTCGGATTCAGTACTAAGATAGATATCTGCGGTCAGTGTGCCGGTCAACCACTCTTCAACGCTGATACGGAAACTACCGATCATTAGGCCGATGCCCACGACTGTTGCTACTGCCACGGAGAGCGCTGCTGTTGCGACCCCAGTCCGGCTCAAGTGCGCGGATACACCTCTGGCAGCTAGTGCTCCGGGGATACCAAAACCGAATGCGGCTGCGGGTTCTACCAATTTCGCAAGAAGTTTAGTGCCGCTCGGTACGAGTAATGCCCCGGCAGTGATGATGAAGAATAAACCGCCAAATGCTACTACTAGACTGCGGGTCGATAAGGCAAGAAGCACTATTGCAGTAAGGCTTGTTGGCACGGCGATCCAGGCCGCTCGACGAGTGAGAGTTCGTGCGGATCGTTCCAGTGCCGCGCGACTCATAGCAGTGTAAGGTGCTGTGTTCGCAGCATCCAAGGCAGGTGCAGTTGCTGCAAGTATCGTAGCACCCAGACCAAGCGCCAAACCCTTCCAATAGATCAACATTGATGGGGGCACTGCACTTACACTGGATCTAAAATATAGGTTATCAACTGTTTGGAGAACCAACTCCACCAAGCCATTTGCAAATTGATGTCCTATGAATAAGCCTAGGACAGTTGCCAATCCACCAATCGCCAGCGCCTCAATTAGGATGCTGAGAAGCAATTGCGTTCGATTGACTCCAATTGCTCTGAGGACCCCAAAGGTTGCGCGCCGCTGCACAATAGCAAATGACATGGTCGCGTAAATCAGGAATACACCTACCATTAAAGCAAGCAAACTTAGTGCAGTTAGATTGATGCGAAAGGCACGGGAAAGTTCATCAAACGCCGCATTCCTGCCGCTCGCGGGTACCAGTGTTATCCCTTCAAGATCAATAGAGTCTAAACGGGCGGCTTCAGATTCATTGAGAATGAGGTCTACCCTAGAGATTGAGGCTGTACCAAGTAGTTCCTGGGCGGTGGCGATGTCTGAAACAATAGGTGCGGTGCTGCCTTCGGCACTCGATGATTCGAGAATCGTACCCACGATCTGGACAATTTTCTCAGTATCATTGACCAGTAGCTGCAGGCTAGAGCCCATATCTAGATTAAGTTCTTGCGCCAGGGCTTCTGGTATCAGAACACTATTCGGTTCGACGATCAGCTGTGTTAAATCCGATCCGCGACCAGGGATAAATCCTGAGAATCCCCTGAAGCCGTTTTCCTCCAATGGGTCCACGCCAATTAAAGTTAGTGATCGTGCCGGTAATCTGGCCAGCCTTACTCCTTCCTCAATCACGGGTGCGGCCTGAAGTGGACCATGTTGTATGCGCAATTCTCGATACTGAGAATTGGATATGTTCCCTTTTACAGCCATCAAGTGGTGAGTGGTTCGGCCAGTGATAAGGTCGGCCGAAAGCTCAAAGGCGCGCCGCGCACTATTGTTGGCAAGATCTACACCCACATAGACCGCTACTCCCAGTGCGATTCCAGTCACCGCTAGGCAGAGCTGCCATGGGTGTTTTAAATAGAAACGGCGTCCCGCATTTGCCAGTAATTCATTCACGGGAGTGTTTCCTCCAGATGGGAACTCCTAATAGTCAACACTCGATCAGCAGAGCCAATAACCTCTCGGCTATGAGTAGCCATGATGAGAGTTGCGTTATATCGTCGACAGGTCTGAGTCAGGAGACCAAGGACTTCTTTAGCAGTATCCAGATCGAGATTGCCCGTAGGTTCATCTGCTAGCACGATATCTGGTTTGTGAGCTAGCGCGCGCGCGATAGCAACCCGTTGTTGCTCTCCGCCCGAGAGTTCTTCTGGAAATCGATGCCCGCAGTCAGGCAGCCCCAGTTCGTTCAATAAATTCGTGATGCGTTCGGTGTGCTCAGTTTTTGGGTTATTGAGGGCCATAGGCAGCCGAATGTTTTCGGCAACGGTAAGAGTAGGAATTAAATTAAAAAATTGAAATACAAATCCGAGTTTTTGACAGCGCAATTTGGATAGTTCATCTTCACTAATGTTAGTGAGTGAGTTTTCTAAGATAGTGATTTCGCCGTTTGTTGGTCGGTCTAGGCCGCCGATTAGGTTGAGTAGGGTCGATTTCCCAGAGCCACTGCGACCGATGACGACCACAAATTCGCCGCCCCAAATATTTAGGTTACATTCCGAAAGGACGACATGGGAGCCGTAAGTTTTCGTGACGTGCGTAAGCTGTATCTGGCTTTTTGTACCCGTCACGTTAAATAGATACCTATCTGTTAAATTTCTGTGGAATTCTATTTGGAAGTATATTCTTAACCATATCAGCTCCGATAAATCTATGTGATTCTCAACACAGCAATATCAAGCGGATTCGGACCTACCATCTGGTTATTCATAGGAACTGTTATTAACCTTGTACATCAGTAGGGGCGTTATTTCAGACTGGGGCACAGGATGTTCTGATAAGGCGTCAAAACAGCTTACGGGGGGGATGTCGTTGCTTTGCAAGTGGTGCGAAGTTTGCCGCGACATTTGAGAGAATCATCGCTGCAGAGTGAAGCAAGGAAACCACAATGAAGTTCTACTATTTTTCTGGGGCCCCTAGTCCACGCAAAGTGGGGATTGTTATTGCGGAGAAAGACCTGGAAATTCCGACGGTCATCGTGAATCTAAGGGAGGGTAAACACAAGACTGAGGAATTCAAGGCCATGAACCCAAGCTGGACACTACCGATTTTGGAGCTTGATGATGGAACGTGTATCACTGAGAGTCTGGCTATGGCTCATTATCTAGAGCGGACATACCCCGAGCCCAATCTTATGGGAATTGATGCCAAGGAGCAGGCGCTGGTGCTCATGTGGCACGATATTTCGACATTGGAGGGATACCTCGGCATTCAGGAGCGGTATCGGAATTCACTGGACTTTCCGGAGGGCCGAGCACTCCCGGGCCCGGTATCCTATGATCGAATTCCCGCTTTGGTAGATCGTGGCAGCAGACGGATCCAGGCATTTTTCGACAAGCTTGATTGGCGGTTGGGTGAGAGCTTGTATCTTGCAGGCGATCGTTATACTTACGCGGATATTGCTGGCTATGTTTATTGCATGTTCGCTGAGCGTGTGACGAATCAGGATCCAGCAGAAAGACGAGAAAATTTGACTCGCTGGAGAGATGAAATTGCAGCTAGGCCAGCGGTATTGGATCCACCAGGCTGACTAGGAATGTAGCTACAGCCGTATGATCGAGTACAGAAAGCATGATTGAACTCGGATTGAAGTTTACCATCGCCTATTTAATTGGATCTATCCTTGGTAGTTTGTTAGTGGGCCAGGTTCAGGGTGGAATTGACATTCGCAAGCTCGGTAGCCGTAATGCTGGAGGGACCAATGCACTTCGAACTCAGGGGAAAACATTTGCGTTTTGGGTGATGTTGATTGATGTCGGGAAGGGGGCACTCCCGGTGCTTTTGCTACCGCAGCTAGAGATACTTGGCATTGGTATTGATACGCAAGTAAGCCGAGAGTTTATTATTTTTGCTGTGGGATTCGGCGCAATTCTTGGGCATGTTTACCCTCTTTGGCACGATTTTTGTGGTGGCAAAGGAGGCGCAACGGCTGCTGGTGTTGTTTGTGTGGTTGCTCCGGAAGTAGCTTTTCTGGTTATTCCCATTTGGGTCGTCGTTATATTAGTGACGCGTTATGTTGGATTAGCCACGATGAGCGTGGTCGTGGGAGTCCCAATCTACATCGGTGCGACGCAGTTGCCGCGACAGATTGAGCTCTTCGTATTCTCGATCATGGTTGCCGTTCTGATTCTTTACACTCATCGGGACAACATCAAACGCATGCGTCAAGGTACGGAATCCCGTACGGAGCTCATTCGCCTCGGCAAGTAGCCGGGCCACTGACAGGTGGATGCAAAAGTTGAACGTGCTCAGATTGCTCACCGATGGAAAACGCCATTCTGGGGAAGCATTGGCTAAGCAGCTGGGGATTACGCGCTCTGCGGTTTGGAAACATGTATCAAGGCTTAATCAGTGGGGATTAAAAATAGATTCTAAACGAGGGAGCGGGTATCGGTTGAGCCGCCCTATAGACCCTTTGAATCAGGAGATGATACTGGCCGCGCTTAATAGGAGTGTTGCTCAGAAAGTTGTGTCACTTGAAGTTTTCCCTGAGCTTGATTCCACTAACCATCATCTGCTCGCATCACCTCCTCCTCCATCGGGGGCTCTCTCGGTTTGTCTCGCAGAGTTTCAACGTGCTGGCAGAGGCAGACGCGGCAGACTTTGGAGCGCTCCTTTTGGTAGCGGGGTTTGCCTTTCTGCGGGGTGGTGTTTTGATGAGATGCCGCGAGATTTAGCAGCTTTACCTCTAGCCATTGGGGTTATCACACGCGGTGTTATTCATTCCATGAGTGATCGCTGGCTCTCCCTCAAGTGGCCCAACGATCTCGTCTGGGATGATCGAAAGCTAGGAGGGATTCTTGTTGAGGTATCTGCAGAGTGTCAGGGGCGCTGTTATGTAGTGATAGGGATTGGCGTGAATGTTTCTATGGGATCAGACTGGCTCAAAGTAGTCAGTGATTGGCCAAGTGGAGCTACGGATCTTTGTCAAATGACAGAGGGGAATCCACCATTGCGAAACGCATTCGTCTGTCGGATGCTCGAGGAATTGGTTACGTTGCTGTCTAGTTATAGTTCTGGTGGATTCAAGGACTATCATGCTGAGTTTGGCAGTGCGAACTATCTGCAGGGCCGTGAGGTTGCAGTATTGGACGGACAGCGTAGTTTTGTGGGGATTGTGGACACAATCGATTCGGACGGGGCACTGATCTTGCAGACTGAGACGGGTAGCCGACGCATCATTTCCGGTGATGTTAGTTTGAGGTTGACATGATTCCCCGAGAAATTCTGTTTGTTGACATTGGTAATTCACGTATTAAGTGGGCTCGAGCGAGTAAAGGGCGCCTAGTAGATCCTTGTGAAGACTTACACATTGAGTCTCCTGCGACTGCTCTCCAGTCGATGGTTGAGGTTCAGCCAAATGACATTGGCCGACTCGTGGCCGCAAATGTAGCTGGCCCTATTCTCAGATCACTTTTGACAGAGGTAGCGATGAACAATTGGGGGATTGCACCAGAATTCGTAGAACCGGTCCGGGATGGGCATGGCATTCGATGCGGTTACTCAGATCCTTCACAGCTAGGCGCTGACCGGTGGGTTTCCTTAATTGCCGCGTATCAATTAACGAAAGGTGCCGCGAGTGTGATTGACGCGGGAACTACGGTAACTCTGGATTCTGTGGATGCCGAGGGCCAACATCTGGGCGGGCTTATCATGGCGGGACCGCAGATGGTGTGTGCCGCACTTCACCAGGGGACAGATGGCATTGGAAAAATCAGCGGGGCGTTACGCCCACCTACCGGTATTAGTATGCTCGGCACCGATACAGATAAGGCGGTAGCAAACGGTGCAATGTTAAGTGTTGCCAGTGCTCTGGATCGAGCCATAGCAGTGCTAGCAGCTGGAGCCAAAGAACAACCGACGGTTTATATTACTGGGGGTGACGCACGAATATTGTCTGATTGGCTGGAAACTAAGACGCAATACCGTGCAAACTTAGTTTTAGAAGGACTCGCTTTCGTTGCCGTGGAGGGATAACACTAAAGGGCGCGAGTACACTAGATTGGTAAAGTTTTGTTGTGGGAGAGCAATAGTATGAATGCATCCAAAAGAACAGAGTGGTTTGCGCTTGGACTCTTTATGGGTATCGGTTTCAATACCACCGCATTCGGGGAGTTGGCCGTGGGCTTTCAGGCTGCCCTGGCCTCGGCAGAGCGACCCGCTGAGGAAAAGGTGCGTGACGCATCCAGAAAACCCGAAGAAGTTCTTAGTTTTGTGGGTATTGAAGCCGGTATGACGGTTCTGGAGTTGTTTGCCGGCGGTGGCTGGTATACGGAGGCGTTATCGGCGGCAGTCGGACCCGAGGGCATGGTATACGCCCAGAATCCAGAGCGATTCCGGGAGCGCGTCGCAGAGGCAGCTGCTGCGCGCGCAGCTCGGTTAGAGAATGTTGAGGTCCTTTACACGGCCGGTAGCGACATCTTCGCCGTCGGCGACATCGGGTTGCCCGCACAGGCGGATGCTGCTTTCACTGCCCTGAATCTTCACGACTACGCGAATCGTGGCGACGAAATAGGACTGGCTTTTTTGCGAGGGATCTATGATTCAGTCTTGCCGGGCGGCACGTTGGGAGTGATAGACCACGTGGGGGTTACGGGTCAGGACAACACCGAGCTGCACCGGATGGAGACGTCCAAGGCCCGAGAACTCTTGATTGCAGCAGGCTTTTTTATTGAAGCCGAGTCTGACATTTTGATGAATTCTTCTGACGATCACACCTTGGGAATTAGGGATCCATCCATTCGGTACAATACGGATCGAATGCTGATTCGAGCTAGAAAACCAGAATAAACATTTCTAATGGACACTGGGGGAGCTACTTCAGAGCCTGGGGCTCCGTTTCTCCCGTTAGAATACTTTGGCCTCTTTGTTGAGGTTGGTTGTGTTCGGAGTGAACTCGCAAAGAAGTGCCGGTATAGCTCAGTTGGTAGAGCAGGGGTTTTGTAAACCTCAGGTCCGCGGTTCGAGTCCGTGTGCCGGCACCACCCAACTACCCCGGTGAAACGTGGTTCACCAATAGGAGATTGACAGTGGTCCGTACAGAAACATCGCCAAAAAAGTCTTACCGACTCAGAGAGGACTTTAAGCTCGATACGATGGATATTGTGGTTGCGGTCTTATTGGGCGTCATTCAGGCTGTCATTGAAGTTGTTGGGCTTCTCGGGTTCTTAGAACGAACTGTTTGGGCGACTGGGCCTGTGGGGTTTGTTATCTATGCTTTCTATAATGGCACCACCTGGATTTTGTTTTACGCGGGTACATATCTACGAAAACGAGCTGTTGTGGTAATGCTGGCGGTTACAGTCACTGCGCTGGTTCGCTGGTTTGCTGGTGATCCGGATGGACCGGTTCTGCTGTTCTATGGGCTGTTTCCGGCTACGTTCGGTGCCACGGTACTGGCTCTGATGCGCTGGCGAGGCGGAAGGTTGTTGTTTGCACTGGCACTTGCCGTTACCTCCGTAGCAAATCAGGTCGCGACTTTTATTGGGCAGGGCGGATTTCAACTGGCAGATGGTACTTTCTGGGCACTAGTCTCTATGGCGGTAGCTGCATTTGGCGGACTGATGTGGGGGGTAGTAGCTTGGTATCTGGGGCGAGGTCTTGAACATGCTGGGGTTCCCTCGCTTGATAGTCCTCCTGCTTTTGGTGGAGGTGCGGAGACCAGGCACGCGTGAAGACCAGCACGTCTGCGCTAGTTCTTGAGGACTACAGCTTTTGGTTCAAGCCCCCGGCGGGACAGCCTGAGGGCCCGCCAGCTTTGGTTGACGTCTCGTTTGAGGTTGAGTCTGGAGCGTTTGTGCTCATCCTAGGGAGGAGCGGTTCAGGAAAAAGCACGCTTGCTTTGAACCTGGTTGGTATCTACCCAGATTACTTCGGAGGAAGGAATCAGGGCCGGATGCTCATTTGGGACCCGGAGCGTGGTCTGATCAATCGGCGGGAACTTCCGGCAGCAGAGCGCTTCAGACGCGTCAACATGTTATTCCAGAGTCCTGAAGAGCAAATTGTCACACTCACAGTTGAAGAAGAGATTGGTTTTGCGCTGGAGAATTATTTGTTCGAGCCGGTCGAGATTCACCGTCGCATAGATCAAGCGCTCGAGCTAGTTAATCTCACTGGTTTTCGTGAGCGTCAGATGCTTGAGCTCTCTGGTGGTGAGAAACAGAGAGTGGCATTAGCAGCAATGCTTGCTTTGGAACCGTCTGTACTGATTCTTGATGAGCCCACTTCCAACCTTGATCCTGCTGGGACCGCTGACGTGTTGGCAACGATTGATCGTGTCAGATCCCATCTCGGTTTGACAGTCATGGTGATAGAGCACGAAGTCGACGAAGTTTTCGATTTAGTTGATTCTGTGCTTCTGGTCGAGGATCGACGTGTGTTAGGACCATTCACGCCTCGTCAGTTTATTGAAGAGCGCGGTCTTTACGTTCGAGACGAGATGGGTCTTTGGATACCACAGGTGTCAGAGGTAGCGCTTGAACTACAAGAGTTGGATATCGATCTGGGCGTCGTTCCACTTAATGAAGATGAGTTAGTTGCTGCCATCAAGGCGCAAGGTTCCAGTGTTCCGTTTCCCTCTCGCTTATCTCAACACTCAGCCGGAATAACCGAAACGTTGTCTCCTGGGGTTATCGAGGTTCAGGATGTCCACTTTAGTTACGATGAACATCAAGTTTTGACTGGCGTCACTTGCGCAGCTCACCGGAACGAGTTGCTCGCCATCATTGGTCAAAACGGCTCCGGGAAATCGACCCTTGCCTCGTTATTCAATGGTATTGCGCAGCCGGACTCGGGTTCGGTATTGGTCGACGGTATCCCCACCACAGATTATGACTTTGCCCATCTCGCTAAACGGGTTGCACATATTTTTCAGGTGCCAGAGAAGCAATTCGTTTGCAACACAGTTTACGATGAAATTGCTCATGGACTTCGGGCGCTAGGATTAAAAGAATCTGAGGTGAAAGACCGCACGGTCGAATTCTTGAAGTCTGTTCGGCTTTTTGAGCGACGCGATGCGAGTCCTTATGTTTTGAGCCACGGTCAGAAGCGACGGTTGTCCGTGGCGGCCATGGTAGTAGGTCAGCCCGAGGTAGTAGTTCTTGATGAACCCACTTTTGGTCAAGACTATTATCAGGCTAGAAATCTGATGCAACTCCTTAGGCAGCTTGCTGATGATGGCGCTGCAGTTGTATTTATTACTCATGATATGCGCTTGGTGGCGGAATATGCAGACCGAGCGGCGGTCCTTTGTGACGGCAAAATTATTTTCAATGGCACCCCGTCGGGTTTATTCGCCGCAAAGAATGTAATGAAACTCTCACGACTGAAGCCTCCGTCCGTCTACGAGTTTTCTGCCCGACTATTGGATAAGCCGGTTCTTACGACCGCCGCTCTTGTAGAAGTAACGAAGGAGAGGATCAGTGGCTAAAGTCGAATTATCCTTCAAGAAAGGGGATTCGCTGTTTCATCAAATGACACCGTTTTCTAAATTGTTGTTAGCTTTAAGCGTTTCGTTTGTAGCTATTTTCAATACTAATCTTTATGTGGGAGCGGCTCTTTTCGCTTTCTGTTTTGTCATTGCTGTATTTTTCACAGGTATACCGCTGAAAAGGTATTGGGCACTGGGGAAGATTATTGTTCCCTTCATTCTTATTCTGGCTGTGGTATTCCCATTTTTCTATGGAGGCCAGGCTACGGTAGGTTCAGACACGATCGCACTGCGTACGCCATTCAAGGATTTATCGTGGGCCGCGCTCGGATTCGGCGCGCTTCTTGCGTTGAGGTTTCTAGCTTTAGCCACGATTGGTTTGGCTTTTGCCTTCACAACACACCCAACAGACATGGTGCAAAATCTTTCCAGAAGAGGATGGGACTATCGGTTAGTACATGCTCCAGTTCTTGGGCTTGTTTTATTCCCTTCATTCTTGGAACTTGGTCGTGAGATTTCAATTACTCAGCGTATCCGTGATCTCGGTCAGAATACGAATTGGTTTAAGCGCAAGTGGATCCGCATAAAACACTTAACGTTTGCCATGCTAGTTTTGGGATTGCGTAATGGGCAAACTCAGGCCATGGCACTAGACATACGAGGCTATGGGGCACATAAGACTCGGACCTTCATGCGTGAGGTTCCGAGGCATAGAGGAGGAGAGATATTCGCCTGGGTGTTCTTTGCGCTGTCAGTGATCTATCTAATCTATGAGTTTAACCCGGCTACAATGCAGTGGAATATGGAGTTGTGAGGCAGATAATCAACTTTCCGTCCATGATTCATGTGGATATTGATGTTAAGGGGTTGGCTCCGAAACTGTGGGGATAATAGTTTGCTGAGGACGAGTTCCAAAACGGATTAGAAAAAGCTCCAGATAACCGACCTTTTCCTGCTGTCTGTTGACCTGGAAAATATCTGGTGAGAGTCCGGTTGGCTCGGGGTCATATGGTGGAAGGAGTCGTGCGGTTAAGCGGCTTTTTTTTGGGGGTTCATTTACCAAGCGCCACCTAGTGCCCAGGTCTGGGAGTCGCCATCGATTCTCGACGACAACCACAATCTCCTCCATCACCATCTCCTTACCCTCCGAGAATTGAGCTAAATTGGCTTGGCCCGGTTCATCCTTAAGAATTTGCGGGGGTAACGGTGGATTCACCTGACTCCAGGCGGCTCCCACCAAGGTGAGAGGAACCCATATGCTGAGGTGCCTACTCGGTTGGTGCCCCAAGTTGTCTTCTCCAACCGAGAGACTCGAACCAGTAGTTGTGGATTGCCGGGAGCCAAGTATCGGATTCTCGAGCCGCAATCCACGCATTCAGAAAAATGATGAAATCAGCATCCCCTTTATTGACCGCAAAAGCATTCCGGGTCTGGAGTAGAGGTTCCGGGAGTGGAACATCAACTTTGGTTAGATTCTCCAGTGCCAGGAAAGTGGGTATGGGTTCGTTTTCCAGATAAGCATCCACAGTTCCTTCTATCAATGCTGCACTAGCCAGCTCTGGATTCTCATATAGTTTTAGCTGAGCTCTCGGGAAAATTCGGTCAACGAGCTCTTCGGCAACAGCCCCAGTGACGGCGGCAATGGCATAGGTGGCATCATTAAGATCTTCGAGGGTTTCTACCAGTGCCGTTTTTTCAAGGTTTGTCGCGAGTGTGGTGCCACTGCGGGCGTACGGTTGGCTGAAATTAACATGCAGAGCCCTTGCCGGTGTGATTGAAAGGCCCGCAGCAATGACATCGATTTCCCCTGATTCCAGCCGCAAGATGATTTGCTCCCAAGGGTATATGCTGAATTCAACCTCGACTTCCATATCTTCAGCCAGTTTTTTCGCGACATCTATTTCGAAACCGATTAGCTCGCCGTAGGAGTTTCGCATGGTCCAAGGGGTGTAGAGAGCAACACCCACGCGCAAAGTTCCATCGTTCAGCACTTGCTGGAGTGTTCGTGCCAAGCCCGATGAGCAGAGCAAGCTGAGCAGGAGCGCGCTAAGAAGAGAGTTCCGCTTGAGCAATGACGACCTCCTTGCGGTATGGTTTCCAGTTAAGATCTAACAAACGTCCATCGTGGGCGAATGCTCGGGACATGCCGGAGTAATTTAGGGTCACGGTCTTCCTAGCACAATCCTAACCTATCTCGCTTCTCGGTGTTGAGTAGCTTGAGACTAAATTTGCGAGATTCGATCAGCGGTATATAGGATTACCAGCCTGGAGCTTGGTGCCGAGAGGTTACTTGGAATGAGACTGCTAATCTCCACTGGTGCCGTAGGGGGCAGGGTTGTTTTTCAAGGCTTCTGATGGAATGGAGTCATTCGGTTTCATCCCTCTTTTTTGGTGTTCTGCAGGCGTTTTGATCGACCTCTTTTCGAAGCGAATTTTTGGATTTCATCCGTTCGCTGGACTTGGATTTTTCGTGTACCCCACCTTTGCGCAGTAGGGGCGATCGGGCAGCTGGGTTGCGGGGTTTTTTTGCCATGCTTAAAGTCTCGAAAAGTTGCTCAGATCGGTTATGATCGAGCTTGTGACCAGTTTAACCTTGGGGAGAGACCCATGAAAAGTAGCCGAAATATTTGTCTGGCCTTCCTGGTAACCATATTTGTTGGGGGAGTTTTTGCTAACCCTCAGGAAGGTGAGCAGGCGCCAGCGTTTCGCTTACAAGATCAAAACTTTATCTGGCACGAGTTAGAGGATTTTGATGGCCAATGGCTGGTTCTATACTTCTATCCGAAGGCAGACACGCCGGGTTGTACCACGGAAGCTTGTGAGTTTAGGGACAATATCTTCGCGTATGAAGAGCTGGGTGCAGCCATCGTGGGTGTGAGTGTGGATGATGTTGCTTCGCAAAAAGATTTCGCAGATAAATACCATCTTCCTTTTCCGTTACTCTCTGATGCCAGCAAGGTTGTAGCGGAGAGTTACGGTGTCTTGCGCGAGTCTGGAGTTGCAAATAGGCAGTCGTTCATTATCGATCCTCAGGGGCGAGTAGCAAAACGCTATTATCAGGTAAATCCTGCAGATCATTCCGCGGAAGTTCTCGAGGACTTAAAAATACTAATGTAGGTTTGATGGGCGCTGCTTTGACGACAGTCAGCCTGTCTGACGGGTAATGAGCCCGATCGAGAATGATTAGGGGGAGAATGGTCGCGTTCACCGAGTCGGTTAATCCGAATCCTCATCAATAATGGTGTTGCGCAGGACTCCCACACCCTTGATATCGATTTCCACGACGTCGCCGGGTTTCATCCAAATAGGGGGTTTTCGGACTCGACCTACACCGCCTGGTGTGCCACTGACGATAACGTCGCCCGGTTCTAGGGGAGTCCAGGATGAGCAATATTCAATGAGCTGGGGGATGTTGAAGCAGAGATCGCTTACGGGGGCATCCTGAAGAACTTGTCCGTTTAGGCGCGTTTGTAGATGAAACGCACCGGGATCTGGTTGCTCGTCGCTCGTGACCATCCACGGTCCGAACCCGCCACTTTTATAGAAGTTCTTCCCGGCGGTGAACTGGATCGTGTGCATCTGAAAATCGCGAATACTACCTTCGTTAAAACAACTGTATCCGGCTATATAGTCCATCGCTTCAGCCTGGGAAACGTGTCGAGCCCGTTTTCCGATGATGACGGCCAGTTCTCCCTCATAGTCGAAGTCTGTTGAAACCTTTGGACGGATCAGTGGGCAGTTGTGACCAACAATAGAATCTGCAAAACGCGTAAATAAAACTGGGTGCTTAGGTATATCACGGCCGGTTTCTTTTATATGACTGAGATAATTGATTCCCACGCATAGTATTTTGGAAGCGTTGGGGATTACGGGCAGATAGGTGATATCCGCCTCCGCAATATCGGCATCTTCCGTTTCAAAATGCCTGAGATCTTCAAGAGAATGGGAATTACGCTCCATCATGGTGCGTAGATCTAGGTGCGGTTCAGGGTAAAGGTTGGTTCCACTGAGCCTTGTACCTACGTCGATAATGCCGTCCTCAGTGAGTAATCCAAAACTTGACTGTTTAAATTCCGCATTTTTTTTTTCAAAACTAATAACACGCATTTAACTTCCTTGAACCAGCATTAATGATGCAGACTAAGTATGTGGTCGGGATTCCTTGGAAAGGGTAGCAATCGCTTCGGTCAGTGGTACGACCTTCTGGCCTTTCTCACCTAGTCTGCGAATGGATACTGTGCACTTCTCCACTTCTCGTTTACCTAGCGCAATGATCACAGGTGTTTTCGTGAGACTATGTTCGCGGACCTTATAGTTAATTTTCTCGTTTCTAAGATCTGTTTCTGTACGTAATCCAGCACTTTGAAATTGTTGAGCAACCTCAAGCGCATATTGATCCGCATCTGAGGTGATTGTTGCGACGATTATTTGTTGAGGAGCTAACCAGAGGGGGAGGTTGCCCGCATAGTGTTCCAACAAAATGCCAATAAAGCGTTCCAAGGACCCAAAGATCGCTCGGTGGAGAAGTACCGGAACGTGCCGATTGCCATCTTCACCTATGTAAGTTGCGCCTAGTCTGGCAGGTAGATTTAGGTCAACCTGAAGCGTTCCGCACTGCCAGTCACGGCCGATCGCGTCCCGTAGCACAAACTCAATTTTTGGACCGTAGAAGGCGCCTTCACCTGGGTTGTGGGTATAGTCGAGGTTCAAGCTGTCCATAGCTTTCAGCAGAGCATTTTCGGCTCGGTCCCACACCTGGTCCTCGCCGACTCTGCGTTGCGGACGATCGGCAAACTTTATGACCACATCTTCGAAGCCCATATCGCGGTAGATTTCTAGTAGAAGACTACAGACAGCACCCGTCTCTGCCGTGATCTGGTCTTCCGTGCAGAAAATATGGGCATCGTCCTGTGTAAATGCCCTGACCCGCATGAGCCCGTGTAATGCACCAGATGGTTCGTATCTGTGCACTTTCCCAAATTCGGCCAGTCGAAGTGGCAACTCCCGATAACTCCTAAGGTTCTTTTTGAATACTTGAACGTGGCCAGGACAGTTCATTGGCTTTATCGCCCAGACTCGGTCGTCTTCCGTAAGACTTGTAAACATATTCTCAGCGAACGTGTCCCAATGACCTGAGGCTTCCCACAGGCCGCGGTCCATAAGCTCAGGTGTATTGACCTCTTGGTAGTCAGCGATATTCTGACGCTGACGCATGTAATTAACGAGTGTTTGAAATAGCGTCCAGCCTTTTGGATGCCAGAAAATTGCGCCGACTGCTTCATCTTGGAAGTGGAACAAATTCATTTGCCGCCCTATTTGGCGGTGATCTCGGCGTTCCGCTTCTTCGAGCCGGTACAGGTATTGTTTCAGATCCTTATCATTGGCCCAAGCCGTGCCATAGATTCGTTGTAACATTTCGTTAGAGGAATCTCCGCGCCAGTATGCTCCCGCAAGCTTGGTGAGTTTGAACGCTTTTCCCAATTGTCCAGTAGAGGGCAGATGTGGGCCACGACACAGATCAACGAACTCACCCTGTCTGTAAACCGTTACATCCTCATTTTCCGGAATATTGGCAATAATTTCTGCTTTATAAATTTCCCCTTGGCTCTTAAAAAACTCAATTGCTTGAGCACGCGCCCACACTTCTCGAGTGATCTTCTCGTCCCGTTCGACTATTTCTCGCATTCGTTTTTCGATTAGTTCCATATCCTCTGGAGTGAAAGCTTCATCGCGTGCGAAATCGTAGTAGAAGCCGTCCTGTATGGCGGGACCTATGGTCACTTGAGTATCTGGATAAAGTTCTTTAACGGCTTCGGCCATCGCGTGAGCGGCATCGTGTCGTAGCACCTCTAATCCCTCATCCGTCGTTCGGGTCACGATTTCTATGTCTACGTCATCCTCAATATGTGTGGTGAGGTCTCGGAGTACCCCGTTGATGCGTATTGCTACTGCCGCTTTTGCTAATCCAGAACCAATAGACTCCGCAATGGCCAAACCTGATATAGGTTCAGAGAAATCTTTTTTGGATCCGTCTGGTAGGCTAATTATTGGCATTGCACTCCGCCTTGCGCGTTCGGCTCCGCATTGTACGATAAGAACCCATGGCCGTTGTGCTTGGATGGGAGGCCACACTGAGATGGTTAAATACGAGGACCGAAGGATGCAATCAATCGAGATACATATGTTTCCATGTTTGCGGGATAACTACGGGTTTCTGCTCCATGATGAAGAAGCTGGGGTTACAGCTACGGTGGATACCCCGGAGGTTGAGGCTATCCTAGGAGCGCTTGGTGAGAAAAACTGGAAGCTTACGCACATACTGAATACGCATCATCATTCCGACCATGCAGGCGGCAATATCGCCATAAAGGAGGTGACGGGCTGCCAGGTTATAGGCCCTCGCGCTGATGCGTCGCGGATTCCTGGTATTGATGTATTGGTTGGGGAGGGAGATGAGTTCAAATTAGGCAATCATCCGGTCAAAGTTTTTGATACTCCGGGTCATACGCGGGGGCATATCGTCTACCATCTGCCAGAGAATCAAGTAGCTTTCGTTGGGGATACGCTTTTTGCTATGGGGTGTGGTCGTTTGTTCGAGGGCACTCCTGCGCAGATGTGGACATCCCTCCAAAAGTTAATGCAATGGCCCGATGAGACTCGCGTCTATTGTGCTCATGAGTACACTCAGGCTAATGCGCGCTTTGCGATTAGTGTGGAGCCTGGTAACAAAATGTTGGCCGAGCGTGTTCGAGAGGTCAATGAGCTTCGTGCGCGGGATGAACCAACAATTCCAACAACAATAGGCATGGAGAAAGCGACGAATCCGTTTCTTAGACCGATGAGTCCAGAGATAGGAGCTGTGGTGGGGGTACATGATGTTGATCTCACAGAAGTTTTTGCACGGACCCGTGCCTTGAAGGATGCCTTCTAAAGTCTACTTATCGTACTTTTTGGTGGTGAGGGGGATTTAATCTTGGGGGGTGCTTGTTACTGGGAGATCTTAAGCTCGCAGTATCGAAGCGCCATACCAGAGATACAGTAATGCGGTGGTGGTAAGCCTTGAAGTTGACACCTTCCGGGCCAGATCAGACAATAGCCGGCTAATGTTCGCGGAGGGGTACCCAAGCGGTCAACGGGGGCAGACTGTAAATCTGCTGGCTATGCCTTCGTAGGTTCGAATCCTACCCCCTCCACCAGTAGAGGGGGGGTAGAAAGCAGAGAAGGCGGGTGTAGTTCAAGGGTAGAACCTCAGCCTTCCAAGCTGATGATGGCGGTTCGAGTCCGCTCACCCGCTCCATTGGACACTGGTGGGCGCTCGGAATGGTTGGGCTGAATTGCGGAGGGATGAGATTTCCCGCCCACATAGCTCAGTGGTAGAGCACTTCCTTGGTAAGGAAGAGGTCACCGGTTCAAGTCCGGTTGTGGGCTCCAGGTTGTACGGAATCACCGATACAAGTTGACACATTAACATATAGGCGCATGACGGCCACCCCACCGTGGGTGTCCCACGGATTATCGAGACTAGGGTTTAGAGAGATTCAGGAGCATTCCGAATGTCCAAGGAAAAATTTGAACGAACGAAGCCACATGTAAATGTGGGAACGATAGGTCACGTGGACCATGGTAAAACGACGTTGACGGCGGCGTTAACGAAAGTGATGTCTGCCAAGCACGGTGGTGACACGATAGCGTTTGATGAGATTGATAATGCTCCGGAGGAGCGTGAGAGAGGTATCACTATTGCCACGGCACACGTGGAGTATGAGAGTGATACGCGTCACTACGCACATGTAGATTGCCCTGGGCATGCGGACTATGTGAAGAACATGATTACGGGTGCGGCGCAAATGGATGGGGCCATTTTAGTGGTGTCTGCAGCGGATGGGCCAATGCCACAGACGCGCGAACATATACTGCTAGCGCGCCAGGTTGGTGTGCCATTCATAGTGGTGTACTTAAACAAAGCAGACATGGTGGACGATGAGGAGTTGTTAGAGCTAGTGGAGTTAGAGGTTCGGGACTTGTTGTCAATTTATGAATTTCCTGGGGACGATACTCCGATCATTACAGGGAGTGCCCTAAAGGCATTGGAGGGAGATAGCTCCGAGTTAGGCACGCCTAGTGTTGAGAAGCTGGTGGAATCACTGGATGAGTACATTCCAGTGCCCGAGCGTATTGTGGATGGTGATTATCTGATGCCAGTGGAGGATGTGTTCTCGATTTCCGGGCGCGGCACGGTGGTGACTGGCCGGATCGAAAGAGGCATTGTGAAGGTAGGGGAAGAGGTAGAGATTGTTGGAATCAAGGAAACGACTAAGACTACCTGTACGGGTGTTGAGATGTTTAGGAAACTGCTTGATGAAGGTCAGGCGGGAGATAACGTTGGTGTCTTGTTAAGGGGTACGAAGAGAGAAGAGGTAGAGCGAGGGCAAGTATTGGCGAAGCCGGGCTCCATCAAACCCCATACGAAGTTTGAGGCGGAGGTTTACATTCTGACGAAGGAAGAGGGTGGACGGCACACCCCGTTTTTCAAGGGATATCGCCCGCAGTTTTATTTCCGCACGACCGATGTGACGGGTGCGGTGGAGTTACCCGAGGCTACGGAAATGGTGATGCCTGGGGATAACATTCAGATGAAGGTAGATTTGATCTCTCCGATAGCGATGGAGGAGGGGTTGAGGTTTGCGATACGAGAAGGGGGCCGAACTGTAGGCGCCGGTGTAGTCGCAAAAATTATGGAGTGATTTGGAGCAGGTACGACGTGACCGCCATAAAAAGGCCGTTGAGGCGGTGTGAGTAGAGGGAGTCAGGCAGAGGCCAGTAGCTCAATTGGCAGAGCAGCGGTCTCCAAAACCGCAGGTTGGGGGTTCGAGTCCCTCCTGGCCTGCCAATTTCGGTGAGTTGATTATTATGTCTTTTGTACTGACCTCGAAAGCTTGCGAAACCTGATGGTTTTATAGGAACTAAAACGAGCGAATGGAAACTAAGGTTGAAACTCAGAAGACGGCGCTAGATACGCTAAAGCTCCTATTGGCGGGAGCCATACTGATCGGTAGTGTAGTTGGCTACTACTACTACGCCGATATTTCGGTAGTGCTTCGAGCGCTGGGCGTGTTGATATCACTAGCATTAGCGGTAGTCGTCGCACTTCAGTCTTTTCAAGGGCAGGCACTTTGGAGGTTCATTCAAGGATCACGGGTGGAAATGCGCAAGGTTGTGTGGCCGACTCGTGAAGAGGCTATACAGACGACGATAGCGGTTCTCGTATTTGCGCTGATTATGGGGGTGTTCTTCTGGTTACTAGATCTGTTTTTACTTTGGTTTACGCGGATGCTGACAGGCCAGGGGGGCTGATCCGTGGCTGATTTGCAATGGTATGTCGTCCACGCCTACTCGAATTATGAGCACAAGGTAAAGACTTCTTTGGAAGAGCGGATATTGAGATACGGTTTAGAGGATAAATTTGGGAAGATTCTCATTCCTACAGAGGAAGTCGTTGAGATGAAGGAAGGCCAGAAGCGGCGAAGTGAGCGTAAGTTTTTTCCTGGTTATGTGCTTGTTCAGATGGAAATGGGGGATGACACTTGGCATCTGGTAAAGGAAGTGCCAAAGGTACTCGGCTTTATTGGTGGAAGCACGGAGAATCCGGCGCCGATCTCTGACGAGGAAGCTGACTCTATCCTGGATCGTGTGCAAGAGGGAGTAGATAAACCGAGACCCAAAGTTTTGTTCGAACCAGGGGAAGTGGTGCGTGTGACAGACGGGCCATTCAATGATTTTAACGGTGTGGTTGAGCACGTTAATTATGAGAAGAGCAAGGTCAGGGTAGCAGTACAGATACTCGGACGCTCAACACCGGTCGAGCTCGACTTCGGTCAGGTGGAGAAGGCGTGATAGTACACAAGAGGATTTAGGTTTTGGAATGGCAAGAAAGGTAGAAACTTATATCAAGCTGCAGATTCCTGCTGGGCAGGCGAATCCGAGCCCTCCGGTCGGTCCGGCGCTTGGGCAGCACGGCGTAAACATTATGGAGTTTTGCAAGGCTTTTAATGCAGAGACCCAGAACGCTGAGCAGGGCATGCCTATTCCCGTGGTCATTTCTGTATATACAGATAAAAGCTTTACGTTTATCACTAAGACACCCCCTGCTGCCGCTTTGTTGAAAAAGGCAGCGGGTATAGAGAAAGGTAGTGGAACGCCGAACACTGAGAAAGTAGGTAAGGTTAACCGGGCTCAGTTAGAGGAGATCGTTAAGGTCAAGGAACCTGACCTTAACGCTGCGGACATGGATGCTGCGGTGAGAATCATTGCGGGCAGTGCGCGAAGCATGGGCTTGGACGTGGAGGGCGTGTAGATGGCCAAGCTCAGTAAGAACCAGAAAGCTGTTAGGGAGCGCCTAGAGCGTGGTAAAGCTTATCCAATTGCTGAGGCTATTGGATTGGTCAAAGAGCTAGCGCACTCAAAATTTCAGGAGTCTGTAGATGTCGCCGTAAATCTTGGCGTGGACCCTAAAAAGTCCGATCAGGCGGTTCGTGGATCTACAGTGCTTCCCAACGGTACGGGCAAAACTGTTTGCGTTGCGGTTTTTGCACAAGGCGAAAATGCGGATGCCGCTAAGGAGGCTGGCGCAGATATCGTCGGCATGGATGATCTTGCGGAATCTATCAAGGGCGGAGAGTTGAACTTCGACGTGGTGATCGCTAGTCCGGATGCTATGAGTGTGGTGGGTAAGCTTGGGCAAATTCTAGGGCCGCGCGGACTAATGCCTAATCCCAAAGTTGGAACAGTCACACCAGACGTTGCCGCTGCGGTTCAAAGCGCCAAAGCTGGACAGGTTCGGTACCGTACTGATAAGTCGGGCATTGTCCACTGCCAGATTGGTACTGTGGGGTTCGAGGTGGAGGCCTTGACGCAGAATTTAGAGGCGTTGTTAGCTGATCTGAATAAGGCTAAGCCCGCCTCGACGAAGGGCCAGTATATGAAACGTATCAGTGTCTCATCAACGATGGGGCCTGGAGTGATCGTAGATCAGGCCACAGTGGGTGATTGAGAGAAAATTAAGTATTGAATTTTGCGCTTGTCCAGCCAATTAAGATTGTTGAGATTAGGTGGACAGGGGAGGGCCGGCAATAATTCCGGCTATCATCGAAGACCGTAGGTCCCCCATGGGGGGTAATGACGCGAGTCGCCTGCGCAGGTGGTGTTTTGTCCGAACAGCCTTGCCTGGTGGAGGACGCACCGTAGAGTGTTACGGGGATGAGAAGGATGACGCACCCCGTGGCGATGGAATGACGGAGGCCTGCGGGATTGTTTTTAGGGCCGCGTCTTGGCCAATCAGGAGGAAAGGATGGCGCTAAATTTAGAGGAAAAAAAAGCGCTGGTCGCCGAGGTAAACTCAGTAGCAGCTTCAGCTGAATCGGCTGTAGTTGCGGAGTACCGAGGGCTGACAGTTGGTGAAATGACCGAACTTAGAGTTGAGGCGCGAAGCTCCGGCGTCTATATGAAGGTTGTAAAGAACTCTCTGGCACGGCGTGCTATTGAAGGAACGGGATTTCAGTGCATGCAGGAAGCTCTCAGTGGGCCGGTCCTCCTAGCCTTTTCCAAAGAGGATCCTGGTGCGGCAGCTAGAGTAATCAAGGGGTTTTCCAAAGACCACGATAAATTAGTAACGGTTTCTGTGTCGATTGGAGGGGAACTTTACGCTGCCGAAGACCTAGACCGTTTAGCCGCTCTACCAACTTTGGATGAGGCGCGAGCGATGTTGCTGCGAACATTGAACGGATCGTTAACTCAGTTCGTTCGAATACTGGCAGAGCCAGCCGCTATGTTGGCAAGAACTCTGCAGGGCAAGAGCGAGAGAACTGAGTCATAAAAAGGACATTATCTACGCGCATAGTTTTGAGATTCGAATTTATTTATGGGAGAACGAAGTCATGGCTTTGACAAATGAAGAACTCATTGAAGAGTTGAGTAACAAGCCCATCATGGAAGTTGTTGATCTGGTGAAAGCTCTGGAGGATAAGTGGGGCGTTTCAGCTGCTGCTCCCGTAGCGGTTGCTGCAGGTCCCGCAGGTGGTGATGAGGCTGTTGCGGAAGAACAGACGGAGTTTGATGTCGTATTAACCTCGTTTGGTGAGAACAAGGTTCCGGTTATCAAGGTGGTTAGAGCGTTGACTGGGCTTGGTCTGAAAGAGGCAAAAGATCTTGTTGAGGGTGTGCCAAACGCGGTTAAAGAGGGCACATCAAAGGAAGATGCGGAGGATGTAAAAAAACAGCTCGAGGAAGCTGGCGCAAGCGTCGATATCAAGTGATACGACGCGGCGTCTTTAACCGCGAGAGGGAACCCGGTTCGGTAACGAGGCGGGCGATCGGTCGTTTTGCAGTTGACTCTGCGCATGATGCGGGGGTTTTCTGTGTTTATTTACTGCAGTCACCGATTGGTGGCTTACCGGAGTCGAGGTAACTCGCAATGGCGTATTCGTTTACTGAGAAAAAACGTATTCGAAAGAATTTTGGAAAGCTTCCAGGAGTACTGGATGTTCCCTCTTTGCTTTCGATCCAGCTCACGTCCTACCAGAAGTTCCTCCAGCAGGAGGTGCCCGGTAATCAACGGAAGGATAGGGGTTTACATTCAGCCTTTAACAGCGTATTCCCGATAGTCAGCTACTCTGGCAGCGCGGCACTGGAATACGTCAGTTATAGGCTCGGCGAACCAGGCTTCGATGTTAAAGAATGTCAGCTTCGTGGGTTGACCTACGCTGCACCGCTTCGTGTTCTTGTACGTCTAGTTATTTATGATAAGGAATCCTCTACTAGTAAGAAAAAGGTCGTCAAGGATATTCGCGAGCAAGAGGTTTATCTCGGTGAGATGCCATTGATGACAAATCATGGAACCTTTGTAATTAATGGTACTGAGCGAGTGGTTGTATCCCAGCTCCACAGATCTCCAGGGGTGTTCTTCGATCACGATAAAGGGAAGACTCACTCATCCGGCAAGTTGTTATTCTCTGCGCGGGTGATTCCATATCGTGGCTCATGGCTCGATTTTGAATTTGATCCGAAAGATTGTGTGTTCGTTCGTATTGATCGCCGTCGCAAGCTGCCTGTCACTATTCTATTGCACGCGCTTGAGTACACGAATGAGGAAATACTCGCGCTTTGTTTCGAGACGAACGAGTTCTCGCTTGAATCTAAGGGAATTACTTTGAAATTGGTCGCTGAGCGTTTACGGGGAGAGACGGCCAGTTTCGATATCAAGATTGGGCGTAAAGTAATTGTTAAGAAGGATCGACGTATCACAGTCCGGAACATTCGAGAATTAGAAAAGGCTAAGGTTAATCAGTTGGATGTTCCGCCTGAGTATCTTGAGGGGCGCATCCTTGCTCACGATATCGTTGACGCGGAAACTGGAGAGCTGCTAGCGGGAGCTAATGATGAGCTTACCTTAGAGATTATCGAGAAGCTGATCGAGAACGGGATAAAGAAGATTAATACCCTATATGTGAATGACCTTGACCGTGGACCCTTTATCTCGAATACATTGCGGATCGATTCAACACAGTCTCGTCTAGATGCGCTTGTCGAAATTTACCGAATGATGCGCCCTGGAGAGCCCCCTACGAAGGAGGCCGCAGAAAACCTCTTTCAGAACCTATTTTTCAATTCAGAGCGATACGATCTTTCAGCCGTCGGGCGTATGAAGTTCAACCGCAGAGTTGGTCGTGATGAGTCAGAGGGTGAGGGGGTTTTGAGTAAGGAAGACATCGTTGATGTGTTAAGTACCCTGATTGATATCCGGAACGGAAATGGCAGCGTTGACGACATCGATCATCTCGGAAATAGACGTGTTCGCAGCGTAGGTGAGATGGCTGAGAATGCATTCCGAATTGGTCTAGTGCGTGTGGAGCGGGCGGTAAAAGAGCGTCTCACTCTGGCTGAGTCCGAGGGTCTCATGCCCCAGGAGATGATCAACGCAAAGCCGGTTGCGGCAGCGGTGAAAGAATTCTTCGGTTCCAGCCAGCTGTCTCAGTTTATGGATCAGAATAATCCTTTGTCGGAGGTGACTCACAAGCGCCGTGTCTCCGCACTGGGGCCGGGGGGATTGACGCGAGAACGGGCAGGGTTTGAGGTTCGCGATGTTCACCCTACACACTACGGGCGCGTATGCCCGATCGAGACGCCTGAAGGCCCTAATATCGGGCTCATTAACTCTCTGGCTGTCTACGCTCGCACAAATGAGTATGGTTTTCTTGAAACACCTTACCGGAAGGTCATAAAGGGCAGGGTGAGCGGGGATATCGAGTACCTCTCCGCGATTGAGGAAGGGCAGTTTGTGATAGCTCAAGCCAACGCAAGCCTAACGACTCGGGGACAGTTTGACGAAGAGCTTGTGTCCTGCCGTTACCAGAACGAGTTTGCTCTATTTCCACCGGAACAGATCGGATATATGGATGTGTCTCCGAAGCAGATCGTGTCGGTTGCAGCCTCATTGATACCGTTTCTGGAGCATGATGATGCCAACCGGGCGCTCATGGGCTCTAACATGCAGCGCCAGGCTGTACCGACTTTGCGGACAGAGACACCTTTAGTTGGTACAGGCATGGAGCGAGCGGTTGCAATTGACTCAGGTGTCACCGTGATTGCGCGTCGAGGTGGTCGGGTAGACTCTGTGGATGCGTCCCGAATCGTCGTTCGAGTTAGTGACAAAGAGACGACTGCCGGTGAAGCTGGGGTTGATATATACAATCTCACTAAATACACGCGTTCTAATCAGAATACCTGTATCAATCAGAGACCCTTGGTGAAAGCGGGAGACGTGATCGAGCGTAGTGACGTGCTTGCAGACGGACCTTCCACAAGCCTAGGGGAACTAGCATTGGGACAGAATCTGCTGGTCGCTTTCATGCCATGGAACGGCTACAACTTCGAAGATTCTATTCTGATCTCAGAACGCGTTGTGGAGGAAGATCGGTTTACAACGATACACATTGAGGAGCTTACTTGCGTCTCACGTGATACAAAATTGGGGCCCGAAGAGGTAACGGGAGATATCCCCAACGTGGGTGATGTGGCATTGACCAAGTTGGATGAATCGGGCATCGCTTTTATCGGCGCTGAGGTTAGAGCCGGAGATATCCTTGTCGGTAAGGTTACGCCAAAGGGCGAGACCCAGCTTACTCCGGAAGAGAAGCTGCTTCGAGCAATATTTGGTGAGAAAGCATCGGACGTTAAGGACACCTCCTTAAGAGTACCGCCAGGAATGGATGGGACTGTGATTGACGTTCGTGTCTTCACACGTGATGGTGTTGAGAAAGACGTTCGTGCGCTCTCCATAGAGCGTCAGGAACTCGAAGCAGTTCGCAAAGATCTTAATGATCAACGCCGCATCCTCGAAGAAGACATCTATCAGCGAGTAGAACAATTATTACACTCGAAGGTTGCGGCCGGTGGACCACAAGGATTGAAATCTGGCAGCAAGATAACAAAAGGTTATTTGAATGAGCTTCCACGCGAGAAGTGGTTCGAAGTTCGCGTGAAAAATGAAGAGGCTAACTCCCAACTCGAACGGGCAGCGGAACGTTTTCGAGAGCAGAGTCAAAAATTCGAGGAGCTCTTCGAAGAGCAAAAGCAGAAAATTACTGCTGGCGATGATTTGGCGCCAGGAGTCCTCAAGATGGTGAAAGTTTATCTCGCCGTCAAGCGACACGTGCAACCGGGCGACAAAATGGCTGGTCGTCACGGTAATAAGGGCGTGATCTCCACAATCGTACCCGTAGAGGATATGCCTTACATGGAAGACGGTACACCTATAGATATTGTACTTAATCCACTGGGCGTGCCTTCACGTATGAATGTCGGTCAGGTGCTTGAAACGCATATGGGTTGGGCCGCTAAGGAACTAGGTCGCAAGATAGAGGAAATGTTGCATTCTAATGAGTCGGCGGCCGCGATTCGGCGGTTCCTAGAACGGTTGTATAACGAGACCGGGGGGCAAAAAGAAGCTCTCAAGAGCATGAATGCAGAAGAGTTGATCGAGCTTGCTCACAACTTGGTTCAAGGTGTGCCGATGGCTACACCGGTTTTTGATGGCGCCAATGAACAGGAGATAAAGGGTCTACTAGAGATAGCGGGACTACCTGAGTCCGGGCAGGCCACTCTCTACAATGGGCGGACTGGCGAAGCCTTCGATAGACCCGTAACCGTGGGTTACATGTACATGTTAAAGCTTAATCACTTGGTTGATGACAAAATGCATGCCCGATCCACAGGTCCTTACAGCCTAGTCACACAGCAACCTCTTGGCGGCAAGGCTCAATTCGGAGGGCAACGATTCGGAGAGATGGAGGTGTGGGCATTGGAGGCTTATGGTGCTGCATACACACTTCAAGAGATGTTGACCGTTAAGTCAGACGACGTTCAGGGTCGTACCAAGATGTACAAGAATATCGTCGATGGAACGCATGAAATGCAGGCGGGCATGCCGGAGTCCTTTAACGTGCTGGTCAAAGAGATCAGGTCTCTTGGCATCAATATTGATCTGGAACAAACAAAATGAAATCACGATATGCGCATAGAGATTATTTAGCCAACTTGGCAGTAGGTGTAGTCATATGAAGGATTTGCTGAGGCTTTTCAGACAACAGTCTCCCGTTGAGGATTTCGATGCCATCCATATTGGTCTCGCGTCTCCGGACATGATCCGTTCATGGTCTTACGGAGAAGTTAAAAAACCGGAGACGATCAACTACAGAACATTCAAACCTGAGCGGGATGGCTTATTCTGCGCAAAAATATTTGGGCCAGTTAAGGATTACGAGTGCCTGTGCGGAAAGTACAAACGACTGAAACATCGCGGTGTGGTATGTGAAAAATGCGGTGTGGAAGTAACACAAACAAAAGTACGTCGCGAACGCATGGGGCACATCGAACTGGCGAGCCCAGTTGCTCATATCTGGTTTCTGAAGTCGCTGCCATCGCGTATTGGGCTCATGTTAGATATGACGCTGCGTGAGATTGAAAGGATTCTCTATTTCGAAGCGTTTGTGGTTGTGGAACCTGGCATGACCCCACTGGAGCGTGGCCAAATTCTGACAGATGAGGCGTATTTAGAGGCTGTTGAAGAGCATGGGGATGAATTTGACGCTCGCATGGGTGCGGAGGCTGTTAGGGAGTTACTAATTTCTTTGGATCTCGACTCTGAAATCGCCCATGTTCGAGAAGGTATTGCAGGAACGAATTCAGAAACCAAAATCAAGCGTTTATCGAAACGATTGAAGTTACTTGAATCTTTCACCAGTTCTAAAAACCAGCCTGCGTGGATGGTAATGACTGTCCTACCTGTCTTACCACCAGACCTCAGGCCCTTGGTTCCGCTAGATGGTGGGCGTTTTGCTACATCTGATCTTAATGATCTGTATCGCCGTGTGATCAATCGCAATAATCGATTACGCAGACTTTTGGAGCTCAATGCACCCGACATCATCGTTCGTAATGAGAAGCGAATGCTACAAGAATCGGTAGATGCGCTGCTGGATAACGGACGGAGGGGCCGAGCTATTACTGGGACAAACAAACGTCCTCTCAAGTCTCTGGCGGATATGATTAAAGGCAAACAGGGGCGTTTTAGGCAAAATCTCCTTGGTAAACGTGTGGACTACTCTGGTAGGTCGGTCATTGTGGTTGGTCCTACTTTGAAGTTGCACCAGTGTGGTCTTCCAAAGAAGCTTGCGCTGGAGCTATTCAAGCCATTTATTTTCTCGAAGCTTCAGCTGCGCGGAGAGACAACCACCATTAAAGCTGCAAAGCGCTTGGTAGAGCGAGAGGGTCCGGAGGTATGGGATATCCTCGAAGATGTAATTCGTGAGCATCCGGTTATGCTAAACCGGGCGCCGACCCTACATAGGCTCGGAATACAAGCATTCGAACCGGTATTGATCGAGGGTAAAGCGATACAGTTGCACCCCTTAGTTTGTACGGCCTTCAACGCCGATTTTGATGGCGATCAGATGGCCGTCCACGTGCCATTGTCCCTGGAAGCTCAGTTAGAAGCGAGAGCTCTCATGATGGCTAGTAATAACATTCTCTCGCCAGCGAATGGTGAGCCGATCATCGTCCCATCCCAAGATGTGGTTCTTGGCCTTTATTACATGACTCGGGATCGAATCAATGCGTTGGGCGAGGGTATGACGTTCTCAGGTGTGGAAGAGGTTCACCGGGCTTATGAAAACCACGTTGTCGGGCTTCATGCGAAAGTCACAGTTAGAGTTCCCGATATTTTGCTTGGAGACCAGGATGCTGACGATACTGAAACATTAAAGACGAGACTGGTAAAAACAACGGTTGGGAGAGCACTTCTTTCAGAGATCATGCCGAGGGGATTAAGTTTTGATTTGATCAATCAACCGATGAACAAGCGAGCCATTTCAGGTGTCATAAATGCTTGTTATCGACAGATGGGCATCAAGGAAACGGTCGTTTTTGCTGATCAACTTATGTACACCGGGTTTAATTATGCAACCCGTGCCGGAGTATCCTTTGGCGTTAACGATATGGTCGTTCCTAAGCAGAAACCGGGAATTCTGGATATCGCTGAGCAGGAGGTGAAGGATATTCAGGATCAGTACGCATCCGGACTTGTTACGGACGGAGAACGTTATAACAAAGTCGTTGATATTTGGTCGCGAACAAACGACCAGGTTGCTAAGGCAATGATGGAGAAGTTGGGTTCCGAGACAGTCACCGATTCGAAGGGCAACGATGCTGTGCAAGAATCGTTTAATTCTATTTACATAATGGCTGATTCCGGTGCTCGAGGGTCAGCTGCTCAGATTCGTCAGCTTGCGGGTATGCGTGGCCTCATGGCTAAACCAGATGGATCTATTATTGAGACGCCTATTACGGCGAATTTCCGCGAGGGCCTGGATGTCTTGCAGTATTTCATTTCAACCCATGGTGCGCGAAAAGGGCTCGCCGATACAGCCCTGAAAACTGCTAACTCCGGGTATTTAACCAGGCGCCTGGTAGATGTTGCCCAAGATCTGGTTGTAACAGTCCCTGATTGTGGTGCCCAAGAAGGTTTAATGATGACCCCGCTCGTTGAGGGTGGCGACATTGTAGAGCCACTGCGAGACCGTGTGCTTGGGCGTGTAGCCGCAGCTGATGTTCTGGTGCCTGGAACTGAAAGCAAACGGTCCCCCACAGTAGTGATTGAGGCTGGCACGTTGCTGGATGAGGAGGCGGTCAAAGCGCTTGAGGCGGCGTCCATCGATCAATTGCTAGTCCGTTCGCCAATCACCTGTACAACCCGTTATGGGGTTTGCGCACAGTGTTATGGGCGCGACCTTGCTCGAGGTCATCGTGTTGACAAAGGCGAGTCGGTAGGTGTGATTGCCGCTCAGTCCATCGGTGAGCCGGGTACACAACTTACTATGAGGACGTTTCATATAGGTGGTGCAGCGTCGCGTTCAGCGGCAGTCAATAGTGTAGAAGTGAAGACAAGCGGTACTATCCGGATGCACGATATGAAAACCGTGCAACACGAAGAGAAAAAGCATCTTGTGGCGACTTCTCGGTCAGGTGAACTTGCAGTTCTGGATGAGTTCGGGCGGGAGCGGGAGCGTTATAAGGTACCCTATGGGGCGGTACTTAATGTCCAGGACGAAGCTAATGTTGAGCCTGGACAGTTAGTTGCACATTGGGATCCTCATACGCATCCGGTGGTCACGGAGGTCAGCGGTCGTCTGCAATTTGAGGACTTTGTCGATGGTGTGACTGTGACGACCCAGCTTGATGAGATCACCGGGTTGACGAGCATAGAGGTTTTGGATCCGTCGCAGCGTGGTACAGGTACGGGCACGGAGTATCGGCCAACAGCTAAGTTGGTTAATAAAAAGGGCGAGCCTGTGTTTTTCCCGAATACGGATATTCCAGCTGTTTATGTTCTACCTGCCCGTGCGATTCTCAACATGGAGGACGGGGCAATGGTTCTAGTCGGCGATGTTATTGCCCGGCTCCCCGTAGAGACCTCGAAGACCCGTGACATTACTGGTGGTTTGCCTAGGGTTGCAGATCTGTTCGAGGCACGCCGGCCCAAGGAAGCAGCAATTCTTGCCGAGCACACGGGTACCGTGAGTTTCGGAAAAGAAACCAAAGGCAAACGTCGGTTGGTTATTACGGACGAGGATGGAGAGACTCGTGAAGAGTTGATTCCAAAGTGGCGGCATCTCAATGTCTTCGAGGGTGAAACTGTGACTCGCGGTGAGATGATTGCCGATGGTGAGCCAAACCCTCACGATATTCTGCGCCTTAAGGGTGTTGAGGAACTGGCAGATTATCTTGTACGTGAGATTCAGGATGTCTATCGGTTGCAGGGAGTTAAGATTAATGACAAACATATCGAAGTAATTATTCGCCAGATGCTGCGTAAGGTAGAGATCTCTGATCCTGGTGATACACGATTTTTGCATGGAGAGCAGGTCGACAAGGCTAGGATTTTGGAGACCAACGAGGAGTTTGAAACTAGAGATGAAAAACCGGCCGCTTTCAACAATATATTGCTAGGCATTACTAAGGCCTCGTTAGCAACAGAGTCATTCATCTCGGCGGCTTCTTTCCAGGAAACCACACGAGTGCTTACTGAGGCAGCCGTTCGTGGGATGCAGGATGATTTGCGTGGATTGAAAGAGAATGTGATCGTCGGCCGGCTTATTCCGGCGGGAACTGGATTTGCCCATCACGAGGAACGTCGGCGAACCCAGGAAGACATACTGGCAGAGGAGCTCAAAGGGCTAGAATCTGCGCTCGAAAAGAGTGTGGAGGCTTCGGAGGCTGTGGACGATGAGTCGGTGGAGGGGGCTAAGACGGCTGATGAGGCCAGAGAGGCGCCCGCGAGCTAAGGAGATTTTGGTTTTTAGTTGACAGTTCGTTGGCCTGAACCCTAGAATTTCCCGCTGCCAGACCAGTCAAACACTGGTCGAGACAAACTCGCCCCTGGGGGAACGTTCCTTGGGGGATAAGGATACTGAGGCCCGTATGCCGAGAAGCCGGCAGCGGGCCCAATTTTGTATGTGGGTAACTGATGTCGACAACGAATCAATTAGTTAGGAAGCCTCGTTTTACGAAGAGGGCCAAGAGTAACGTGCCCGCACTGGGAGCATCTCCCCAGAAGCGTGGGGTATGTACTCGGGTTTATACCACGACGCCGAAGAAGCCCAACTCAGCGATGCGTAAGGTTGCGCGCGTGAGATTAACGAATGGTTTTGAGGTAACTAGCTACATTGGTGGCGAAGGTCATAACCTACAAGAGCATTCGGTCGTGCTCATTAGGGGTGGTCGTGTTAAGGACCTTCCTGGTGTGCGTTATCACGTTATCCGCGGAACTCTCGATTGCGCTGGTGTTGGAGATCGCCGCCAGAGCCGCTCTAAGTACGGCGCCAAACGGCCCAAGAGCTAGCAACCCCAGGACCTGATTCATGTCACGACGAAGTCAAGCTCCCCGCCGAGCCGTGTTACCAGACCCCAAGTACGGTAATAAAATGTTGGCGAAGTTTATTAATATGGTTATGTTGAGCGGAAAAAAATCTGTTGCAGAACGAATTGTCTATGGTGCGCTGGATCGAATTGCGGAGCGTTCGGGCCAGGATGGGGGTAGGGCGTTAGAGTTACTTGGCGAAGCGCTAGATAACATCAAGCCTGCGGTAGAGGTTAAGTCGAGGCGAGTGGGCGGGGCGACCTATCAGGTACCTGTAGAGGTGCGTGCTACCCGTAGAGAAACACTTGCTATGAGATGGGTGATCGACGCTGCCCGCAAGCGGTCAGAGAAAACAATGGCCTTGCGTCTCGCTCACGAGCTGATGGATGCAGCAGAGAATAGAGGGAACGCAGTTAAGAAACGAGAAGATACCCATCGAATGGCCGAAGCCAACAAGGCCTTCGCCCACTATCGGTGGTAATCAATGAGTTTGAGGCAAGGACGTGGCACGGCAGACCCCCATAGAGCGTTATCGCAACATCGGCATCATGGCTCACATCGATGCAGGCAAAACGACCACGACTGAACGCGTTCTTTTCTATACCGGGGTGTCTCATAAGATGGGTGAGGTCCATGATGGTGCTGCGGTTATGGACTGGATGGAGCAGGAGCAAGAACGCGGCATAACCATTACTTCCGCTGCCACTACCACTTTTTGGAAGGGAATGGATCAGCAATTCGCTGAATACCGAATCAACATCATCGATACCCCGGGTCATGTGGACTTTACCATTGAGGTTGAGCGTAGTTTGCGTGTTCTGGACGGCGCGGTTGCAGTTTTTTGTTCGGTTGGAGGAGTCGAACCGCAATCAGAGACTGTTTGGCGTCAGGCTAACAAATATAGTGTCCCAAGGTTAGCGTTTATTAATAAAATGGACAGAGCGGGCGCTGATTTTTTTCGCGTTGTTGGTCAAATTGGCGATCGTCTTAAGGGCAATCCGATACCGATACAGATTCCAATTGGTGCTGAAGAACACTTTTCTGGCGTGGTTGACCTTATAAAAATGAAAGCCATCGCATGGGATGATGGGACCCAGGGCATGAGCTACTCCGAACAGGCGGTTCCGGAAACTCTCCTGCCGACAGCGAGAGAATGGCGGGAAAAGCTGGTAGAGGCTGCGGCAGAGGGCAATGAGACGCTGCTCGAAAAATATCTTGAGTCCGGTGAACTTTCTGTTGAAGAGATAAAAAGCGGTCTCAGGCATCGCTGTCTTGAGGGAGAAATAGTACCGGTGCTATGTGGCTCAGCATTTAAGAATAAAGGTGTTCAAGCCGTGCTTGATGCGATTGTAGAGTATCTGCCGTCACCGGAGGAACGCCCTCCTATTCGGGGTCTTTTGGAGGACGATACTGAAGCCGAACGCCCCTCGACGGACGATGCACCATTTGCGGCACTGGCTTTTAAAATTGCAACTGATCCCTTCGTAGGAAATCTGACATTTTTCCGAGTTTACTCTGGGGTATTGAAATCGGGTGACATGGTATTTAACCCGGTTAAGAGTAAACGCGAACGCATTGGAAGAATATTGCAGATGCACTCCAATGATCGTGAGGAATTAAAGGAAGTCCGTGCGGGAGATATTGCTGCGGCGGTAGGACTTAAGGACGTTACGACCGGAGATAGTCTGACTGATCCTAAAGATATCATTACCCTAGAGCGCATGGAGTTTCCAGAGCCGGTGATATCCGTCGCCGTGGAGCCGAAGACAAAAGCAGATCAGGAAAAGATGGGTGTTGCGCTGTCTAAGTTGGCTAAGGAAGATCCATCCTTCCGCATGCATACAGACGAGGAATCTGCTCAGACCATTATCTCCGGGATGGGGGAGCTGCATTTGGAGATTATCGTTGATCGACTCAAAAGAGAATTTAGGGTTGAAGCGAACATTGGGAAGCCTCAGGTAGCGTATCGTGAGACCATTCGCACGACAGTTGAACAGGAAGGCAAATTTGTTCGCCAGACGGGAGGTCGCGGGCAGTATGGGCATGTCTACCTGCGCATAGAGCCCCAGGATTCAGGAGCTGGCTATGAATTCGAAAACGCGATCGTTGGTGGAGCAGTTCCCAGAGAGTACATTTCGGCCGTCGATAAGGGTGTCCAGGATCAGATGGGTAACGGCGTTATCGCTGGTTATCCTGTGGTGGATTGTAAGGTGACACTGTACGATGGGTCGTATCACGATGTGGATTCGAGTGAAATCGCCTTTAAAATAGCGGGTTCAATGGCCTTCAAAGATGGAGCGGCTAGGGCAAAGCCAGCTCTTTTGGAGCCGGTAATGAAAGTGGAGGTTGTAAGCCCAGAAGACTACATGGGGGACGTTAATGGTGATCTGAACCGTCGTCGCGGGATACTCCAGGGTCTTGACGATTCTCCCATGGGGAAGATCATCCGAGCGGAAGTGCCACTGGCTGAGATGTTTGGATATGCTACGGACCTGCGTTCTATGAGCCAAGGGCGTGCAACATATACTATGGAATTCAGTCGTTACGTTAACGTGCCCTCTAGCGTAGCAAATGAGATTATTAAGGCCAGGACTTGAGTTTACAATCACAGAAAATGTTCCTTATCCAGATCAAGAGGTAGCTGATCGTGTCCAAGGAAAAATTTGAACGAACGAAGCCACATGTAAATGTGGGAACGATAGGTCACGTGGACCATGGTAAAACGACGTTGACGGCGGCGTTAACGAAAGTGATGTCTGCCAAGCACGGTGGTGACACGATAGCGTTTGATGAGATTGATAATGCTCCGGAGGAGCGTGAGAGAGGTATCACTATTGCCACGGCACACGTGGAGTATGAGAGTGATACGCGTCACTACGCACATGTAGATTGCCCTGGGCATGCGGACTATGTGAAGAACATGATTACGGGTGCGGCGCAAATGGATGGGGCCATTTTAGTGGTGTCTGCAGCGGATGGGCCAATGCCACAGACGCGCGAACATATACTGCTAGCGCGCCAGGTTGGTGTGCCATTCATAGTGGTGTACTTAAACAAAGCAGACATGGTGGACGATGAGGAGTTGTTAGAGCTAGTGGAGTTAGAGGTTCGGGACTTGTTGTCAATTTATGAATTTCCTGGGGACGATACTCCGATCATTACAGGGAGTGCCCTAAAGGCATTGGAGGGAGATAGCTCCGAGTTAGGCACGCCTAGTGTTGAGAAGCTGGTGGAATCACTGGATGAGTACATTCCAGTGCCCGAGCGTATTGTGGATGGTGATTATCTGATGCCAGTGGAGGATGTGTTCTCGATTTCCGGGCGCGGCACGGTGGTGACTGGCCGGATCGAAAGAGGCATTGTGAAGGTAGGGGAAGAGGTAGAGATTGTTGGAATCAAGGAAACGACTAAGACTACCTGTACGGGTGTTGAGATGTTTAGGAAACTGCTTGATGAAGGTCAGGCGGGAGATAACGTTGGTGTCTTGTTAAGGGGTACGAAGAGAGAAGAGGTAGAGCGAGGGCAAGTATTGGCGAAGCCGGGCTCCATCAAACCCCATACGAAGTTTGAGGCGGAGGTTTACATTCTGACGAAGGAAGAGGGTGGACGGCACACCCCGTTTTTCAAGGGATATCGCCCGCAGTTTTATTTCCGCACGACCGATGTGACGGGTGCGGTGGAGTTACCCGAGGCTACGGAAATGGTGATGCCTGGGGATAACATTCAGATGAAGGTAGATTTGATCTCTCCGATAGCGATGGAGGAGGGGTTGAGGTTTGCGATACGAGAAGGGGGCCGAACTGTAGGCGCCGGTGTAGTCGCAAAAATTATGGAGTGATTTGAATAGCGACCGCAAGCGGCTGCTACATAGGATAATACATGGCAAAAAGCCAAAACATTCGGATACGTCTCAAGGCGTTTGATCATAAACTGATTGACCGCTCGGCTGGAGAGATTGTGGAAACGGCGAAGCGAACTGGGGCGACTGTGAAAGGCCCGGTTCCTCTGCCGACGAAGATTGAACGATACACTGTGCTGATCTCGCCACACGTGAATAAGGATGCTCGAGATCAGTACGAGTTACTGACTCACAAGCGTCTCATGGATATTGTGGACCCTACTGACAAGACAGTGGATGCTCTGATGAGACTTGAGCTTCCTGCTGGGGTGGATGTCCAGATTAAGCTTAATTAATTAGCAACTTAGTCGACCGCGTGCGTTGAATCTCAGGGGATAGGTGCCATATAATGCCTGGCTGCTCCTGTACCTGAGATGCGGGGGCGTTATTGGCCCGGCGAAGCGTCTGCTGTCGAGCTACTTTAGCACTAGGGGGTCGTCGGGGAGTTCACCCGGCGCCATAGACCAACACAACCCAGGGTTTAGGCGGGGATTTCTCAACCTGCAGATCTTGGGCGCCAGGGCTAGTAGGTGCTGGCTGAAGCGTCCGGTCCAGTTGTAGAGGCTTGGGCGGCGGCGCGGATAAAAGGATACGAATATGCCAATCGGTCTAGTAGGCCGCAAATGCGGTATGACCCGCGTGTTTACGGGTGAGGGAGAGTCTATCCCGGTCACCGTGATAGAGGCCCTACCCAATCGAGTTGCACAGCTGAAAACCGTTGATCGTGACGGTTATCGTGCAGTTCAGGTCACCTTTGGCAAGGTATCGTCCAACCGTACTGTGAAGCCGCTACTTGGCCACTTTAGTAAGGCGGAGGTTAATCCGGGGCGAGGGCTCTGTGAATTCAGACTTGAAGAGACCGAAGGAGAAGATCTCGCGCCGGGCATAGAGCTTAAAGTAGATGTGTTCGCGAATGGACAAAAAGTAGATGTGATTGGTACCTCCAAGGGTAAGGGCTATGCGGGTACGGTAAAGCGACATAATTTTCATATGCAGGACGCAACACATGGTAATTCGCTGGCTCATCGAGCTCCGGGTTCCATTGGTCAAAATCAGACCCCAGGCCGGGTATTCAAAGGGAAAAAGATGGCTGGTCAGATGGGTAACGTTCGCCGGACTACTCCTAACGCCGAGGTTGTGCAGGTTGATTCGGAAAGAAACTTACTGTTTGTGAAGGGTGGCGTCCCTGGTGCCCCTGGTGGACATGTAATAGTTCGCCCAGCAGTAAAAGCAAAAGCATCAATTCATGACTCTGAAAAAAAATTGGAGACGATGGATGAAGCTTAAGCTCCAGGATAAAAAATCGAGTGTGGAACTTTCAGATGTGGCATTTGCAGCAGAGTTTAAAGAGGCGTTAGTACATCAAATTATTACCGCTTATCTTGCAGGGGGGCGTCAGGGAACGAAAGCTCAGAAGAATCGTGCGCAGGTCCGTGGCGGCGGTGCGAAGCCTTGGAGGCAGAAGGGAACCGGTCGCGCCAGAGCAGGAACTATTAGAAGCCCAATATGGGTAGGCGGGGGACGCACTTTCGCCGCGAGACCTCGTGACTTTTCGCAGAAGGTTAACCGTAAGATGTATCGTGGTGCGATGCGGTCGATGCTATCGGAGCTCATACGTCAGGACCGACTGCTATTAATGGAGAACTTCTCCGTCAGCGCACCGAAGACAAAGGAACTTGTGACAAAGTTAGAAAAACTGAAGCTCGATAGTACTCTTATCGTTGTTGAGGGTTTCGACCGGGATTTGCTTTTAGCAGCACGAAATCTTCCTCATGTGGAAGTACAAGATGTGCAGTCTGTTGACCCAGTCAATCTTATTGGACACGAAAAGGTTTTAATGACAGTAGCTGCCGCTAAGTTATTGGAGGAGAAATTCGGGTGACTCGCGCAGCACATGAAGAGAGACTGATGACCATAATTCTCGGTCCACATATATCTGAGAAATCGACTGCAGTCGCGGACGAAAAGCATCAGGTGGTGTTCAAGGTTCGCCGTGACGCGACTAAACGTGAGATACGAAAGGCTGTCGAACTGTTGTTCGAAGTTGAGGTCGGCAACGTAACGGTGGTTAATATTTCTGGGAAGGTAAAACAACGAGGGTCAAATCGCAGCAGGAAGTCTGATTGGAAAAAGGCTTATGTCAGATTAGCTCCGGGCCATGATATCGATTTTATGGGCGTCGAGTAGGCAGGCATAGGTAAATATAGTGGCGGTTCAAAAAGCAAAACCTACTTCAGCAGGCAGGCGATTCGTTGTTCGCGCAGTGCGTAATGATTTGCACAAGGGCGAGCCACACGCTCCTCTACTAGAATCTAAATCCAACACAGGTGGTCGGAACAATAAGGGTCGTATTACCACTCGGCACCGTGGTGGTGGTCACAAGCAGCATTACCGGATTGTGGATTTCAAGCGAGATAAGGATGGAATTGCGGGAAGTGTTGAGCGGATTGAGTATGACCCGAACAGAAGCGCTCATCTTGCGCTGGTTTTATATGCGGATGGAGAGAGGCGGTACATATTGGCGCCGAGGCGTTGTAAGGCGGGTGATCCAATACAGTCAGGGAGTGATGCTCCAATTAGAGTTGGGAATACTTTGCCGTTAAAGAATATCCCTGTGGGAACGTTGGTTCACTGTATTGAGATGAAATCTGGTAAAGGCGGACAAATCGCGCGTAGTGCCGGAAGCTCGGTTCAGATCGTTGCTCGTGAAGGTCAATACGCGACGTTAAGACTGAGATCTGGGGAGATGCGAAGAATCCATGTAGATTGTAGGGCCACTGTTGGTGAGGTTGGCAACTATGAACACAATCTAAGTAAGCTCGGAAAAGCGGGAGCTAAACGATGGCGTGGTGTTAGGCCCACTGTCAGGGGTGTCGCCATGAATCCCGTAGACCACCCTCATGGTGGCGGTGAAGGTCGTAGCTCAGGGGGGCGGCATCCTGTAACTCCCTGGGGTGTACCTACCAAGGGTTACAAGACACGAAATAACAAGCGAACCGACGATATGATCGTTCGGCGTAGGAAGAAGAAGTAACCGAGTCCAGGTGGAGATACGCATGCCCCGATCTATTAAGAAAGGACCATTTATAGATACCCATCTTCTAAAGAAGGTGGAAGTGGCGGCGAAGACCAATGATCGACGCCCCATAAAAACCTGGTCACGCCGATCGATGGTTGTTCCAGATATGGTTGGTTTGACGATTGCAGTGCACAACGGTCGTCAACACGTCCCTGTGTTAATTTCAGAGAACATGGTAGGACATAAGCTCGGGGAGTTTGCGGGCACTCGAACTTTCAGAGGACATTCGGGAGATCGCAAGACTAAAGAGGCTCAAGCCTGAGGCAGTGGTATGCAGACGGCAGCAAAACTTCGTTACGCTCGGATTTCTCCGCAAAAATGTCGGTTGGTGGCAGATCAAATTAGAGGTCGGACAGTTGGGCAGGCTCTCAAGATTCTTCAGTTCAGCCCTAAGAAGGCAGCTCATTTGATGCGTAAGGTATTAGAGTCCGCGATTGCCAATGCCGAACATAATCATGGCGCTGATATTGATGAACTAAGGGTGTCTACTGTGGAAGTCAGAATGGCACCTACCTTTGGGCGTTATCGAGCGCGTGCAAAAGGACGGGGTAATAGAGTGCTAAAGCGTAACAGTCATATCACTGTTCAAGTCGGGGACGAGCCAGTTAGGTAATTAAAGTATGGGACAAAAAGTACATCCAATAGGTATCCGTTTGGGCATCACTAAGGAGTGGACCTCTAAGTGGTATGCCGATTCGCAGAATTATGCCGGTTACGTGTATCAGGATCATCAGATTCGGGAATTTCTGAAAAAGAAACTCAAAGATGCTTCAGTAAGCCTGATACAAATTGATCGTCCAGCAAAGCGAGCTAGCATAACTATTCACACGGCTCGTCCCGGCATTGTAATCGGTAAAAAGGGTGAGGATATTGAGAAGTTGCGTATAGAGGTAGCGAGGCTTCTAGACATGGCAATTCATGATGTTCGCCTAAATATTTCAGAAATACGGAAGCCAGAGCTAGATGCGCAACTTGTTGCGGAAGGGATCGCGCAACAGTTGGAGCGACGAGTCCAGTTCAGACGTGCAATGCGTAGGGCGGTTACGAACACTATGCGCATTGGTGCAGAAGGCATAAAAGTGAAAGTAGCTGGTCGCTTAAATGGTGCAGAAATTGCCAGATCCGAATGGTATAGGGAAGGTAGAGTACCGTTGCATACATTTCGCGCGGATATTGACTATGGTCTTGCAGAAGCTAAAACAACTTACGGCGTTATTGGGGTGAAGGTTTGGATATTTCGTGGTGAGGTTTTCGATTCAGCTGTATCAGTTCAAGAATCTAAGGATTCTCGATCGAAGCAATAATATTGATGGGAAGGCACCATGCTCCAACCGAAGCGTACGAAGTTTAGAAAACAACATAAGGGTCGTAATCGTGGGCTGGCTCAGCGGGGTAGTAATGTCAGTTTTGGTGAATATGGATTGAAGGCTATTGACAGAGGGAGGCTGACTTCAAGGCAGATTGAGGCTGCACGTAGAGCGATGACGCGGCATGTTAAACGTGGAGGTAAAATTTGGATTCGTGTTTTTCCAGATAAGCCAATTACAAAGAAGCCTCTGGAAGTTCGCCAAGGGAAGGGTAAGGGAAACGTAGAGTATTGGGTAGCACTGGTTCAGCCAGGGAGTTTGCTATATGAGATGTCAGGCGTCACCGAGGAGGTTGCGCGAGAGGCGTTCAGGCGAGCAGCCGCAAAGCTACCTGTTGCTACTACATTTGTCTCGAGGTACGGAGCCTGATGAAGACAACAGAACTTAGAGCCATGTCGACGGAGGCCCTAACCGAAGAGTTAGGGAAACTTCGGCGCGAGCAATTTGACCTGCGGATGCAGGCAGCAACTGGGCAGGGGACTAAGCCTGATCAGAAAGGTAAGGTCCGAAAAGACATTGCGAGGATCAAGACCATCCTGTGTGAGCTTAGGACTGCTGAAGCAAGTGGACACGCTAATGAGTGAAAGCAATACCAGCGGGGTTCCAGTGGAGAGTAAGAGCAGGGAGAAGCGTAATCGAACTGTTGTCGGTCGTGTTTTAAGTAATAAAGCAGACAAGAGTGTATCTGTGTCTATTGAGCGTGTGGTTAAGCACCCAGTGTATGGGAAATACATTCGCCGAACCACAAAAGTACTGGCTCACGATGAAGACAATCGCTGCAGGGTAGGAGATGCCGTGATGATTGCGGAATGCCGTCCAATATCAAAGCATAAATCCTGGCGAGTAATAGAAATCATCGATAGCAACGAGGCCGCTTGAAGAGAGTGAGGACCTAAAGATGATCCAGGCAGAAACGGTATTGACGGCAGCGGATAATAGTGGCGCTCGGCGACTCATGTGCATAAAGGTGTTAGGCGGTTCAAAGCGGCGCTACGCTCGTATTGGCGACATTATCAAGGTAACGATCAAGGATGCGATCCCGAGAGCTCGGGTAAAAAAAGGTGAAATCTACAGTGCTGTAGTTGTCAGAACGAGGCATGGTGTTCGCAGGTCTGATGGCTCAGCGATTCGTTTTGATGGTAATGCTGCAGTATTGTTGAACGCTCGACATGAACCAATTGGAACTCGTATTTTTGGACCGGTGACTCGTGAACTGCGTACGAGCCGATTTATGAAGATAATTTCTCTCGCGCCGGAAGTCTTGTAGAAGGCTGCACTGCAGAGCTGTTATAGGGCGTTATAGGAATAAATAAGAGCATGGCTAAAATTCAACAAGGTGACGAAATTATCGTCATTGCTGGTAAGGATAAGGGTCGTAGGGGCACTGTGATACGTGTTTACGAAGATGAGAGAGTTCTTGTGGAAAGTATTAATATTGCACGTAAGCATCAAAAACCAAATCCAAATGCGGGAGTTGCGGGTGGCATCATCGAAAAAGAGATGCCTGTGGATATATCTAATGTGATGTTATTCAATCCAACAACCCAGAAAGGCGATCGAGTGGGATACCGTAATCTAGAGGACGGAAAAAAAGTTCGTTACTTTAAGTCAAATAACGAAGTGTTGGATAGTTGATATGAGTAGGCTGAAGGAATTCTACAAACTGGAAGCTGTTCCGCAGATTATGGAACGCCTTAAGGTTAAAAACCCAATGGCTATACCGCGACTCAGAAAAATCACAATGAATATGGGGGTTGGCGAAGCACTTGTGGATCGGAAGGTCTTGGAACATGCCATGGCCGACCTGAAGAAGATCTCCGGGCAGCAACCGATTATTTGCAATGCAAGGGTTTCCGTCGCCACCTTCAAGTTGAGAGCCGGGGTTCCCATTGGTTGTAAAGTTACATTGCGACGGGATCGCATGTATGAGTTTTTAGATCGGTTGATCAATGTTGCAATCCCTAGAATCCGAGATTTTAGGGGATTGAGTGCGCGTTCTTTTGATGGTCATGGTAATTACAGTATGGGCGTTAAGGAACAGATCATCTTTCCTGAAATTGACTATGACCAAGTCGACACTATCCGTGGCTTAGATATAACTCTTACTACTACAGCAAAGAACGATGTAGAAGGTCGAGCATTACTCGAAGCGTTCCGATTTCCTCTTGGGGCTTTAAAAGAATAACGAGAGACTATAAATGGCAAAAAAATCTATGATTGCTCGAGAAAAGAAGCGTGCTGCAACCGTGAAGCGGTTTGCTGCTAAGCGTGCTGACTACAGGCGAGTTATACGCGATCCAAAATCTTCAGATGATGAGCGTCATGCAGCACAATTGAAACTACAGGCGCTCCCTCGTAATGCAAGTCCCGTCAGAATGAGAAATCGATGCGCGGTCTCTGGCAGGCCTAAAGGTTTCTATCGCAAGTTTGGGCTGTCAAGAAATATGCTCCGGGAGGCGACAATGCGCGGTGAGATACCTGGGCTCTCCAAAGCGAGCTGGTGATTTAGAGGATCCCTTATGAGTATGACTGACCCTATAGCGGATATGTTGACCCGCATTAGAAATGGCCAAAAGGCAAAGAAGGTTTCTGTGTCGATGCCTGCTTCGAAGCTAAAGTTGTCTATCGCTAAGGTATTAGCGGACGAGGGTTATCTGACAGATGTCTCCGCAGATGATGAAGGGGATATCAAACGTACGATGACAATCATATTGAAATATCACGAAGGTGAGCCGGTCATTGAGAAAATTGAAAGAGCGAGTAGACCTGGGCTACGTTTTTTTTCTAACAGTAAGAAACTCCCCACAGTTCAAGGGGGATTGGGTGTAGCAATCGTGTCGACATCAAGCGGGGTAATGACAGACCGCCAAGCTCGAGTTCAGGGGTATGGTGGAGAAGTTATCTGTCTGGTGTCTTAAGAATATGAGAGATCGGAATGTCTAGAGTCGCAAAACTTCCTGTCCCGCTGATAAGCGGCGTTGAAGCTGCTCTCAAGGGCAATTCTCTGACGGTGAAGGGGCCTAAGGGTACTTTATCGTTGGAGTGTCATTCCGAGGTAGAGGTGAAGAATGAGAACGCAGCGCTTGCCGTTACAGCACGGTCAGGGAGTCGCTTTGCAAGAGCGATGGCTGGTACCACGCGCTCGCTTATTAACAACATGGTTACTGGTGTGAGTTCAGGATTTGAACGAAAGCTGGAACTCGTCGGGGTAGGGTACAGGGCTAAAGCGCAGGGACAAAAAGTAAATTTAACACTAGGTTTTTCACATCCGGTTAATTACGACGTGCCTGAGGGCATTACGGTAGAGACTCCGAGTCAGACAGAGATTTTGGTTAAGGGCATTGACCTTCAGAGAGTTGGCCAAGTAGCGGCGGAGCTACGTAAATTTAGACCACCGGAGCCCTATAAGGGAAAAGGCATTCGGTATTCGGATGAGCGGATTAGATTGAAGGAAGCTAAGAAACAAGCGTAGGTGAGAGATGGAGAAGAAAGAAAGACGTCAGCGTCGCGCACGACGTACTAGGGCAAAAATTCGGCGGCTAGAGGCCACTCGCCTTTGCGTTCACCGTACTCCTAGGCATATCTATGCTCAGATCATCTCATCTGATGGTGATAATGTTATTACGAGCGCATCAACGCTTTCTAATGACCTACGAAAGATTTTGAAGAGCACAGGTAATAAGGATGCTGCTGCAGCCGTCGGTAAATTGATAGCGGAACGCGCCAAAGCGCAAGGGGTAGAACGTGTTGCTTTTGACAGGTCTGGATTTAACTATCACGGACGTATCAAAGCACTGGCCGATGCGGCTCGAGAGGCGGGTTTGGGCTTCTAGCTTGGAATAATTGAATGGCAAATACAGAAGAACTTCAAGAGAAACTAGTCCACGTTAATCGCGTTTCAAAGGTGGTTAAGGGCGGACGTCAATTTGGTTTTACAGCTCTGACTGTCGTGGGCGATGGGAACGGGCGTGTGGGTTATGGATATGGGAAGGCTCGAGAGCTTCCGTTGGCTATTCAAAAGGCGATGCAGGCTGCGAAGAAAAATCTTAATTCCATTCATTTAAAAGATGAGACTTTGCAATATGAACTCCGTGGGCGCCATGGGGCTACACGAGTGTTTATGCAGCCAGCATCAGAAGGTACGGGGATCATTGCCGGCGGCGCAATGCGCGCTGTATTCGAGTGTGCGGGTGTCCGTAATGTATTAGCGAAGAGCTACGGTTCTCGGAATCCAATAAACGTGGTTCGGGCGACCGTAGCCGCATTAGTGAAAATGCGTTCCCCGGAAGATATAGCAGCGAAGAGAGGAAAGTCGGTAGAAGAGATTCTTAGTTGAGGTTCAGATGGCAAAGGCTAAGACAAAATTAAAGGTTACGTTGTTGAAGAGCGCGTACGGGCGAAAGCCCGGACATGCAGAGTGTGTCAGAGGGCTCGGGTTACGTCGGCGCCATCAAACGGTGGAGGTCATCGATACCCCGCAGAATCGAGGAATGATCAATAAGGTCTCTTATTTGCTGCAGATCGAGGAAGGTTAGATGTACTTAAATTCTTTAAAGCCTGCACGAGGCTCTCGAAAATCTGGTAAACGCTTAGGGCGAGGAATCTCGGCCGGTCAGGGGAAAACTGGTGGTAGGGGGATGAAAGGTCAGCGGTCTCGTTCAGGCGGGTATCACAAGGTCGGATTTGAGGGCGGACAAATGCCTCTCCAGAGGCGTCTCCCAAAGGTTGGGTTTTATTCAATGCGAGGGAAGCTGCGTGCGGAAGTGCGACTGCACGAGCTGGAATTGATAGAGGGAGATGTGGTTGATTTGACTGCTTTAAAGGCCAAGCACTTAGTACCTAAGGCGACTCAGCGTGCAAAAATTATTGCATCGGGCAAGATCGAGAAGCCCGTCAAAGTGGTTGGGCTAGCTGTTACCCCCGGTGCTCGCAAAGCGATTGAGGCAGTTGGCGGTAGCGTGGAATCGTAGTATGGCAAGAGGAGATTCGGCAGTTTCAGCATCAGTGCTTGGAGAGGCAACTCGCTTCTCTGAGGTGCGGCAGCGCCTGTTCTTTTTAGTTGGGGCGCTGGTTGTTTATCGTATTGGAACCTTTATTCCAGTACCGGGGATCGATCCGTTCGCTCTCGAGCAGTTTTTCGAGGCGCAATCAGGGACGATTCTAAGCATGTTCAACATGTTTTCCGGGGGTGCGCTGGAGAGATTGTCGATTTTTGCGCTTGGCATCATGCCCTATATTTCTGCTTCGATCATCATGCAGATGGCGACCCATGTTATTCCTTCACTTGGACAGCTGCGCAAGGAGGGAGAAGCGGGGCGTCAAAAAATTACGCAGTACACACGTTACGGAACCGTATTATTGTGTACGTTTCAGTCAACAGCAGCCACAACTGCCTTGCAGAACCAGGGCGTGGTTATCAGCCCAGGACCTTCGTTCGTGTTCACAGCCTCAGTAACTCTCGTAACTGGAACTATGTTTTTGATGTGGTTGGGAGAGCAGATCACGGAGCGTGGTATTGGTAACGGTATCTCAATGATTATATTGGCTAGTATTGTATCCGGACTTCCGTCTGCGATCGGTGGCACGCTGGAGTTGGTTAATACTGGAGGTATGAACCCTGCTCTGCCGTTCATTATGGGCATCCTCATACTAGGTGTAACAGGTTTCGTCGTATTTATGGAGCGTGCGCAGCGACGGATAACGGTTAATTACGCTAAGCGACAGCAGGGGCGCAGGCTATATGCGGGACAAACGTCACACTTGCCATTTAAAATCAATATGTCGGGCGTCATACCCCCAATCTTTGCTTCTAGTTTGATTCTGTTCCCAGCAACTGTGGCAAGCTGGTTTGGTACAAGTCAGGCTGTGTCTTGGTTACAGCGAGTTGCAGCAAGCCTCTCACCCGGCCAACCGATTTATATTCTGATGTACGCTGCACTGATTATCTTTTTCTGTTTTTTCTACACGGCGCTCGTATTTAATGCAAAGGAGACTGCAGATAACTTAAAACGTTCCGGTGCTTTCATTCCTGGTATTCGGCCTGGACAACAAACAGCAGAATATATTGATAAAGTTTTAACCCGATTGACATTCTGGGGAGCAATATACATTACGGGTGTCTGTCTCCTGCCGGAATTCATGATTTTAAGATTCAATGTACCTTTCTATTTTGGCGGAACATCTCTACTTATCATCGTTGTCGTAAGTATGGATTTTATGTCTCAGATGCAAGCACACATGATGAGCCATCAATATGAAGGATTATTGAAAAAGGCAAATTTGCGTGGGACCGGAAGAAGCTAGGCCTACTTGGAGCCAAATATGAAAGTTAGGGCATCAGTAAAAAAAATCTGTCGCAACTGCAAAATAGTGCGTCGTAAGGGAGTGGTCAGAGTGATTTGTTCTGAACCAAGACACAAGCAGCGACAGGGCTGAGGAGTAAGTTATGGCACGTATCGCTGGCATCAATATTCCTGAAAATAAGCACGTTGGCATCGCGTTGACACACATTTTTGGGGTTGGCCGCAGCAATGCTCGTATGGCTTGTCAGGCCGCAGAAGTCGATCCTGCAACTCCTGTAAAGGATTTGAGTGAGCCAGAAATTGCGAAGCTTCGCGATGTGATCGGAAAGATTATGGTTGAAGGTGATCTACGCAGAGAGACCGCGATGAACATCAAACGACTCATGGATTTGGGTTCCTATAGAGGAATTCGACATCGTCGAGGATTGCCGCTAAACGGTCAGCGAACTAGAACCAACGCCCGGACGAGAAAGGGTCCGCGTCGACCCATAAGGAAATAAATTTATGGCGCAACCTACTAAAGCTAAGAAGAAGGCCAAACGGACGGTGATAGATGCCGTAGCGCACGTCCATGCATCATTCAATAACACGATCATTACCATTACTGATCGGCAAGGTAACGCGCTTTCATGGGCGACATCAGGTGGATGTGGCTTCAGAGGCTCCAGAAAGAGTACGCCGTTCGCGGCGCAGGTAGCCGCCGAGAAAGCGGGTACTGCTGCTAAGGATTATGGTGTGAAAAATGTAGAGGTTCGCATAAAAGGGCCCGGACCAGGACGTGAATCTGCAGTTCGAGCGCTCAATGCAGTCGGATTCAGGATCACTCAGATCGAAGATGTAACACCCATCCCACACAATGGCTGTCGACCACCTAAGCGGCGCCGAGTGTAATTGTCACAGAGTAATCGCATCGGAAATAATAGCAATGGCGAGATATAGAGGACCTACCTGCAAACTAGCCCGTCGAGAGGGAACGGATCTGTTCTTGAAGAGCGGAGTCAAGCCTCTCGAGGCAAAGTGCAAGCTAGAAGTGCCCCCTGGAGGGCCTGGACAGCGACGCCCCCGTCTGTCGAACTACGGCATGCAGCTACGTGAGAAGCAGAAATTGAGACGCATGTACGGCGTATTAGAACGTCAGTTCAGAAACTATTATAAACGTGCGGCCCGGGGTAAAGGCTCTACTGGAGAGAATCTGCTACGTATGTTGGAGTCTCGCTTAGATAATGTGGTCTACCGGATGGGTTTTGCTTCAACCCGAGCCGAAGCTCGGCAGTTGGTGGGTCACAAAGGTATAGTAGTTAACGAGAGGATTGTTAACATTCCGTCTTTTCAAATCAAAGCGGGTGATAAAGTGGCTGTTCGCGAGCGCGCGAAGGAGCAAACTCGCATTAAAGCTGCATTGGATATTGCGACTCAGGTAGGCATGCCTGACTGGGTCGACGTTGATGACAAAAAAATGGAAGGGGTGCTAAAGGCGTTACCAGAGAGGGAAGAAATACTTCCCGATATTAACGAGAATCTGGTAGTTGAGTTGTACTCCAAGTAATAAAGGAACCCAGATGCAAGAATCAGCAACTGAATTCTTGAGACCGAGAGCTGTCAAAGTTCAACCTCTCAAAGAGAACCAGGCGAAAATCACCGTGGAGCCTTTCGAGCGCGGTTTTGGTCATACACTAGGTAATGCGTTACGGAGAGTTTTATTGTCCTCCATGCCTGGCGCGGCGGTTATAGAAGTAGAGATTGACGGAGTGCTGCACGAGTACACTAGTATCGAAGGCGTCCAGGAAGATGTTGTCGATATCCTACTGAATCTAAAGGAGGTAGCGATTCGAATGCATTCTCGTGAGGAAGCTGAGTTATCGCTTTCCAAAAAAGGGCCTGGGCCTATCACAGCGGGCGACATTGTGTGTGACCATGGAATTGAGATCATAAATCCGGATTTGGTTATCGCCAATCTAACAAAGGCTGGAGAGATCAGAGCATTTTTGAAAGTTGCTCGAGGGCGTGGTTATAAGCCAGCCGAAAAGCAAACTGCGTTTGATGAGGAGACTCGCCCGATTGGTAGACTTCAGCTCGACGCATCATTCAGTCCCGTTCGACGCGTAACGTATAACGTCGAAAGCGCACGCGTAGAGCAACGCACAGATCTTGACAAGCTGATTCTCGACATAGAGACCAATGGTACGATTGATCCGGAGGAAGCGATCCGGCGAGCAGGTGGAATTTTAAAAAATCAACTTGATGTTTTTGTTGATCTTCAAGGCGAAGATGATCTTGGTTTTGGTACGCAGGATACGCAAATAGACCCAATTCTCTTAAGGCCGGTTGATGAGCTAGAGTTAACGGTGCGTTCCGCAAATTGTCTGAAAGCAGAGAACATTAACTATATTGGCGATCTTGTCCAGAGAACCGAAGTAGAGCTACTGCGTACGCCAAATCTTGGTAAGAAATCACTAACAGAGATTAAAGAAATTCTCGCTGCGCACGAACTAGAGCTCGGGATGCAATTGGATAATTGGCCTCCACCGGCACTGCGAGCTGAGGATGATGAGCCGCCGCCCCCCAGTCCATATTTATAGCGGTTTTATCGAGAAGGAATTCTGTTATGCGTCATCGGAAGTCTGGCAGGAAGCTGGGGAGAAATTCAGCTCACCGAAAAGCGATGTATCGTAATATGGCGGCGTCGCTATTCCGTTACGAAACTATCCGAACTACGTTGCCTAAAGCCAAAGAACTGAGGCGTGTGGCAGAGCCGCTGATTACGTTGGCAAAACAGGACGGAGTGTTCAGAAGGCGTCTTGCGTTTTCTCGACTTCGGGATAACGTTGCCGTTGGGAAGTTATTCAATGAGCTGGGGCCACGATTTAAGGATCGTCCGGGCGGTTACTTACGTATTTTAAAAATGGGCTATCGTTCTGGAGATGCAGCTCCGATGGCGTTGGTGCAGCTTTTGGACCAACCTGATTCCGCAGAGTAGAAAACAATCAGCCGATTATCCTCTGCCAAGTATTTTCTAAAGACTCTTAGTCTCTGCGGCTTAGGATTTTCGGTGCTTCCGCCAGCGTCTCAAGGTAAGCGTCTGCCAGACAATCCGTATTATTTTGGCCACCTTTTCCAGAAACATTGGTTTAAAAATCTCAAGGTCTTTTGTTGAGAGGCGAGAGGTATATCCTTGGTATTTGTGCTTAATCCATGCGTTCCGGTCAGCTTGTCTGATAGCGTCAAATATAAAGCCTCCTCTACCTTCCGCCAAAACTGATACTCCAAAATCAATAATAAATGGTTCCTGATTCGGACCGACAAGAATATTGTCTTTTCGTTTTAAATCTCCGTGAGCTACACCGGCTGCATGCATGTCATTTAGTATGGATAAAAAATTAGAAAAAAAACGACTTCTATCATTCAACTCGTGTTCAAGCATGCGATAGGAGTCACCTGGAATATATTCGAGTATCAGATATTTCTTATCTAATAGCCCAAAACACTTTGGGATACCGGGGATCCCACTGAGTTTCCGATAGACTTGTTCTTCGTGCCGAATTGATGTTTCGCTGAGTTTTTTTCTTATCATAGAGCCGAATGCCTTCTTTATAATGAATTTTCCGCCGGGCCCTTTGTATAGATAAATAGAAGCCTGATAGCCCGATCCTAAAGCATGCTTCGGATCGTGTGTTCGTAGCCAGGCACGAATATTTTGTGCTTGATAAAGGGATAGCTTGTTGGCGTATTCATCCGAGGTCATAAAAGCTTCCACGCTATATAGCTGAAACAGGCTATGACAAAAAAAACAATGAGCGGTTCACCGTTCCGATGTGCGCTCTTTGCAAAAGACCAGTCGCCAGTTGCCACAGCCTCTAAATTTGAGAATGTTGGGATAAGCTTCGGCATCTTCCTGGACCACTGTTCCCATTGAGCACCAAAAACCGTATGAAGCTTCCGATCTTCGTATTCGATAGCGGTCGGATAGTAAAACCAAAAGAAAAATGCTGTGAGTGCCAGTGTCCATGAGATACTGCTAAGAATGGAAAAACCACTAATAATCAGTATGTTACCAGTGTATAGAGGATGTCGGGCTAGCGCATATGGGCCATGTGTCGCAAGTTTTTCGTTCTTGACGATAAATCCGCTTGCATAAAGTCGAAGCAAAGTGCCGGTGAGGATGAGTGGGCTTCCGATCAGAGATGGTAGCCAGAGAGGTTCTGAGATAAAAGCAAACCATGCAATGAGAACGAACGCTAATACCTGTCTGGAAGCCTCGTGATATCTGAGCTCTCGGATGACGTGTTTGTATCCGCGCAGTGGCGGTAAGTCTTGAGTGCGAGCTGACATCTTCTAATATTCTCCTTGATTCCTAATGCTGATTGTTCGTCAGAGGGTAAGCCAACAGATTAATATTTTCATAACACTCCTGACTGCAACAAAGCCGGACGCGAAAGATTTCGGCTTGCAGCGTCAGTAACGAGAATATTGTCCTCTATTCGAATTCCTCCGTATGGTATTAATGCGTCCACACGATCCCAGTTAATCAGATTTTCCATAGAACTACTTCGGAGAGGTTCCAGCAGTGATGGAATAAAATAGAGCCCTGGTTCAATGGTTACGACAAATCCGGGTTCGAGTGTTCTTGTTAAACGTAGAAACGGATGTTCGTCTGGTGGCGGAATACCAATTTCTTCCAGCGTATTCAGATGCCCTCCTGCATCATGTACCTGGAGTCCAAGCAGGTGTCCGAGCCCGTGGGGGAAAAATATTTTTGTTATCCCAAGGCTGTAACTATCCTCAGCTCCACAGTTGATAATTTCGTGCTCTTCTAACACATCTGCCAGTAATCGATGTGCGAAGTCATTGAGCGCTATAAAGCTAACACCACTTTGAGCCCCCGCGCATAATCTTTTTTGTACAGTGTCCATAGAGGAGATTAAAGCGTCAAACGATTCAAGACCGCCTGAGTGGGTTCTCGTGACATCTGACGCATAGCCATTAAACTCCGCACCAGCATCCAGCAGGAATGAGCGGAATTTTTCTGGGGGCGTACGATCCAGATTCTGATAGTGAAGTATGCTGGCATGCTCGTTCAATGCGACGATGTTTTGGTAAGGAAGATCAGTTTCACGCTGTTGTGTTGCACCACAATAGATCCAATTCAAGTCAAACTCCGATCGTCGACATGGTTCTTCCGTTAATGCTGTCTGGACAGCGGCGTGTCCGGTTGCTGAAATCCTATTAGACTCCTCTATACAGGCCACTTCATAAGGAGTTTTGAAAGCGCGATAAAAATCTAGATACGCGAGCATTTTGGGATCATTGATGCTAGAAAATCCCATCGAAGCATTTGCATCTTCTCCGATAGCCGCCAGGTTAGCTATAGGGTTTCCCAGTTCACCTAAAAGCAGCGCCATACTGTCTACAACGCGAATTTCAAAATGATGGGTCCAGAAATCCACTGGTATTTCGAGAGGCGCATGCCAGAGATCTATCTTCTGGGCGCATACCAGTAGAGGTGTCTTTTCGGGTAGGATCTTTAGAGCTGAATTTGGAGACGATAGGGGCAACCATGCCTTAAAGTAGGGTTCTACAAAAAAAGGATAGCCACTGTCATCTCGGAATCTCTGTTTCTCTGCGCCAGAAAACACGACAATTCCATCCACCTTGCAAGCATCGCACGCTCTTGTGAATCGCCGACTCCATTCTTCAAGGTGATTGGAATAAAGCTCTACCCAACTGTCTAAGGAGAGTTGCTCAGGCACTTGGTTGCTCCATCAAGTTCTTGGTATGTATTCAGAATGCTAAAACTCGTGAATAATAGGGTGTTGGCGAACGATCGACTAGCAAGCTTTTAGCATTATTCTGAAGTCTAAGATCTACTAACGGTTATGGACAGACCTTCTGGGAAACATTTTTCTACACGCTCGGTTGTTATGGCGACGAGTGGTATGGCGGCAACGAGCCACCCTCTTGCTACCCAAGTAGCTGTTGATACTCTTAAGCTGGGTGGAACCGCTGTAGATGGCGCTATTGCTGCAAACGCGGTTCTTGGTCTAGTGGAACCTACTGGCAGCGGGATTGGAGGAGATTTATTTGCCATAAATTGGGAGGCAGGAACAGAGACGTTATCGGGACTCAATGCTAGCGGGCGGGCGCCTCGAGAATTGAGTTTCGAGCAAATGAGTAGCTCCTGTCCGGACGGTCGAATACCGACTTATGGGCCGTTGAGCGTCAGCACTCCAGGCGCGGTAGATGGTTGGTTCAAACTACATGAAAAATTTGGACATTTGCCGATAGCACAATTACTAGCGCCGGCTATTGCCTACGCAGAAGAAGGGTTTCCTGTCACAGAGATCATTGCGGCCGATTGGGCGAACGATGCGGATTTGTTAGGGGAGTATCCAGGATTTGCCTCCGTGTTCTTACCTGGGGGCAGAGCACCTATTTGTGGTGAAATCTTTACCAACCCCAGATTGGCAGATACGTATAAACGTATTGTGGAGGGAGGGCGAGACGAGTTTTACCGCGGTCAAATTGCTCGTGTGGTCCATGACTACATGGCTGCCAATGGAGGGTTTTTGACCTATGCCGATTTGGCAGAGCATACATCGGAGTGGGTGGAACCCGTTGCGACTAATTACCGTGGCTACGATGTTTGGGAGTTGCCCCCAAACGGTCAGGGTATTGCAGTGCTGCAGATGTTGAATATTCTAGAGAGCTATGACCTGAACTCTCTCGGCTGGGGGAGCCCGGAATATCTGCACTTGCTTGTCGAGGCGAAAAAACTTGCTTTCGAGGATCGGGCGCATTTTTACTCAGACCCGAGTTTCTCAGACATACCAGTGGCCGAGCTAATTTCAAAGCCCTATGCTAGTAAGAGGCGAGCATTGATTGATCCTGGCCAAGCGTCCCGGGAATTCCCGTTTGGAGAGCCAGAACACTTAAATCGGGGGGATACGGTGTATCTGACGGTTGCCGACAAGAATGGCAACATGATTTCCCTGATCCAAAGTAATTTTCGAGGTATGGGTTCGGGCATGACACCGGGAGATATGGGGTTTGTCCTGCAAGACCGGGGTGAAATGTTCAGTCTCGACCCAAGGCATGCTAATGCGTATGCTCCTGGGAAACGTCCGTTTCATACTATTATCCCCGCCTTTGTTACCCGAAATGGTGAGCCCTACATGAGTTTCGGAGTGATGGGAGCAGACATGCAGCCACAGGGACAGGTCCAAGTGTTGAACAATATTATCGATTTCGGTATGGATATTCAGGCCGCGGGAGATGCGCCACGCGTACGGCACGATGGTTCCGGCGATCCGATGGGAGCCAAAATGACTGATGGCGGGATAGTTTATTTGGAATCTGGTCACGGGGACGAGACACTAGCAGCACTGGTAGCGCTTGGACATCACACGGCACGGGGTGTAGGAGGTTACGGAGGTTATCAAGCAATACAACGAGATAGTAAAAATAATATTTACTTCGGAGCATCTGAATCAAGAAAGGACGGTCAAGCTGCCGGCTTCTAAGTCGGGCACGAGTTATGGATACAGTATTAACTGGGATTACCACTACGGGTACGCCACACATCGGGAACTATGTAGGAGCAATTCGCCCCACTGTTCTTGCGAGCTTAGATACAAGCGTTACATCATTTTACTTTCTGGCTGATTACCACTCTCTGGTAAAAAGTCGTGACCCTAGGCAAATGGCCCCTTCGACATTGGAGATCGCAGCTAGTTGGTTGGCAGCAGGTCTTAATCCAGAGTGTATTTTCTATCGCCAATCAGATGTTCCAGAGATCATGGAACTAACCTGGATACTGACGTGCATGACGGCAAAAGGCTTGATGAACCGAGCGCACGCTTATAAAGGTGCGGTTGCTGAGAATGAAGCAACGGATAAAAAGGACCCGGATAAAGGCATCACTATGGGGTTATTTGGTTATCCCATCCTAATGGCCGCTGACATTCTTATGTTTAAAGCGAACAAGGTGCCTGTAGGCAAAGACCAGATCCAGCATGTTGAAATGGCCCGAGATATTGCGGGGCGCTTTAACCATCACTACGGAGAAACATTTGTACTTCCTGAGGCGGTCATTGACGAAAACGCGGCCGTACTGCCAGGACTTGATGGACGTAAGATGTCGAAAAGTTATGGGAACATCATTCCGCTCTTTGCTGAGGAGAAGGTGCTGCGTAAACTGATAATGCGCATTAAGACCAACTCCCAAGAACCAGGGGAGCCTAAGGATCCAGATACGAGCGCTTTATTCTCAATTTACCGCGCGTTTTCTTCGGACGAGGAAGCTGAGTCAATCCGTAGGCTCTATGCAAGAGGTATTGCTTGGGGCGAGATGAAGCAGATGTTATTTGAGTACCTGAATGAGCACCTGAAAGAACCCAGAGAGGAGTACAATAAGCTAATAGCGGTGCCTGATTACGTGGAGCAAGTGTTGCAACGGGGAGCCCAAAAGGCCAGAGAATTAAGCTACCCTTTTATGGCCAAGATCCGCACTACCATAGGGCTTCAACCGTTAGGCTAGGGCGTTTCTGACTTGTTCTTTGGGGCGGTCGCCTGGTCTCGAGTTTGAAAAAATTCTTGCAAACATTTTCCTGTATGCGATTGTCGGTCTCGCGCGATGACTTCCGGAGGGCCGATTGCTATAACTTCGCCTCCACCGAGACCACCCTCCAGGCCTAAGTCGATGATCCAATCAGCAGTTTTTATGACTTCCAGATTGTGCTCAATAACCACAATAGTATTCCCATGGTCCCTAAGTTTGTAGAGCACCTCTAAGAGTTGGGCTATATCGTGAAAATGTAGCCCGGTCGTCGGTTCATCCAGAATATACAATGTGGAACCGGTGCTACGCTTTGAGAGTTCTTTGGCAAGTTTAATGCGTTGCGCTTCTCCTCCGGAGAGCGTAGTTGCATTTTGGCCTAGCTGAACGTACGTGAGCCCGACGGCCGCAAGTGTTTCCAGTTTTTTGGTGATTTGAGGCACATTGCGGAAAAATTCTAGTGCAGCTTCGACGGTCATTTGCAGTACTTCGTAAATATTTTTACCTTTGTACCGAATATCAAGGGTTTCTCTGTTGTACCGTCTACCATTGCAGAGATCGCAAGAAACGTAGATGTCCGGTAGAAAATGCATCTCTACCTTGATGACGCCACCACCCTGGCAAGATTCGCAGCGCCCACCTTTGACGTTGAAACTGAACCGGCCAGGTTGATAGCCTCTAGAACGCGCTTCTTGAGTAGCTGCAAATAGTTCACGAATTGGCGTGAAGAGTCCAGCATAAGTTGCAGGATTTGAACGAGGTGTTCTTCCGATTGGACTCTGGTTTATATCGATGACGCGATCGATTTGTTCAAGGCCTTCTGCTTTATCGAATGGTGCTGGGTCATAGCTAGACTTATTAATTCTTTCTGCAGCTAGTCGGTATAAAGTATCGTTGACCAACGTACTCTTACCCGAGCCAGATACACCCGTGACGCACGTCATCAGTCCAAGTGGTATATCTACATCGATGTTCTTCAGGTTATTGCCTCGTGCTCCGCGGATACTCAGTATCGCTTGATCATCAAACTTACGACGCTCAGGCGGTAGAGGTATCTGGAGTTGCCCAGTGAGGTACTGACCCGTTAACGAGCAGGAAGCCACTTTAATTTCTTCGGGCGTGCCTTCCGCCACAATTGTGCCCCCATGAACTCCGGCACCGGGGCCTAGGTCGATGATGTGGTCCGCCGCTAAGATAGTTTCTGTATCATGCTCTACTACCAGTATAGAATTGCCCAGGTCGCGTAGCTGGCGGAGAGTCTCGAGTAATCTCCGGTGATCTCTTTGGTGTAGTCCGATAGAGGGTTCGTCAAGAATGTACATGACCCCGACTAGACCAGAGCCAATCTGGCTAGCTAGGCGAATTCTCTGAGCTTCACCGCCCGAGAGTGTACCCGCGTTGCGATCTAGGGTGAGATAGTCGAGACCCACATCAGCGAGGAAGCCAAGGCGACTCCGAATTTCTTTGATGATTTTGTCTGCAATCTCGCCTCTCCACCCAGTGAGATTAAGATTCTGGAAGAAACTGAGTACTTCACCGATGCTCTGTGCCGTAATGTCGTGTAGTGCCTGATCTTCGACAAGAACGTTTCTTGCAGCCTCATTTAGGCGAGAACCCTCACAGTGTTTACAGCATTGCATGCTCTGGTATTTACCGAGTTCTTCTCGGACAGCGCTGGAGTCGGTTTCCTTATATCTTCGCTGCATGTTTGGGATAATCCCCTCAAACGGGTGGTTCCACTGGGTCTCATTTCCCCGTGTGTTGACGTAGTGGAACTCAATGCTTTCATCTTTGCTGCCGTATAACACTACGTTACGAATCGATTCAGGGAGAGTCTCAAAAGGTTCTTCGATGTCGAAGGAGTAGTGTTGTGATAGGGAGTGTATAAGCTGAAAGTAATAAAGATTGCGTCGATCCCAACCACGAACAGCTCCTCCCGCCAGTGAGAGATGTGGATAACGGACGACTCGTTGAGGATCGAAGAAACGTCGTACGCCGAGACCATCACAGTTAGGGCAGGCTCCTATGGGATTATTGAACGAAAATAACCTCGGCTCGAGTTCTGGAATGCTGTAGCTGCATAAGGGGCATGCGAACCTGTCTGAAAATATTATGGGTTCTCGCTCGGGGTTGTCCATGAATACTATATGAGCGATCCCATCTGATAGTCCAAGCGCTGTTTCAAATGATTCTGCTAATCGCAGGCGCAGTTCAGAGCGTATTATTAGTCGATCTACAATGGCTTCTAGGTTATGTTTGCGTCGTTGATCTAGTTCCGGCGCTTCATCAAGGTCATAGATAATTCCGTCGATCTGCGCTCTCACGAATCCTCGGGCTTTAAGATTCGTGATTACCTCAGCGTGGCCCCCCTTTTTTTCACTAATGACAGGTGCCAGTAACATCACTCGAGTTCCTTCCTTGAGCGTGAGCGCCTGATCAACCATTTGAGAGATACTTTGTGCGTCTAATGCCGTCTTGTGGGATGGGCATCGCGGGATACCTGCGCGCGCAAAGAGAAGTCTCAAATAATCGTAGATCTCAGTGATCGTACCTACGGTGGAACGCGGGTTGTGAGAAGTTGACTTTTGTTCAATAGAGATAGCTGGCGACAGACCCTCGATATGGTCGACTTCCGGCTTCTCCATTATTGATAGGAACTGTCGTGCGTATGTGGACAGAGATTCCACATATCGACGCTGCCCTTCTGCATAGATAGTATCGAATGCCAGCGAAGATTTTCCCGATCCGGACAAACCAGTGAGGACAATCAAGCGATCTCGAGGTAGATCGAGATCGATATTTTTTAGGTTGTGCGTCCGAGCACCACGAATTTGAATACGATTAGTGGGCACTCTCTTGGAGACCTTTCTTTGGGAAACCCCCTACTATACGACGCTTCAAAACCGTTGCGCAAAGGGGGAGGTTTTTGGCGTTGAAGTGGTCGTGGGGACGACAAAGAAGTACGCGCAACGCTGACTGGTGTTCGTAAGAGAGCACGCGGCGTACAATAGCCAGTCCAAGACTGTCTGGAGCAGCACAAAAAATGAGGTGTTTTGATGGCAAGGGGTATTAACAAAGTAATCTTGGTTGGTAATCTTGGGGCGGATCCTGAGACACGTGCCATGCCGAGCGGTAGCACCGTTACTAACATCCGAGTTGCGACGACCGAGTCTTGGAAAGATAAAAATACGGGTGATCAGCAAGAGCGGACCGAATGGCACAGCATCGCCTTCTTTGGGCGACTTGCAGAAGTTGCAGCCGAGTATTTACGTAAGGGCTCACAGGTGTATGTTGAGGGGAAACTGCGCACCAGAAAGTGGCAGGATCGTGATGGTAACGATCGTTGGAGCACCGAAGTTATAGCGAACGAGATGCAGATGCTAGGTAGTCGCCCAGGGTCCAGTGCCCCTGCTCAGCAGCCCCCTGCGGCTTCCGCGCAAGTCACCGCTGATGCACCACAACCTCCCCCCGGAGAATTTGACGACGATATCCCGTTCTAATTTCGTAGGGGATTTACCCCAGCTGTGCCGAAAAATGTTCTTCGGCTGAGCCATGCTTAATCCGTAAAAATTTTTCGATATAAAAAAGTTAATACCCAATGGAGACAGCAAAAGAGTCCGGCCGGGTTTTTATTAAAACTTTCGGTTGTCAAATGAACGAGTACGACTCGTCCAAAATGGCCGATGTTCTTATGGAAACGATGGGCGTTCGAGAGACAAAACGCGCTGAAGAAGCCGATATACTTTTATTGAATACATGCTCGATTCGAGAAAAAGCTCAAGAGAAAGTTTTCTCTTTGCTTGGTCGTTGGCGAGCCTACAAAGACGAGTATCCACACAAGATCATCGGTGTCGGCGGGTGCGTAGCTAGTCAGGAAGGGGAGTCCATCTTTCAACGCGCCCCGTTCGTTGATTTAGTTTTTGGTCCTCAGACCTTACATCGGTTGCCCGAGATGATTTCGCGCGTGCGCTCTGGACATTCAGGTGTTATCGATATCAGCTTTCCTGAAATTGAGAAGTTTGACGTTCTTCCCGTCCCCAAGTTCTCCAAGGCTACGGCGTTTGTTTCCGTGATGGAGGGATGTAACAAGTACTGCACTTTCTGTGTAGTTCCCTACACGCGCGGGAAAGAAGTAAGCCGTCCTTTAGACGATGTAGTTGCGGAAGTTACTGCTCTGGCAGAACTTGGGGTTAAAGAGATCAATCTTCTGGGTCAGAACGTAAATGCCTACCGTGGGGCAGTCCCGATGGCATGTTCGCAGGCTTTTCCCACGGTCTCGATGGGCGGCAATTCTTTGCCAAAGAAATATCGAACCATACATTCGGGGGGTATCTCCGACCTCGCAACGCTGATCTACTATGTCGCTGCGATTGATGGGATTGAACGTATACGGTTCACAACATCTCACCCAGCGGAGTTTACCGAGCCGCTAATACGTGCCTATGCGGAGGTCGAGGAACTTGCTAATTACCTACATCTCCCCGTACAGAGTGGGTCGGATCACATCTTGCGACTTATGAAACGTCGGCACACAGTGTCGGAGTACCTTGCTAAAATCGATGCGCTCAAAGAAGCGCGACCGGGAATTTGCATTTCATCTGACTTCATTGTTGGGTTTCCTGGGGAGGAGCAAGCAGACTTCGAAGCAACACTGGAGTTAATTCGAAGGGTTGGCTTCGATCAGTCGTTCAGTTTCATTTATAGCCCTCGACCGGGTACGCCCGCCGCTTCAGTGGAAGATCGAGTCCCACTTGAGGTAAAACAGCAGAGACTCCAGGAACTACAGGCTCTTGTGAATGACCAGGCGGGCACGATCAGTCAGGATATGGTTGGAAGAGTGTCTCGGATCCTTGTAGAGAAGCCATCGAAGAAATCTCCGTATGAGTTTGCTGGACGAACGGAAAATAACCGTTGGGTTAATTTTGCCGGTGATCCTCGTCTCATTGGACAGTTTGTGAATGTAGAGATAACTAACGCGATGCCGAATTCTCTACGCGGACGCCTCGCTGATATTGGAGCTATGCAGTCCGTTGCCTGAGTTGCTGCAAGACCGAGATTCGCTCGAGGTCGTCCTATCACCGGATGATCATCACCGTATGGCTAATCTTTGCGGACAGTTTGACGAGCATTTACGTCAGATCGAGCAGCGGCTCGAAATTCGCATTAAAAATAGGGGTAACCGCTTCCAACTCGTCGGACGGTTGGACTCAACGAAAGTTGGTCGGGATGTTTTGGAGGAGCTTTTCTCCTTGACTGAAGTTGAGGATCTTGACCCCGAACGTGTCCATATGTGTCTGCAAGAGAATTCGAGAGCTGACCGTGGTGTCCATCGCGAAGATATGATATTTCATACCCGGCGCCGGGATATTCGTGCCAGGGGTTCTAATCAGATCTCCTACGCTCTTTCCATGAGAGGCAAGGATTTGACCTTCGGTATCGGACCTGCCGGCACAGGCAAAACGTACCTTGCTGTGGCGGCTAGTGTCGAGGCTCTTGATACGGATTCGGTGCGACGGATCGTTCTGGTTCGTCCGGCTGTCGAAGCGGGTGAGCGACTTGGTTTCCTGCCCGGAGATATGTCTCAGAAAGTTGACCCGTACCTGAGACCCATGTACGACGCGCTTTACGAGATGATGGGATTCGAACGAGTCGGCCGGCTAATCGAGCGAAACCTCATTGAGGTGGCACCATTGGCCTTCATGCGCGGACGCACTCTAAATGAATCATTCGTTATCCTCGACGAGGCGCAGAATACTACTGCGGAACAGATGAAGATGTTTCTTACCCGTATCGGTTTTGGTTCTCGGGCGGTAGTCACAGGTGATGTAACTCAAACTGACTTACCGCGTGGGCGTGAATCTGGTTTGAAACATGTCAATCGTATCTTGAGAGGAATTGCGGGCGTATCGTTTGTACGCTTTGGTCCTGAGGATGTAGTTCGCCACCCGTTGGTACAAAGAATTGTTGAGGCTTATGGTAGAGAAGAGGAACGCGATGAATCTGACGGACCTAGCGATTCGTCGGAATAAAAGGGGATTTCTCTGGAGATCATTGTTCAGAATGTTGCCCAGTCTGATGTGGTTCCTAAGACAGAGCAAATCCAAAACTGGGTTAAACACGCGTTGGGCGCGCGTTGTTCCGGAGAGCTTACCGTTCGTGTCGTTGGTGAGGCCGAAGGCGCAAGCCTTAACGAGCGGTTTCGTCACGGTAGCGGAGCCACTAACGTACTTGCTTTCCCCTATGTAGATACGGCACTCGTAAGTACGCCTGAGTTTTCGTCCCTGGGTGATCTCATCATTTGTGCCCCCGTATTGGAGAGGGAGGCGGCGGATCAAGGCAAGTTACTTGAGGCTCATTGGGCTCATATCTCAATCCATGGGACATTACACTTGCTTGGTTATGACCATGAGACTGCTGAGGATGCTCGCGTGATGGAGGCTCGAGAGCGAGAGTTGCTAGCGGCTTTGGGATTTGATGACCCTTATGCTGACGGGGTCTAACGTCTTGCAAGGCGCGTTGTGGAATTGCAAGATAGGAGTTATCAATGTCCGATGATCTGCCTCCCAATAGCCACAAAACCGGTAAAACCGGCTGGTTAGCGCGTCTGTTCCATAGGCGTGACGACGGGGTCGAGGGGAGAGCCGACATTGCTGCATTCCTGACTGAGTGTCGACTCAGGAACCTGTTGGTTAGTGAGGAGCACGCCATGCTTCAAGGTGTCCTCAAAGTGTCTGAGACTCAGGTTAGAGATATCATGGTTCCACGCTCCCACATGGTTGTGTTGGAGCTCGATGACGCTCCAAAGAGGCTTCTTAGCACCATAGTCGATTCTGGACATTCACGGTTTCCTGTCATTGGAGAAGACCGAGATGAAGTGGTTGGCATACTACTTGCGAAGGACCTATTGAGACGGGTTGCCGAAGGTCGAATGAATGATTCGTTCGAAGTTAAAGAGTTACTTCGGCCTGCCGTATTTATTCCGGAGAGTAAACGCCTGAATACACTTCTTGCGCAGTTCCGAGAAAGCCACAATCACATTGCAATCGTAGTTGACGAGTACGGTGGGGTTTCTGGTCTTGCGACGATCGAAGATGTACTAGAGCAAATCGTCGGTGACATTGATGACGAGCACGATGTAGAGGAGGCAGAATATATCCAGGACCAAGGTGAAGGACGATTTACCGTGCATGCACTAACCAGGATTGAAGATTTCAGTGAGTATTTCGACGTCAAACTTTCCGATGATGAGTACGACACCGTGGGGGGACTTATTATGCATGAGCTCGGTCGGTTACCACGACGTGACGAGGTGCTAGATTTCTCTGGATTTTTGTTTCGCGTTCTACGGGCAGATCGGCGACGGATTCATTCCCTGGAAGTCAAAGTGACGCCTCTTTCCGAGTCTGATTAAGCTCCCCACGGAATTCGGCCCGCGTTTGTCGTGCAGCTAACATTTGTTCAAAAACTTTTTGTAGCCTCGGTAGCAGGGGCGCTTCTGGCGCTCGCTTATGCACCGTTTGATTTATTCTGGGTGGCGCCACTTAGCTACGCTATTTTGTTCTATGTCTGGAGAGGTTTGCGACCAGCCCAGGCGTTTTGGTCTGGTTTTGTATTCGGTTGTGCTAGTTTTTTTGCTGGCATCCATTGGGTTTACGTAAGCATCCATGATTTCGGGCAGGCGCATCCTTTGCTTGCTGCTTCACTCACATTGATGTTGGTAGTGTTTCTTGCCTCCTACATTGCATTCACGGGATGGGTTGCAGCGCGCTGGGTCACTACAGATGGCCCACGGGCTTGGTTTGCAGTTTTGCCTGCTCTTTTGGTCTTGACGGAGTGGTGTCGAGGTTGGTTGTTCAGTGGGTTCGGGTGGCTTGCAGTGGGGTACAGCCAAACGGACTCTTGGCTCATAGGCTACGCGCCACTAGGTGGGGTTTACCTGATGTCATGGGTAGCACTAATTACGGCTGGCGCCTTGTTAGGTGTCGCTTTTGGGTGTTTCCGTACAAGGTTGTTAGCAGGTGTTGGGTTAGTTGTTCTCTGGGGTACGGGGTTTTTTCTTGACCAGCATCGCTGGGGTGAACCTACGGGTAACGTTCTTACTGTAGCTCTAGTGCAAGGGGCGGTTCCCCAGGATCTTAAGTGGCGGCCAGAGCAACTTGAGCCCACCCTAGAGCTATATCAGCGGCTGACGGAAGAAAGCGAAGGCAGCCAATTAATTGTATGGCCTGAGGCGTCTATCCCCATACTGTACGAACGAGCTTCGAGCTACCTCAACGGTATTCGCGATTGGGCTGTGGAACGGGGCAGCACCATTGCGCTGGGAATTCTCAGGGAGGACCCGGGCGGTGGTACCTTCCAGAACACTCTAGTGGTCTTGGGGGAAAGCCCGAGTTTTTATGTCAAGCGCCATCTTGTACCCTATGGAGAGGTCTTTCCTGTACCCGAATTTATTCGTCGGTGGTTGCGCCTAATGAGTTTGCCGTACACAGATGCGGTGGCGGGAGGGCCGGATCAGCCTCCGTTGAGGATTGCCGGTGAGAACGTAGGTGTCACTATCTGCTATGAGGATGTTTTCGGGGCCGAGCAGCTTCACTATCTTCCCGAGGCCTCACTTTTGATTAACGTAAGTAATGATGCCTGGTTTGGAGATACGATCGCACCCCACCAGCACTTGCAGATAGCGCGACTTCGGGCAGCTGAAGTATCTCGTTACATCCTGCGAGTTGCCAACACGGGGATATCCAGCGTCATTGATCCAAGGGGAAGGGTTGTTGCGCGGTCACCGCAGTTTGAGCCTCATATCCTAAAAAGTGCCGTTCAGGGATTTACAGGGCGAACACCCTATGTCATCTGGGGGAACTATTTCGTCGTCCTGGGCGTATTGGGAATCATGCTATTTCAGTTGGTTACTACAAAATTTACGATTCGTCCAGGCACGTAGATTGAGCGTTTCAGTTTTTTATCTGCAAGATGTCTTGCCACGTTATCGTCGTTTCTCGCAATGACAAAGACCTGCTCTTCTGCTGCGTTTGTAGGAATCGATATGCGGCTTCTCGTTTTTCCGTTGATTTGCACGGCTACCTCGATGGTGTCACTTAGAAGAAATCTTTGGTCTGCACAAGGCCAGGGCGCATAAGCAATAGATTCAGTGTTGCCGAGCCTTTCCCACAACTCTTCAGCGATGTGTGGTGCGAGTGGAGCTAGCACCAGCACGAACTGTTGCACAAGATTTCTAGGCAATACTTCCCACTTGTTTGCCGTATTAGTGAACTCCATAAGAGCAGCAATCGCGGTGTTAAATTTTAATTCTTCAATATCTGTGGTCACTTTAGCGATGATTTGGTGTAGTGCTCGAAGTTGCTCCTCGGTAGGTTCGCTATCTTGAATTGCTGGATGCAGCGCGCCATCGTTTTGCGGGTCGGTTAGCAGGCGCCAGACGCGATTCAGGAATCGATAAGTGCCTTCTACTCCGCGGGTGCTCCATGGCTTTACTTGTTCCAGTGGTCCCATGAACATTTCGTAGAGCCGAAAAGCGTCAGCTCCATAGGCTTCGACCACGTCATCGGGGTTCACGACATTGCCGCGACTCTTACTCATTTTATGGGCTCGTGCATCGATCCGAATGTTCTGATCCTCTGACATTACGAAGTTGTCCCCTTTTTTGGTGACATCCTTTACGTCAAGGGAGACCCTTTTAACGACCTGTCCTGTACGGATATCCTTGTTGGAACGAACAAATTCTGCTGATATCGTTTGGGCTTCGCCATTTTCGTATCTTGCGTACTCAAGTTCACCAAGGATCATGCCCTGGTGAACCAACTTTCCAAACGGCTCTGGCGTGGAGATGATGCCCGCATCGAAGAGCACTCTGTGCCAGAAGCGGGCGTAGAGCAGGTGTAAAACAGCGTGCTCTGAACCACCGACATAAAGATCTACCGGCATCCAGTAACGCTCGAGCTCTTTCGCCACCAGCTCATCGTCGTTATTTGGATCGATAAATCGTAGGTAATACCAGCACGAGCCTGCCCATTGAGGCATCGTGTTGGTCTCTCTAAGAGCAGATTTGCCGGTTGCCGGTTCTGTAGTTTCCAGCCAATCGACCGCAATAGCTAATTGGCCTTCTGGTTTACCACTCGGCTTGAAATTCTCAAGGTCTGGGAGGATGACTGGGAGGTCACCGTCTGGAACCGTTTGGGGCTTGTCGTCTACAAATATGATTGGAAAGGGTTCACCCCAATAACGTTGACGTGAAAACAGCCAATCTCTGAGTTTGTAATTAATTTTACGGGTGCCGTGACCTTTTTTCTCCAGCCAGTCGATCATTTTGCTCTTTGCGGCTTCCACCTCGAGTCCGTCCAGGAAGTCACTGTTGATTGCTAATCCATCGCCCGAGTAGGCCTCACCCTGAAAGTCTTGTGGAGGCTTCACAGTGCGGATGATGGGGAGCTCATACGCTTTTGCAAATTCCCAGTCCCTTTGATCCTCACCCGGTACAGCCATAATTGCACCAGTGCCGTAGCTAGCTAGGACGTAATCGGCTATCCAAATGGGGATTTTCGCGTTGTTAGCTGGATTGATAGCAAAAGCACCCGTGAAAACGCCCGATTTCTCTTTTTGCAGATTTGTACGTTCTAGATCACTTTTATTGGCGGTCTCCAGACGATATGTTTCCACTTGTTTACGTTCGTTCTCAACTGTTATGGATTCCACCAGAGGATGTTCGGGCGCTAGGACTACATAGGTGGCGCCAAACAGTGTGTCAGGGCGCGTGGTGAAAATACAAATCGCCTCGGTCCCGGTAGAGAGGCGAAAATTAACCTCTGCGCCTTCGCTGTGACCGATCCAGTTGCGTTGCATCTCTTTGGTGCTCTGAGGCCAGTCTAATTCGTCAAGACTGCTTAGTAATTGCTCGGCATACTCGGTAATACGTAGTACCCACTGTTTGAGTGGGCGTTGGATGCAGGGGTATCCCCCCACTTCGGACTTCCCTTCAGTAACCTCTTCGTTGGCGAGTGTTGTGCCTAGTTCGGGACACCACCAGACCGGTTTCTCCTCTTGATAGGCTAAGCCGCGATCAAAAAGTTGCTTGAAGATCCATTGTGTCCACTTGTAATAACCTGGATCAGTGGTGTTGATTTCCCGACTCCAGTCGTAGGAAAACCCGAGCCCTTTTAACTGTTCACGGAAACGTGCGATATTGCGTTCTGTTGTAATCTTTGGGTGTGTACCTGTTTTACGAGCATATTCTTCTGCTGGTAGACCGAAAGCATCCCAGCCCATGGGATGAAGCACATTAAAGCCGCACATGCGTTTGTAGCGTGCAACAATATCCGACGCTGTATACCCTTCTGGGTGTCCCACGTGGAGCCCGTCTCCGCTAGGGTACGGGAACATGTCGAGGACGTAGAATTTTGGCTGTGTAGGATCAATATCTACCGAGACTCGAAAGGTCTGGTTGTCTTCCCAGTAGCTTTGCCACTTAGCTTCTATATCTTTGAACGGATACGCTACCATCGTTATTCAACGTCCCTAAAGTCGTCATATTTGCCATTTTGTAGGCATAGGTTCATAACTGCCTACAGCGCTGTCGGATGATCTTTGCAAACTCAGTTAGAATCAACCCGTATGGCTATTATCAGAACCCATTTAAATAAACCCTTCACGTGTGGGTGGCGGCTGTCATTTGTGCCTCTTCTAGTTATTTTAGCGGTCAGTGGCTGCGGCTTTCAGCTTGAGGGATCTGGTAGATTACCTATCTCGATTGCCGCAACCTATCTAGATACTCAGAAACCTTATACTGAGTTCTACGACAGCCTGAGAGACGCTCTGGAAGCCCGAGGTGCCGAGCTGGTTGACTCTCGCCAGGAGGCAGGCGCCATTCTGCGGATCTTGGAAGATGCGTCCGGTCAACGGATTTTGTCTGTTTCCGCACGAAATACACCACGAGAATATGAGATTTTTTATACGGTTACTTTTTCGTTGGAGGCAGCAGGTACCAGCCTCATTGAAACGGAATCCCTTGTGGTGACTCGAAGTTATACTTATGACGCGACCCAAGTGCTTGGCAAGAGTGCGGAGGAGCAGATCCTTCGCCAGTCTCTGGCGCAAGATCTAGCTCGGCAGGTTTTGCGGTTGATGGAGATCGGGCGAACCACCGTACCATCATCGCAAAGTTAATTTTTGCTCCCGTTAGCTAAGAATGAGCTGTAGCAAAGTCCAGATGCTTGATCCTGCAAGTATCGATGAGCTTCTGGCAGCCTACGGTCTAGAGCTGATCAAGATCTCTCCAGGGGTAAGCATTCCTGCGTCTTATTGGGGAGAACCGGAAGCGGGTTTAGCAGGTAGATGCCTGTTTGTTCGAGAGGATACGCCGTCACACTCTCTACTACATGAAATGGCGCACTATATTTGTATGACCGATGAACGGAGAAAAAACCTTTGGCGCGATGCGCGTGGTAATACCGAAGAAGAGAACGCCGTATGTTTTCTCCAGGTGCTTCTGGCTGATTACCTGCCAGGTCTCGGGCGGTCTAGGATACTTGCAGATATGGAAGATTGGGGGTACACGTTTCGCGAGGGAACTGCTGTGGCATGGTTTGTAGGCGACGGGCGCAGTGCCTACGATTGGCTGATGGGCGCGGATATAATTGATGAGGAAGGCTACCCTACCTGGCGTTTACGAGCTTCCTCATCGGCTTGGACGTAGCAACTATAATTTAGTGGGGTTGGGGGTATCGCCATAAACAGAGACTGGATCGAAGACCTTCTCTGTTTCCGTAAACTCAAGTCGAATCGGTTTTGAATCATCGCTGATAGGAATACGACGGTAGAAACAAGACCGATATCCCACATGGCAGCTTGCTCCCCCGACCACGTCGACTTTCAGCCAGACGCAATCTTGGTCGTCATCGATCATTAGCTCCCGGACCTTTTGCACGAGTCCACTCGTTGCGCCTTTATGCCAGAGTACCTTTCGACTCCTACTGAAATAATGCGCTTCACCGGTTTGGATGGTGAGGATGAGCGCCTCAGCACTCATATACCCTTGCATCAGCAACTCCCCTGAGCGGTAATCAGTGGTTACTGCCGGAATAAGGCCATCGTCGTCAAACTTAGGCGCTAGCTCCTCACTTTCCTCGATCTGCTCAATGCTTACACGTGGATTGAATTCTCTTGTCATAAAATAACGATTTTAATCTTCTTAAAGCTGGATTATAAGCTTAGGTGACATGTGAGTCTGTTCGCAGTATTGGCTTATATCCTTGTTATCATAGTTTGCTTCAAATGACATGTAGGACAGAAGCGCCCTGGGATGCCTCTGACTTTCCATAATACGCTGACGAGAGCTCGAGAACGCTTTGAGCCTGTCGACCCGAGGCGGGTGACAATGTATGTCTGTGGTCCGACCGTCTACAACTTTGCTCATATAGGGAACGCCAGGCCGCCGGTAGTTTTTGATGTGCTTGCTCGATTACTACGACGCAGCTACAAACTTGCCTACGTTCGTAACATCACCGATGTGGATGACAAAATAAATGCAGCTGCAGAAAGTGAGGGAGTAGCAATTAGTGTGTTGACTTCTCGGTACCTAGCTGCCTATCACAAAGATATGGAGATGCTCGGCGTATTGCCACCTGATGTCGAGCCAAAGGTTACCGAGCATATGCCGCAGATTATTTCTCTGATCGAGCAGTTGCTTGAGCACGATCACGCGTATGTTGCTGAGGGACACGTGCTTTTTTCTGTGGCAAGTTTTGAAGCTTATGGTGAACTTTCTGGCAGAGATCAGGAGGAGCTTATTGCTGGTGTGCGTGTCGAGATTGCAACCTATAAAAAGAATTCCGCAGATTTTGTGCTATGGAAACCCTCGTCTGAAAATGGTGTTGGTTGGGAGAGCCCCTGGGGATACGGTAGACCAGGCTGGCACGTGGAATGTTCGGCAATGGTTAAAACCCACCTCGGTTCAACCATAGATATTCACGGAGGTGGTTTGGATCTTGTGTTTCCCCATCACGAGAACGAAGTAGCCCAAAGCACCTGTGCTCATGGCGGCCAAGCTTACTGTCGTTACTGGATTCATAACGGACTCGTTCATGTAGAGAGCGAGAAGATGTCTAAATCCCTTGGGAACGTTCTTCTTTTGCGCGATCTGTTGAAGGAGGTGCCGGGGGAAGTAGTACGCTTGGGACTATTGACAGCTCACTATCGCCAGCCACTAGAGTGGAACTCCACTGTACTTACAGATGCTCAGCAAAAACTCGATCGGATGTATGGTGCTTTACGAGATGCTGGGGTTACAGGTGCGAATACGAGTGAACCTGGGGAGCCCCCACCGCCAGCGGTTTTAGAGGCACTTGAGGATGACCTCAATTCTCCCAAAGCGCTTGCCGAGCTTTTTAATATTGTGAGGAAGCTAAATCGGGCTACTAATAAGGAACAGCGTGCTGAACTTGCAGACACTATGCGAGCTGGCGGCTGGCTGCTGGGGCTCCTCCAAGAAGATCCTAAGGAGTGGTTCATTCAGTCCCGATCGACAGATTCTCTCGATGAAGACCAGATAAGCGCGTTGCTGGAGGAACGAGAGTCGAAGCGTCGCGCAGGAGACTTTTCTGAAGCGGACCGAATTCGAGACGAACTGGCGAGGCGTGGGATCGTTATTGAGGATGGTTCGGGGGGTTCGCGCTGGCGCCGAGATCGATAATTATGCGAGCAGCCTCAAAAGTTTTGTCCAAGTTTTTCGTGGGTGTTATTCGAGCTTATCAGCTTGTGCTTTCGCCTTGGTTCGGTAGATGTTGTAGACATTCTCCCAGCTGTTCGGCTTACGCAATTGAGGCAATTGAACGTTTTGGTTCTCTGAGGGGAGGCTGGTTGGTTCTGAAGCGCATTTTTCGCTGCCATCCCTGGGGCACTTCCGGCTATGATCCGGTACCGTGCGTGGATTCTTATAATGGTCCCCGACAAAAGCCGTACTGAGGTGGGTGCGTTGAGTATTGATTCGAATTTGTTGGATATTATTTGTTGTCCGGTAACTCGATTACCGATGGAAGTCATGTCTGAGGCAATGCTTCGGGGAGTCAATCTGAGAATTGGGGATTTGAAGCTTGTCAGTCGCGATGGCACTGTTCTTACCGAGGAGCTTCAACAGGCACTCATTACACGCGATGGTAAGCTAGCTTACCCTGTTCAGGATGGCATTCCGGTTCTGCTAGAAGACTGCGGGATCGTGCTCTCGCAACTTGAGGGTGTGTGAAGTTTCCAGCGCGCGAACTGACTGATCATCTAGCTCGACAGTTGGCGCCGGTTTATGTGGTGACTGGGGACGAGCCGTTACTAGTTTCCGAGGCGCTTAAAGAGATTCGTGTCCGAGCTCGCCAGGATGGGTTCGAACAACGAGAACATTACGTCGTGGAACGAAGTAATACCTTTAATTGGCAGGAATTAGAGGCAAACGCTGACAACCTTTCACTGTTTTCAAATCGACGGGTTATAGAATTACGCTTGCCAACTCCGCGCCCAGGAGATCTTGGTTCACGCACTCTGCGCGCTTTAGTCGAACGCTCGGATCCCGACCTCATATTACTGATAGCAACGACCAAACTTGATACAGCAGCAGCGAAGAGCGTGTGGATACGCTGCATTGAGAAACACGGTGTTGTGGTACAGGTTTGGCCTATCGATCGACCCAAGCTTCCGAGATGGATCACCCAACGGGCCGCAACCGCGGGGTTGAACCTCACTGCGTCGGCCGCAGAGTTGCTGGCAGATCGTGTCGAGGGGAATCTCCTAGCAGCTGACCAAGAAATTCAAAAGCTTGTGATGTCACTCGGCGAGGGTACAGCTGATGAACTGGCGGTGTTGGAAGAGGTGGCTTCCAACGCTCGATTTGACGTATTTCGACTTGCTGATGCAATACTTTCTGGGGAAGCAGGACGTGCTATGAGAGTGCTAGATGGGTTACGTATCGAGGGTATTGCGCCTGCTCTGGTATCATGGGCTATTAGTCGTGACCTGTGTTTGTTGGCACGGCTTAAAGTCGCTGCTCTTATTGGTGAGAGCGAAGCAAGTAGTTTGAACCGATATAGAGTTTGGCAACGGCGCCAGCCACTAGTAAAAAGTGCTCTGGGGCGTTTCGAACTGGACCAGTTGACTAGCCTTCTTGTACGCGCTTCTGAGGTAGACAACGTTGTAAAAGGTGCTTTAAGAGGTAATCCCTGGGATGAGTTGATACGTCTTGTGATGGCAATGCTCGATCCCGGTTCCCTGAAGGTACAGAGATCCCCCTGACGGGGGTTCTGAAACAGGAGGAAACCGACTCTAATCATGGGTCCAATCGGAATCTTCGGCGGTACGTTCGACCCGATTCATTACGGCCATTTGCGAACAGCTTTGGAACTGCTCGAAGGCCTATCTTTGGCGGAAGTTCGCTTTATACCCTGCAGCCAGCAACCACTCCGTGATGAGTCAGTCGCAACGAATAACGTGCGACTAAATATGGCAAAGGCGGCAGTCGAAAGCGAACCTAGATTTTCGGTAGATGCGAGAGAGCTTGAGCGTGGAGGCCCCTCATATTCGGTGGATACTTTGACGGAGCTTAGAACTGAGTATCAGGATCGTTCCCTGTGCCTCCTATTGGGGATGGATGCTTTCTTGAACCTCCCAAGCTGGTGCCGCTGGGAGGAGTTGATTGGGCTTGCTCACATTGTTGTTGCCCATCGGCCGGGCTGGCAGGCGCCGATTGAGGGTGTTCTCGGAAAACTTGTGCGGGAGCATTCTACGGAGGCACTTCAAGACTTATCTACGTCGCGTGCGGGGAGGATATTCATAACACCGGTGACTCAGCTGGAGATATCAGCCACTGGGCTGAGAAAGTTTATAAGGGAGGGCTCCGACCTCAAGTATTTGGTCCCCAAGGGAGTGGAGGCCATTATTGCAGACACGGGGTGTTACTTAGGAGAACGGGTCAGGGGCGTTAATGACTAGTACTGTGCTCAGCGAGTTGGTTACGGGCGCATTAGAGGAATTAAAAGCCCAGTCGATCAAATGTTTGGATGTTCGGCATTTGACAACCGTAACTGATGTAATGGTAATTGCTACCGGGCGTTCTGATCGACACGTTCGTGCGCTGGCTGATTCTATTGTCGAAAGCTGTAAACAAGCGGGGACACAACCTTTGGGTGTTGAAGGTCAGGACGCGGGTGAGTGGGTTCTGGTGGATCTTTCGGACGTCGTTGTGCATGTAATGCTCCCACGGGTGCGTGAGTTTTATAACCTAGAAAAGCTTTGGGACATTCCCGTTCTGAGTAAAGCTCGTAAGGTGACCTGACTTCTGGCGAAATTGCTGTTCCCGCTTATTAGTTTTCTAATAGAGCGCATGCGCATGCAATTGATTGCCGTCGGAAAACGCCAGCCAGACTGGGTCAATGCCGGTTACTGTGAATACGCGCGGCGTCTAAGGGGAACTTGCACGCTGAAACTCACGGAAATCCCTCCGGGGCGCCGGTCTCGGGCGATTTCAGGAAACAAAGCCAGGGATTCAGAGGGCGAGCGCATGCTAAGGGTGATTCCCCCAGCTGCACATGTGGTGGCTTTGGCGGTGAATGGACGGGCATGGTCGACTAGGGAGCTGGCTGTGAGGATGAAGGGGTGGATGACTATTGGTGCTCCAGTCTGTTTCCTTGTGGGAGGGCCCGACGGGCTATCATCAAGGGTCCTCCAGCGTGCGGATGAACATTGGTCGGTTTCTCCGCTGACTCTTCCACACGGCTTGGTAAGGCCAGTTATCGCTGAAGCCCTTTATCGGGCGTGGAGCCTTATTCAGGGACACCCTTACCATCGCGAATAATTAGAACGCACGCTCAAAAAACTTCCCCAGTAGCTTTGATTGGCTTCAGGTACCTCGTATAGTCTTTTGAATGAGAAGGAGTTTCATCTATTTAATATTATCTTTGCTAGAGCGCTGGACTATCCTCAGCAGATTTGTATTTCGCTATATGCTAGGCCTCTACGTTGACCTGGGGGCGGACGCTCCATCCGTGCGAGAGGTTTGATGATGCCGTGAGAGACGAGATCCTCATTAATGTGTCGTCTCAGGAGGTGCGCGCGGCTCTCCTCAGGAGTGAAGTCCTACAGGAGGTGCTGATTGAGCGGTCGAGCCGGCGGGGAGTGGTTAGCAACATCTACAAGGGTCGAGTTTCCCGTGTTTTGCCTGGTATGCAGGCGGCGTTCGTTGAACTTGGCTTAGAAAGGACAGCATTTCTGCATGCTTCCGATATCACACCCAATCTAAGTGACGAAGTTTCGGATCGGCAGGGCCCAGTTAACATTCGTGAACTAATAAAAAATGGTGAGGAGGTGCTGGTCCAGGTCTTGAAGGACCCGCTGGGAACCAAGGGAGCTCGATTAACGACCTTTATTACTATTCCGTCTCGGTATCTGGTCATGATGCCCCAGGGCGAGGGTGTCCGCGTGTCAGCTCGGATAGATGATGATGAAGAGCGAGAGCGTTTGCGACAGATCGTTGAGAGTTTAGGGGATAACGATACAACGCGGGGTTACATTGTGCGGACCGCGGCCGAGGGCGTGAACACTGAGAAATTGCGGGCCGACATGCTATTCCTGCAAAAGCTTTGGGAGACTATTGAGGAATCAATTGCGCAATCTCAGCCCGGAGAGCTCATTTATGAGGATCTCCCACTCGCACTTAGGTTACTTAGGGATCTCCTTAGCTCAGAGATGGAACGAGTTCGCGTCGATTCAGAGTTAACGTTCAATGAAATGAAAGATTTTGCGGACCGATTTGTACCCCACATATCACCTACCATTGAGTATTACGCTGATGAACGCCCAATTTTTGATCTATACAGTGTTGAGGGTGAGATTGAGCGAGCGTTAGAGAGAGAAGTACCGTTGAAATCAGGGGGGTATTTAATTATCGATCAAACAGAGGCCATGACGACCATCGACGTCAACACGGGGGCGTATGTGGGTCACCGGAACCTTGAAGAGACTAGTTTACGAACAAATCTTGAGGCGGCCATGGCTGTAGCCAGGCAGCTAAGACTGAGAAACCTAGGCGGCATTATCATCATTGACTTCATCGATATGTTTGAAGACGAGCATCGCGAGCAGGTATTTCAGAAGCTTTCGGGGGAGCTTTCGGGGGACCATGTAAAAACTCAGATCATGAATGTTTCGCCCCTAGGGCTTGTGGAGATGACTCGGAAGCGAAATCGTGAGAGTTTGGAACATATTCTTTGTCAGACTTGTCCTAGTTGCGCGGGGCGAGGTTTTGTTAAGTCACCGGAAACGGTATGTCATGAGATTTTTCGAGAAATTCTGAGGCAACACGCGCAATCAGACTTTCAGGAACTGCTAGTGCTGGCTGGACCAGAGGTGGTTGAAAGGTTGCTTGACGAGGAATGTGCGAGTATGGACGAATTAGGAAAGTTGACGAATACGCCCATCCGTCTACAGAGCGAGAGTTTTCATTCTCCAGATCAGTTTGATGTGGTTCTGATGTGAACGGTTCAGCATGAGTATGTGGGGTTCAATGAGCAAACTAACTAAGCGCTTTTTCGCCGCATTTGGGGTGGTGCTAATTGTGTTAGCGGTAGGCATAGGTGTGTTTCGTTTGCTGGTAACGCAACTTCCTTCCTCTCAAGGTGAGATACAGACCTGGGCAAGGGAAGTTTTGGGTCTTAGCGTGAACTTCACGGGACTTGATGCACGGTTGGGGGTGTTGGGGCCTGAGCTGACGTTTCACAATGCTAGCGTTAGCCGAGTGGGTGACGAGAGTAATCCTATTCTCAGCGCTACCGAGGCGCGGTTGGGATTGAACATGGTTGCTTTTTTCTCGAACCGTCAGCTCGAAGCACGCCGACTTACCCTACAGGGTACAAGTTTGAATTTTGAGAGGACTTTGGACGGCACACTGAGGTTTCAGTATGGCACCAATGATGGTTTGGATAGGTTTGTACTGGAGGAACTACCGCCAGTTAGCATAGTCGTAAGTGACAGCAAAATTACCTACCAGGACAGAATCCAACAAAGCACTTGGGAATTTCAAGATGTCCGCGCGGAGTTGACCAGGGGGGCGAACAACATTTTCCTGGAAGCATCTGCCAGAGCGTCCGAAAAGTTAGGTGGCCGTATTGAGTTTTCGGTGGAGGCTAATTTGCTAGATGAGGAGAGCGAGGCTCAACGAGACTGGAGGCTGTCTTGGCCGAGCGGTGAAGGTATAGATATACG
>Ga0315338_1000576_pt1 | contig 76648 bp, 71 predicted proteins | sample ASW8metaG_FD_204518 | JGI IMG/M metagenome (GOLD analysis project Ga0315338, IMG submission 204518) | Ammonia-oxidizing marine archaeal communities from Monterey Bay, California, United States - ASW #8 | ecosystem: Environmental > Aquatic > Marine > Coastal | place: USA: California | collected...
GTCCAGTTTGAGGGCAAGGCAACATCAGAAGTTGGCGACATCGTCGCCTGTTTGAAAAGATTCGCCCCGGCAATAGAGTCGGTGGGCTTCGAAGCCGGAACCCTGACACAGTACCTTACCTATGGCCTGCAGGCAGCGAGGTATGAAGTGATTTGCCTGGAAGCCCGGCAGGTCAGTGCCGCACTGTCGGCAATGCGAAACAAGACGGACAAGAATGATGCGCGCGGCATTGCGCAGATCCTGCGTACAGGCTGGTATAGCCGCGTTTATGTCAAGAGCATGGAAAGTCATCTGGTACGCGCCTTGCTCTCGAGTCGCAAAACAGTCCTGAAGAAATGCGTTGACCTGGAAAATGAGATCCGTGGTTTGATCCGCCTTCTCGGCATCAAGTTACCCAGCCCGCTGAAGCACGGGTCATTTGATGCTTTTGTGCGACCGTCGATTGAAGCGCATACGACATTATCCAATGCGCTGATACCGCTGCTGGATGCACGGCTGGTGCTGTATCAAACCTATCTCAAGTTGGACAACCAGGCCAAAGCCCTGGTGCGTGATGATCCGGTTTGTCAGCGCCTGATGACCGTACCGGGTGTCGGTGCGATCACGGCACTGACTTTCAAGGCGGCAGTGGATGACCCCACGCGGTTTAGACGGTCACGAACGGTGGCGGCACATTTTGGTTTAACGCCTCGACGGTTTCAGTCGGGTGAAGTCGATAGTGCGGGTCGGATATCGAAGGCCGGCGATGCCGATGTCCGCTCGGCACTTTACGTGGCGGCACACTCGCTCGTGGTCCGCTCGGCACAATGGTCGTCGCTGAAAGTCTGGGGACTGCGGCTGGCGAAGACGAAAGGCCACCGGCGCGCTGTCACTGCGGTGGCGCGTAAACTTGCCGTTATATTGCACAGGATGTGGTTGGACGGCACCGATTTCCGATACGGTTCTACGCAAGCCTCGTCATGAATGACGTGGACCTCTGTTGATAGAACTTTAACGGGAACGTCCCTCGTGTGGACGAATGTCTGGATGAAGCCGTAACTGTCTCTTGCGCCTTAAAGCGCGCCCAAAAGCAAGGCTCTCCATTCTGTCCGACAGTTGCGTGCAGCGGGCTGGATAACACCGAACCACCCGACTGCGGAAAGGAGCGTGACCCACGCGGCGGCGAACCTGATTGAATAAACTGTTGAACACGGGAGCTTGACTATGGGGCCCGATTAAAGGAGAGACCTTCGGCCATCCGTATGTGGACTCAAATTTACTGTTCCGTAGCTTGCACTACGGGTATCCGGAGTTCGAATCTAGACCAGCCGCACCAAACGACGAACCCCGATCCCCTTGAGGTCCGCTTCGCCCCAGTGCGAAAACTCGAAGTCACCGCCTTCCACGATGCCCTGAACCACCGTCGTGGTGAGTATCTCCTCGGCGGTGGCCTGGGTCGCCACACGCGATGCGATCGTAACCGCCAATCCATGCAACTCCTGCCCGGATTGATGAACCTCACCCGTATGCAAACCGACCCGGATCGGATGCCCCAGCTGATGGGCGTCCTCGACAAGCGTGCGTGCGGCACGAAGACCGTCTCCAGGCACATCGAACGCCGCCATAACGCCGTCGCCCGTAAACTGGACGACCCGACCGCGCGACCGCTCAATGATCGCCTGCGCGTTCGCTTCGAAGGTGCTGCGTTCGATCGTCCAAGCGGCATCGCCAAGTTTCAGCTGCTGTTCGGTCGAGGCGACTATGTCGCTGAACAATACTGTCGAGACGACGCGCGCTGATGACGCGTCCACCGGGTTAGATGGAAGGCCCGAGACGAACCCCTCGATCCTCTCGAACACTTGGGGACCGACGTCCGGGTCAAAATAGGGTACGTGGACGTTCGAGGATGGTTCCATGTATTCGGCGCCACTGATGTGTTCCGCTAAGTAGCGGCCGTGTTTCACGGGGTACAACCGATCGCCGCTCGTGTGGATCACAAGGGTCGGTTGATGCACATGCCTGAGCATGGGTCGAAGGTCAAATCCCATGAGGCCGCACCAGATGAACCGGTGAGATGCCGGTGACGCTGTTGCCTGCATGTACTCGACGACGGCGTCGTGTACCTCGGGGCCAGCATCCGGAAGTACACGTTCCGAGAAGTTCCAGCACCATTGCGAGAAATCAGAATCCAGGTCTGCTACCGATCGGTCCCAATCGAACAGTGTGTTCGTGTCCGACAGGCTGTCGAACGGGTCGGCGGCATCACAGCACACTCCTTGCAGGAGGATCAACGCCTTGACTCGTTCCGGGTAAGCCAGCGCGTAGAGGATCGCCAATGGCGCTCCCTGGGAAAGCCCGCACACGACAGCCGCCTCGGTTCCTGTAGCGATCCGCACGGCCTCCACGTCCACGACCTGCTGGTCGAGGTTGATCGGACGAACGCTTCGATCCGAAACACCAGTCCCACGCTTGTCGAAGGTGACCACGCGGCCGAACCCACGTAGAAACCTCTGCCACTCGACCATCGCTGGAAAATATCGCGCCATCGCCAGGTTGGAGAACGCACCCGGTACGTCCATGATGGTGAGCGTGCCCTCGCCGCTCGCCCGATAGCCCAGTGCGGCCCCTTCCGATTGTGCGTACTCGATCGCCATGATCTTATACTACCAAGACGGGTCTACCGTGGGCGATCCGAATCAGGTGCTTGAATCATCTCTTAGGATCGTCCTCTACCCTGTTGCGGCGCAACATGAGCGTCGGTTTAGCGTCTCGCAAGCGGTCGTTGGGCCGGGCGGCAACTATCGGCGCGAACGGCCAAATTCGGACCTTCGAGCCAGCTAATATCGAAATTTATTCGACGGGCGCTTTTTGCTTTTGACGAGCGGGGACCTCGTAGCTGTTAGGTGTCACTTCGATCCGCCCAACACACGGTCTTCCGTTTTTCGCCTTTCAATTTCTCGATCTATCCACGCTTGCGTACTTGGCGCAAATACCATGCGGGCTTCCTTCCACCAGTCATGCATCCCAGGGTAAGTGAAATACCTCGGTCCGAGATAATGAGCCCAAGCTTCCACCGACTCATCCTGTAGTAAATCTGCATCGTTTGACATAACTGAAGATTCAACGAGATTGATCAGAGCGCACATCAAATTATCGAATCGGTACTTTTCTTCCGAACTCAAGTCGCCGTAATTATCTAAGCCTTTTAGAACGCATTGCGCATTCACGGGGTCCGCCATGACGGTAAACTGATCGCCGGTCGCCACGTAAATTTCACGCACCGCCTCGTCGCGGGATGTTTTCGTGTTATGACGAATCTGCGTACCGACATATATGAGCGAAATGACGACCGCCATCGCTCCAATTGCTTCCGAGATTGCGCCAATAGCATCCCAGTCCATAAACGTATCTCCGTTTTACTGACGGACAGATTACTGGGTGAAAAAGGCGGTGTCAGATTGTGTACGCTTATTGCAGCGCCGCATGACCGTCCGTTTATCTCCTGCAATGCGGACGATCAGCGGCAACCTCAATTCCGACGCGAACGGCCAGCTTCGGTCATTCGAGACAAAAGAAAACCCGCTACGAGTGCGGGTTTTCTGTCATCAGCGTTTAGGGTTTTTAAACTTTCTTTCTTCGACTCCAGCGTAGGCCAGCTAGCGATAGGCCGAATAATGCGAGGGTGGCGGGTTCGGGTGCCGGGTTTGGCAGTCCCGGCGATACCGGTCCAATGTTGCCGCTTGCACCCCCGCCAAAATCCACTGCGAAGTCGCCGGTGAAAGTTGAATCGTTCGAGGCCGTTGTAACACCGATATCGGAACCAGCATAGAAGGACGCCAAGAACCCGCCTGTGACAACAAACTGAAAGTCGTATAAGTCGATGAGACCTCCAGAGTCCATAAAGCCGAACCCTATGATCTCACCCGTCAATAGGACTCCGCTAAAAAGGGGGCCAGGCGCTTGCACATCCCCAGTAATCACTAGATCATCCCCAGGCACACCGCCGACGAGATTTCCTGCACTATCGATCTCAATATTGATGCTGACCTGTTCCGGTGCATTAACATTCGCAAAGGGTGGGAAAAGAATTGTGATCGGGTCTGCACTTATACCAAAGCGGTCTGATGTCGCGTCATAGGCGAGCACTCCGTTGTCGTAATTCAATAGGGGTTGTCCGGGTACCACACCGAGTAAGGTGGCGCTGACCGCACCACTGGCGGCGAGACAGGCGGCAGCGACAGAGATTTTCAAGCTTTGGGTTAGCGTAGCCATATTGGGCCTCGTTTTGTTGGCGTTTTCTAGGATGCATAGGTCGCTACTATAAACCGCTCCATCCGAATATAATTCCCCTGTACTGAACGTGGGCAATATTTGTGCCGGGCATTTCTATTCCTTGTAAATCAAATACTTAGGGAAACAGCACATGAACTCAGTGTCCAGATTGTAAAAAATCCTGACACGGATTGGGACCGTTCAGACCCCGACTCAAGCCGTTCATCCCTTAACAAATGTAACTTCCTTCACAAATCAATGGGTTAGAAGGGATTGGGTGGAAAAACGAAAATGTAAAGAATCTAAGAATGTTCTGGGTTTCAGGGCAGTCTTTTTTGTAAAGAATGTTGACAAATCCGTTCCGTTTCTTGGCTCTGACGGATTAATCGTCCACCTATATTAGCAACCTCTAAAAGACCGTTATGGGCCGATTCTGTTGAAAAACTCGAAAAATTGAGGCCGCAAATTTTCTGCCGAGCGGCAATCAGTTTGGGAAAGCCATCGATGTGTTACGTAGGGGCGTGCCAGAAGATCCAGGTCGAGAGAGTAGCCGTTCCGCACACTCCTTCGTCTCTATTGAAATCCGAATCGCTTAGGCGGCCTTAGATTTTTGTCCTCCGGAAAAACGGAGTTTTTCAACAGAATAGGCCCATTGCGGGCATTTTGACCCCGGTCGCTCGCAGCAAAGTTGCTACATGGATATGCTGCCCTCATCGATGCGACCGAAGGGGGAGGCATCATGGAATCGATGAATTGGGAAGCGATTGGCATATTTGCCGAAGTCATAGGCGCGGTGGCGGTCGTGATCTCACTACTCTATGTTGGCATCCAGATTAAGCAAAGCGCGGCTTCGACTCGTGCGCACGGCTCGACATCACAGTAGCTGATTAGGTGTCATTTAAACTTGTGCTCGGTAGAGCGGAGTTCATTTACAAACTCTTGGAACGCTTTGTCGAAGTATCTCCCGCGCAATTCCCAAACATTTTGAAAAGGAGGCATCGATAGGTACGACGCGTACTGTTGAACCATAGAGTCCCAAATCCGCGGTTCTAAACGCCCCTCCTCAAACTGGATGTAGGCCTCTTCCCATACTCGGAACACCCGCTGTAGTCCAGATATCAGCCTTATCGATTCTGACAGAGAGAGTTCGTCATAACGCTCGTACGCTTTTTCAAAAAGATCTGCCATGCCTTCGTCGGAAAACGTCGCCAGCGCGTCTCTGTAACCAACAGCTATCTCGTGCATCGCAGCGACTTGAGCTTCCTTGTTCTGCGCCCGTATCTGTACCGCGAGATATACCAAAGAGATAACAACAGCGGCTGCTCCTACTATTTCACCGATAGCACCAATCGCATCCCAATTCACACGTGTACCTCCCTATGGCTAATGGGTAGACTACATGGTGAAAATGGCAGCGTCAGTTTGGACGTGCCTGCCGCCTATTCCAGTGCCGCATGACTGTCTGCTTTCCTACTCCGATGCGGACCGTCGGTAGTCGCCTCACTACCGACGCGAACGGCCAGTTTCAGACATTCACGCTGCCTATGTGCTCGGATATGCTGCCCGCTGGATGAGCCGACGGGAGATTGAAAGATGAACTGGGACGCGATTGGTGCTGTAGGCGAAGTAATCGGGGCCGTGGCGGTTGTGCTTACGATTGGTTATCTCGCTAGGCAGACCAAAGAGAACACGAAGCAATTGCGCACCGAGTCCTACAGGGCGCTGTTTACGGACTACCGATCGACTATCAGCGAACTAAGATCGAACCTATTGGAATTATGGCCTCAAATCAGTCCGGTATTGGATGATTGGGAATCTGCGCCAGCGAAGAGCCAGGCTCTTACACATCTCTTTCTTATAGAATTATTCCTGCACCAATCGACTGCTTTTAGGCTTTGGGAGCAGGGTGCAATTGATCAAGATGCGTACCTGATTTACGAGAATTTCAATATCGGCTTTCTCGGCTATAACGGGGCGCTCCATTGGTGGCGGTTTACGGCCCCGAGTTGCTTAGAGGCGGCTTTATACGACCGGGTTGAGCAACGAAGGCAGTCGGAGCCCATATCGCTCACTGACAGTTTTTCGTTTTACGACGCACGACATTGGATTGAAGAATAATTCGTTTTCTACACGGAACGGCTGTTCGCCGCTTGATAACTGACGGTCGCGCCGAATTCCCATCAGGCAGAAAGCGGCCAATAACGGTCCTTCCTCGCTATTAAGGGAGCGGCTATGCTAAACCGAATTTTTGCATCAAAGGCTTCCTATCGGAGGAGGCATTAATCCACTAACGCTGCGTTCAACATCCACGAAAGGCGCATCTACATGCACAAGGATCAAGACTCTGTCTCACTGCCGCGGCGTGAGTTTCTGGGCTACTTAGGGGCGAGCGCTGCACTTATAGCAAGCACAGCGTCGAGCTGGGCCGCACAATCGACTGCGCTTGATGCGGACCCGACGGCCAGGGCTCTGCATGCACTTGCCGATACCCTCGAAGGCGATCTCCTGTTGCCGGAAAGTGAGCGTTTCGAACCTATGCGTGGCATTAGCTGGAATCGCATGGTGTCGGCGAGACGTCCGGAAGTCATCGTGATGGCTAAATCACAAGCCGATGTGGTCGCCACCGTGAACTTCGCTCGCGGCCAGGGTCGCAAAGTAGCGGTGCGCGGAGGCGGGCACAGTTGGTGTGGGTCGTCACTCCGCCAAGGTGGCGTCCTTCTCGATTTGTCACACATGCGGTCGCTCGCAATCGACGCCGCGCAGGCGACCGCAACTATCGGGCCGGCGATTCAGGGCGGCGAACTGATCCAGGAGGCGGCTAAGCATGGCCTCGCGTTTCCTGTCGCGCATTGTCCGAGCGTCCCGTTGAGTGGTTTTTTGCTCAACGGCGGCCACGGCCTAAACTTCAATCGCTGGGGCACCGCGTGTAGCAATGTCTTAGCCATCGATCTCGTGCTCGCTGATGGACGTGAACTAACCGTGAGCAGCGAAGACCACGAGGATCTGTTCTGGGCCGCACGCGGCGCAGGCCCAGGGTTCTTCGCCGTGGCGACCCGTTATCACCTGAAGCTTCACCCACTGCCGCGCGCGATCACAATGAGCACTTATGTGTTTCCCGGATCTGCGATCGATACTGCAACTGAATTGGTGGATAGTCTCTCGGCCACGATGTCTCGGGATGTGTTGTTAGTCCTATCCATTGGCGCGCCGCCGCCTGAATTGGTCCCTGACAACGACACCGTTGGAGTAGTTCTTGCGGTCGCCTATTCTGATTCCGTGGGCGATGCGGAGACCGCACTCAAGCCCCTGAATTCCAATCCGCTCGTGAGTCGGGCCGCGTCGACCTCCGTGAATGCTCCAACCGATCTCACCACGTTTTTAGGCGCGCTCGGCGCAACACTGCCCGGCGGTCACCGCGCCGTAGTGGACAACGTCTGGTCGAACGTACCGCTCAGGACGATGCTCGCGGGCAGCCCCGAGCATTACGCTAAGGCGCCGGCGCCGAAGTCTCATATTTCAGCGATCTGTTTCCACCCGGCCGACGAATTGAATGCGACCTCTTACTCGTGGCTTGGGCGCTATCTCGTGTACAACAACACCCTGTGGACGGATGCAGCTGATGATGAGGCCAATCGTGCCTGGCACGCCGATGCGACAGCATTACTCGATCCTCACAAAATAGGCCGCTATGTCGGCGAAACAGACCTCACTAAGGAGGCTAATGTCGCCCAGCAATGCTACACACCAGAGACGTGGGCACGCTTGCGCGAATTACGCACAATGTACGATTCAGCGGGTCTGTTTTACGACTACCTGACTGTGAGTTGACGTCGCGGCACCGCGTGTTTGAATGTTTGGGGTCCACGCAAAAGTTCGTCGTAATCGCCAAGGGTAACCTTCTGCCTATCGCGGTACGAAACGACGGATAACGGCCAGTAAGCCGACGTTTGTTTTGCTTCACCCTAGAGCGGAAAACGGCCATTAACGGGCATTGGTGCGGGTTGCTTCAGACGTCCACGTGTTCCACGACTAGGTGCCAATTTACGGCATCAGGATTATCCTTCCCGTGTTAGAGAGAACGGTTGAGAACCACGATGAGATTGGAAAAGTGGGCGAATCTCGCTGATATCATCGGGGGGTTAGCGATAGTAGCAACCCTCATAGTGGTGGTCATAGAGTTGAGAGCAAATACCGCTGCGATAGAAGCATCCAATAGGCAGTCGGTGGCCGACCGAACGCAACAGTGGGCGCTGACCGTCGTTGGCAATCCAGAATTGACCGCTCTCTGGGCAGAAATGATTGAGAGAGATCCGGAGCGTCAACGATTTACTACTCTCTTGATATCGCAAATGAAACTAACCGAGGAGTCGTATCTTCAATACAGGGATGGGCACCTCGACGACGAATATTGGCAAACGAGACGAGCGATTGGCTTAAATGCCTTACGTTCCGCCGCGTCGAGGGAGACGTTTCGATTTCTCGCTGGCATTGGAATATTCGTGGGCGAATTTGTTGACGAAATGGAGCGAGGATTGGACGAACGTGACCGTGAATAGCGTCTCCCGAGAATCGCCATTTGGAACGACAAGGCGCAGGGCTGAGGCCAAAAGGGAAGGATAATGAGGGCGTGCTGCAAGCGTCATCGAAAATGGCGCCGCGAGTCGTAATCACACCATGACTTACAACTGACCGTCCGTTTCGTCGCTTTGCAGCCGTAAACGGACAGTCGAAGAGCCGAACCGACCGGCTGGAGCCGGCCAGGAACGGAAGTTCGCTGAGCAAAAGGAAAACCTACCGAAGCGGGTTCCTCTCACTTGCGCTTAGGCGATTTTACGGTGCTTTTTTCTCGCGAGGGCTAGTCCGCCGAGACCGCTAATGAACAGCCAAACAGCACCCGGTATCGGTATTAGTGGACTCGTTGTAACGCGGACGGAATCAACGAAGTATGATCCGAGCATAACGCCGTCGTTCCACTCATTTACAGTTAGGCCGCTCGGAAGAAAAGCAAATACGCCGCCGGTATTTAACGGCACGCCAACCTCTCCTCCGAAAACGTTGAAAGTTGTTTCTCCGGATGTGCTGTTTTGCTGCACGGCGGGAGTGTCGTTATCGAAGAGCAAGTCACCGTTTGGCAGGCACTCGCCCGCAAAACCAGAACAAAACCACTCAATACCTCCGAATTCCCGGTCTTCACCAGCGATCGGTTGCGGAACACCATCGTTAATGACCTGATCAGTCCATAGTTGAACCGGGACATCAGCCCCCAGCGCGCCCACTATATTAATTTGTACGACGAAAGTTTTTAGATCGGCTGCCGTCGCGCCATCAAGGCTCCCGACGGGGCCGAAGGCTTCCCAGATCAAAGTAACTAAATTGAACTCGCCGAGCGTGGCCGTCTGTGGCGTGAACTCAATGTTGGTCTCGAATATGTCGCCATGAGCATTGGTAAAATTTAGAAGCACTACTGCGAGCACGAATGCTCGAATTGAAACATTCAAAACTATCTCTCCCGACGTGGTGCCAGGCGGCTCTTACAGATGACGGTGTGCCGATTATAAATGGCAGTTTTTTGAAAAATATAGTGCAAGTTTCATTCCAGAAATGCATGAGCAGGAAAAACAACTACTTAACAGGCGGCTAAATCTAGCATTGTAAAGAACCTAAGAATATGCAGGGTTTCGGGACAGGCAAATTGTAAAAAATCGTGACAAATTCACCCCATTGCTTCTGTCTGAATTATCAGTGGCGCGCCTACATTATCAATCACTAAAGGTCTGAAATGGGCAGATTGTGTTGAAAAACTCGAAAAATTGAGGACGCAGGTTTTCTGCCGAGCGGCAATCGGTTTGGGAAAGCCATCGATGTGTTACGTAGGGGCGAGCAAGAAGATTTAGGTCGAGAGAGTAGCCGTTCCGCACATCCCTTCGTACCTATTGAAACCTGAATCGCTTAGGCGGCCTTAGATTTTTTGTCCTCCGGAAAAACGGAGTTTTTCAACAGAATCGGCACATCTCGGACCTACAAGCTCCTTCAGCGACGGTCCGTTGCTGAAGGCACAAGAGACATTCGACGGCTGTCTGTCATGGTCGAAACCTGAAGCTATGTCTGCAAGGACAAGTCCGGGTTTTTCCAGCTATTGCGAACCTGAACGAGTATTCGGCACAACACCGTTTCCTTGCGAATTCTCAATCCGTTTCCTTTTTATGCGGATAACCCGACGCCAGCTTCCGTAGTTTCGCCCCGAGCGGGCTGAAACCGTTTCTCTCTGCCAGATCGGCCGCGCCAAGCCCGTGACGGTTCTGGTGAGTCACGTCCGCACCCGCCGCAACAAGAACATCGATGACCGCTACCTGGCCGGCACTTGCCGCCCACGCCAACGCATGGCTCCCGTCCGCATCGTCAACGAGTTTCAAATCGGCGCCACACGAGAGCAGAAAACTGACGGCATCCGTGTGCCCGTTCACGGCGGTATGGTGCAGGCCCGGGCAACCGATCCCGCCCCACTCTTCGCCCGGTGGGTGCAGATCGACCGGCATTTCTCGTTCGATAAACCAGCGCAACACGCCCACCTGGCCGGTACGACAGGCGCCGAGGTAGGTGCCAATGGAATCCTCGAGCGGCGGCGCCCTGCCCCACTCGCGATCGAGCCGTTCGATGTCACCGAGCGCAGCCGCACTGCTGATACTCACCGGCGCCCCGCGTTCGACGAGAAAATCGGCCAGCGACAGATGGCTACACCACAACGCACTGCCGAGTGCGTCGAATCCAAAGTCGTTACACCGGTCTATTGCCGCGCCGGCTGCGAGTAAAGCCTCGGCGAGTGCTATCGATCCGCTTTCGGCCGCAGCGATCAGCAATGTTTCGTTGAATTCTCCGGCGGCGTTCGGATCGGCACCGTCATCGAGCGCGGCCTGAATCGATGCGATATCGCCCTGTCGTGCTGCGGCGAAGAGCGACATCAGGCGCAAGTGCCCTCAATAAGGTTCGCCACGATCTTGTGCCGGGATGTCGGTGATGACATTACGCTGCGTGTTGGAAATAGCCGCACTGTTCCGAGGTTCGGTAACGCATTCGACAACGATGTCCGTGCGTAATCCGAAGCGTCGGAGTCACGTATCTCCATTCTCGTGATATTCATCGCCTATCAGGCTCAACTAAACCGCGTTACTCAGGTCCCGGACCGCGCATCAGTGATTCCCGGTGTGGCTCCGAATAGTGCGGCGGCCACGTCTAAATGTCGTATTCGGCTCTGAAACGCGCAATTTCGCCGCGAACCGCCGCATCAAGTTTCCTCTCGTCCACCCGCGCGAAGATGATCCTCAGTGCGGCTCGTTCGTCGTCGTCGACGGCGCTGTCGGCGAGAGTCAGTTTTTCTAGAAAACGCAATTCATCGGCGTCGATAATATCGTCATTGGCAAACATCACAAGAAACGAGTACCGCCGGATTTCGTCCGCTTTCGAACCGTCACTCATAGTCGTTCATCCGTCCGCGATAAAAAAACACATCACCAGCTGACTACAGCTGGCGAGTTCGGCATCACGGACATTCATGCGATCAACCACGCTTGCGCCTCATCCGATTCCTCCGGGTCGAATGCCTTGATCGTTAGCCCCGGGATGAATGCACCTTCTAGCTCGCCGGCTTTTTTCACCCATTCTTCCCGACTCAACACCGCCACCCGGTCAAAGCGCCCGACCAGTCTGAACAGCTCCGGAAGACGCACGAACTCTACGCCAAGCGCACCGAGGGTCGGCAATTTGAAATTATCAATCCGGTACAACATTACACCGTGTTCGATGCCTGACGATTTCTCCAATAGTTCGTCGAGCGCGGCGCGCATTTCATCGGCATCAATCTGCCCGTTAATTTCAATGTCGATTCGATCCGGCCCGTTGGGTTCTACGCGAAACACTGAATGATTCCTCCTCGTGATGATTCCAGCGAACGCGGCTGCGCCCTATGAGTGATCATGCCGTGGGCAGAATGACTTGTTTTGACATCGATCATAAGCGCGGACCATCAACGCTCGTGCGGTTAACCCGCGAGCGCTTCCCATGGACCGTGGGGCTTCACCACGACATTTTCGACCGGCGTAACGGAGCACAACAGAATTTTCCGATCACCGAGGTTAGCCGGATCGACCGTCGCGTGACGCGATAATGCCCGCGAATTCACCACGGCCCCTTCGATCAGGACAGAGAGGCATGTGTAACAGCGCCCCTGCATGCAGCCCGCGCTCAATTCCAGGCCGGACTTTTTCGCGGCGCGAAGTATTGATTGCTTCGGCGGGCACGTAAAATCTACGGTGGCCTGCGTATCCGAAATCAAGGTTACCGTGTATTCCTCGGGTGGGTTCGTGTCCACTACGGGGCATCCATGACGAGTTCGATAACGGCGGCACGGCCGGACGCCAAGGCGCCGGCAAGCGCATCGGCGAACTCGTCCGTGCGCCGGACCTGCACGCCGAACGCACCGAACGACTGCGCGAGTGCGGCGAAATCCGGGTTAACGAGTGCATTGCCGTAATCCCTGCCGGGGTAATGGCGTTGCTGATGCATGTCTATCGTGCCGTACTTGTTATTGTTGAACACGAGAATGACGGGACTCGCCCCGTACTGTAACGCGGTCGCGAGCTCCATCCCGGTCATCAGCATACCGCCGTCACCGACGCAGCCGATGACCGTACGTTCGGGATACTGCAGCGATGCCGCAACGGCTGACGGTACACCGTACCCCATAGCGCCATTTACCGGCGCGAGCAGACGGCCCGGTCTCGCATATCGGCGATAGCGCAAAGGCCAGGCGGTGAAGTTCCCTGCATCGGTCGTCACAATGCTATTCGCTGGCACCGCATCGTTGAGGATCGACATGACGGCGCCTAGATCGAGCGCGCCTGTCGAGACAGGTGGTGCTTCGCTCGCGATAAAATCATTACGTACGCGGTCTCGCCACGATGACCAGTCGTGCTGCGGTTCCAGCGACAGCGCCGCGAGTGCCGCGGCTGCCGTTTCGACCGACGCCACAATCCCCGCGTCGACCCCGACATTGAGTCCGATTTGGCTTGCGTCCGGGTGAATATGGATGACGGTTTGATCGGCTCTCGGGAACTCGTAATCGCGGGTGGTCGGCTCGTCGAGACGCGTCCCGATAGCGAGTACGCAATCCGATTCCGCAAGGCGCTCCCATGCGGAAGCTGCCGTGGCGAGTCCGAGAAAGCCGGCATAACCCGAATGGTGATTATCAAAGCAGTCGGCGCGGCGGAACGCACTGAATACCGGCAGCCTGAGCCGCTCGGAAAACACTTCGATGGCATGGCATGCCGAATCGCTCCACGGTCCGCCGCCAACGATAGCAACAGGCCGCACCGCGGATTCCATTAACCGGGCAACATCCGACCAATGACCCGGGGGTAGGTCTGACGCCGGTGTCGTCACCCGCGCTGAACTCTGCGCCGCGGCAACCTCGCTCAGTACGTCTTCCGGAAACGCGAGCACGACCGGCCCCTGGCGCCCGCTTTCGGCGAGGTCAACGGCTTCGGCCACGGCAGCACCGATATCTGCAGGGTCACTGACTTCACGAACCGCTTTCGCGATCGGCTTGAAATACGTTTCGAAGTCGACTTCCTGAAACGACTCGCGACCTCGGTTGCGCCGCGCGACCTGGCCAACGCCAAGCACGAGCGGTAGGGATGCCTGACGCGCAATGTGCACGCCAATCGAGCCGTTCGTCGCGCCGGGTCCGCGGGTGACAAAGGCGACGCCCGCCCGGCCGGTCAGGTGTGCCGTAGCGGCGGCCATCATCACCGCACCCCCCTCATGGCGGCACGACACGAGCCGGATGTCCGATTGAACATCATATAGCGCGTCGATGACCGCGAGATAACTTTCGCCCGGCACGCAATAGATCGTACTGACGCCGGCGGCGCGTAATTCCTCGACGACGATCTGCCCGCCGGTACGCGCCATATCGTCCCGCGGTGTCGCGGCGCTACTCATAGCCCGCTCACCCGACCGTCAGTACGGGGGTCGTCAGTTGCTCGCGATCCTCGAGATGCCGGTGCGCCGCCGCTGCGTCCTGCAGCGCAAACGCGCGCGTTGCGCGCGGGGTCACCGTACCGTCATTGACGGCATCGAAAAAGCGCTTCGCACAGGCCTCCGTTTCCTCCACCGTCACCGTGTAGTGATCGAGTCGCGGACGGGTCAGATACACAGATCCCTGCGCCGCGAGCCGCAACACGTCGAGCGCTTCGGGTTTGCCGGAACCGTTCCCGTAGGCGGCGAGTAATCCGCGCCGCTTCACACACGCGAGCGACACATCGAACGTGTCCTTGCCGACGGAATCGTAAACGACGTCGCACAGGGCACCGCCCGTCAGTTCTCCGACCTTGCCGACGAAATCTGCGTCATCGTATTCGAGCACGAGTTCGCAGCCGGCAGCACGCGCCTGCCCGAACCGCGCGCTCGAACCGACCGAGCCAATGACCCGCGCGCCGAGGCTTGCCGCCCACTGACACAGGATCACGCCGGTCGCGCCGGCGGCGGCATGAACGAGCACGGTCTGGCCCGGCTTGACTGCGAACATGCGAAACAGGAGGTACTCCGCCGTCATTCCGCGCAGCAGGTTTGCCGCCGACACCTCGTCGGAGACGCCTTCCGGCATCGACACCAGCGCGCGTTCGTTCACCACCCGCTGCTCTGCATAGGCGCCGATCGGGGCCGAACCGTAGGCCACCCTGTCGCCCACCGCGAACCGGGTGACCTTGTCGCCGAGTGCTGTCACCACCCCGACGGCCTGTTGGCCGATAATCGCCGGCAGGGGCACCGGGTACAGTCCGGAACGCATGTAGGTATCAATATAGTTGACCCCGATGGCCGTTTGTTGCAATGCAACTTCGTGCGCGCGGGGCGCCGCTACGTCGACGGACTCCCAGTGCAGTTGTTCAGGGCCGCCGTGCTCATTCAGTACGATCGCGTGACTCATGGATATTCCTGTGATCTGTTTTCCTGTGATACCGGCTCGTTGATCCGTCCGACCGCGGCGCCAGTAAACGGTTAGTTTATAGGATGCGATGCATGAGGCGCACGGCCAGGCACCGCTGTCTCACGACAACGGCACCGCCCCGCAGTCGCACCACACAAAACCACACAGCGGGGCGCGATCTGCGTGTAGAATCGAAGGGGTAACACCGGTGCAATCCGGATAATAATCACTGCCCGCGATAACAAAGCGATGACCCATCGCCGCAATCGTGGCGCCAGGAGCGCAACATGAGTTATATCGACGCCGTCGAAAAAACCGACGTACCCCATCCTTCGAAGTATTACACCGAACCGAGTTTCGAAACGGTCACCGGCATCCCGATCGCCTACCGGCGTGAAGGCAGCGGCGAAGCCGTCGTTTTCATGCACGGCGCCGGATTCACCCGTCGCTGGATCCCGATGTACGACATGATGGCGCAGCGTTGCGATTTCATCGCACCGGAATCACCCGGGTTCGGTGAGACCCCAATGCCGGGCTGGTTCCGTGATTTCTCCGACCTCTCGATCCTCTACGATCAGTTATTCGAACAACTGGGTCTCGACCAGATTCACCTCGTCGGCTACTCCATGGGGGGATGGGCAGCTTCGGAATTTGCCTCCTATTATCCGCGCCGGTTGAAGAGCCTCACGCTCGTGGTGCCAGTGGGGTTACGCCTCGAAGACAATCCGGGGGTCGACATCTTCCAGTTGTCCCCGGCGGACCTGATGAACCGCTTGTTCAACGACAAATCCGTAATGGCCGAATTCATGGACGGCATGGACGACTTCGACGAAGGCATACATCTGTATTCCGAGTTCTCGGCCGCCGCCCGGCTCATGTGGGCGCCGCGCTACAACCTCGCACTCGAACGACGGCTGCAGCGTCTTACCTGCCCAAGTCTCGTCGTGCGCGCCGAAGACGACCATTTGATACCGAACGAAATGGCGGAAAAATACGCCGAGACGCTGCCGAACAGCCGCCTGGTAATGATTCCGGAAACCGGTCATGAGCCGTGTCTCGAACGCCCGGAACAACTCGTCCAGGAAATCACGAGCTTCATCAAGGAGGCATCGAAATGAACAAGTTACGCTTCTACGGCTTCAACCTGATGCCATACCCGTACATTCCGCCCACGGAAGAATTCGAGTCGACCTGGGTGTCGCTGTCGAACAAGTATTACGAACCGCAACGCGGTCGACAGCTTTATAACGAGTACATCGATCAACTCGTCGCCGCCGAAAAACTCGGCTTCGACGGAATCGGTGTCAACGAGCACCATGCGAACTTCTACGGCACGATGCCCTCGCCGAACATCATTGCGGCGATGCTCGTACAGCGCACGGAACATATCCCGATTGGTGTTATCGGTAACGCGATTCCGCTGCACGGCAACCCCTTGCGGGTCGCCGAGGAAATCGCGATGCTCGACGTCATCTCCGGCGGCCGCATCATATCCGGCTTCGTACGCGGTATCGGCTGCGAGTATTTCAACAACGGCGTCGTTCCGTCAGATTCGGTTGAGCGTTTTAACGAGGCGCACGACCTCATCATAAAAGCGTGGACCGACGAAGGGCCTTTCACGTGGCAGGGGGATCATTTCTATATCCCGAACGTGAATCCGATCCCGCGACCGATCCAGGAACCCCATCCTCCGATCTGGATCCCGGGCCAGGGTTCACTCGAAACCCTGCAATTCGTCGCGAAACATAAATACACCTACATGATGGTGTTCGCGCCGCAATGGTTTACGAAGCTCGCGTTCGACGGCCTGCGTGAAGAATGTAGGCGACTGGACTACGAGGCGCCAAGGACCATGGTCAACGCGTGTGTTCCGACCTATGTGGCGGAAACCGATGAGCAGGCACACCGGGAAGCGAAGGCGCACCTTAGCTGGGTCTTCAACACCGGCCTCAAGATTCCCGACCAGATTTTCTTTCCGCCGGGCTACATGACGACGAAGTCGTTCCGCAACTTCATGGGTGCGCTGCAAAAAGGCCACGTGAAACCGCAATCACAGTTGAGTTACGACGAATTGCTGGCCGATCGCTACATTATCGTTGGCTCGCCGGAAACCGTGCGCAACGAAATTGGCGAGTATTGTGACGATGTTGGTGCCGGCGGACTCATCATGGGCGGCTCTTCTATCGGACCAATGCCTAACTGGATGGTGATGAAGAACATGCAGATCTTCGCCGAGGAAGTGATGCCGGAATTCCGCGAAGCGGACGGCAAACCGGATTACCTGCGCGAGGCGCCACCCGCGCCGCAGACACGCACCGAAGTATCCGCGCAACTCGGTCGTCCGGATGAGGAAGCGCGCTCGATCGTAACGGGTTCGGATGAGCTCATTGATCACCGCCACGCGCATCTCGCCGAGGTTATCGACCCGTCACTGCAACCGACTGCGGACGCGAAGCCGAAAGCTTCTGCCGGCTAGCGACGTCATCGCGCTGCCGACGGCTCCGTCGCGGCAGCGCCTTTGATCACTTGAGGTTGAAAAATTCTCGCGCGTTGTGGGCGAGGATTTGTACCTTCACGTCCCCGGCGAGACCCGGGTGCTCACGAATGAGCGCCCCCGGCACGGGCTCGCCGAGTGGAAACGGATAATCCGTACCGAACATCACGCGCTTCGGACCCATTCGTCCGACCAGTAGTGACAACGCGTCATCGTCGAACACGACCGAGTCCGTCGAAAACCGGTTGCAGTAACTCGACGGCAGGTGCGGGCAATCTGCACGAACAATATCGCGCTCGCGCCACGCGTTATCCACCCGGCCGAGCAGATAGGCAAAGCTTCCGCCACCGTGCGCAAAACACAGCTTGAGGCTTGGCGACAGCCTTTCAAAAGCGCCGGAGAGGATCAGGTACAGAATTGACAGCTGCGTCTCGGCCGGCATCGCGACGAGCCATTGCAGCATGTAACGGTCCATGCGCTCACGGGCAAACATATCCCAGGGATGCACAAGGACGGGCGTACCCGTCGTGGCGCAGTGCTGCAAAAACTCGACCAACTCGCCGTCGTCGAAATCACGCCCACCAACGTGATTACCGATCTGGACGCCGACGTGACCGCTCTGCGTCGCACGGTCCAGCTCGTCGCAGGCGAGCTTTAAATCCTGCAACGGCACCTGGCAAAGTGATTCGAGACGACCTCCGTGTCCCGCGCAATGTTCGCGCGCCATGTCATTGATCACCACCGCCGCAGCGCGGGCTTCGCCGGGATCGCTGCCATAGCCAAACAGAATTGGCGTTGCGCAGATCAGCTGGCATTCGATCCCACGCTCATCGAGTTCGGCCAGACGTGTTTGCGGATCCCACAACGCCTCGCTGACAGGGCGAAAAGGCGTATCGCCACGCATGATAGTGCCGCGGCCCGCACCGTCGGGCCGTAACCACGGCCATCCCGATCCGAGTGCCCCTGCGGCGTTCCGGTCGAGCGGTGGAAAAAAATGACTGTGTATATCGATCATTCGCCGGAATTCAGCTCAACCCACCCGTCCGGCGCAGTCTTTCCGGGGTGTTCGCTGCCACACTGCGGGCACTGGCGCGCCGCGTTGCTTGCGTAAAAATCGCCGAACACCGGTGGCAAATCCTTGACGATGTCGTGGATCACGAGTTCAACCCGGTGCACGAGGCCGCCGCAATCAAAACAATACCATTCGAACCCGTCGGCATCGGATGGCTGTCGTGTCCCTTCCACGACGAGGCCAACGGATCCGGTTTCCGGCCTCTGCGGCGAATGGCGCACATGAGGCGGCAGGTAAAACACCTCGCCCGCGTGGATCGGAATATCGACCGCCCGTTCGTTTTCAATCACCTTGAGCAGCATGCTGCCGCGAACCTGATAAAAAAACTCACCGACCGGGTCATCGTGAAAATCCGTGCGTTGATTCGGGCCGCCGATGACCATGACGACCATATCGGTTTCGGTGTCGAACAAGTGTCGGTTTCCTACCGGCGGTTCAAGAAACTGCTGGTTCGCTTCCAGCCAGCGCTCAAAATTAAACGGCTTTTGCATATCCCGGCCTCATGGAAAACCTCGGCGCATGCGCACGTCATCTGTCCGCTTGCGGACATGACGTCGATCACGTTTCATTACGTTATCGCGTTTTTCACCCGCGCGGAAGCAAAGTCATTGCCCTATCACCCGCGCCGACGCGCTAGAATCATCGTCTTCGACTGCAAATGGCAAACCCGCCTCAACATTTCCTGGAACTGCGAATGCCAAACCGTATCGCGGCCGTGCTGGTCGCCTGTCTCAACCTCTGTTCAACGATCGACGCAGCGGAGCCGCCACCGGCGGGGACGACCCTGGACGCGTCGAACGTTGGCGAGTACGCGGCCTTCATCGACGACACCCTCGTCGAACTGATTGGCGACGGAAAATTCACCCTCGAAGTGACCGACAGCGAGTCTATTGCGCCCCACCCCGCCTTCGCCGAGGCCACGGAACAATATCGCGGTCAGCCCTCGCTGCCGGCGGAGCCCGGCATATTGCTCAACTATGTCGCGGGGCGCCCGTTTCCCGAGCCGCCGTCGAGTGACGACCCGCGGGCCGGGGATAAACTCGCGTGGAATCTCCGTTACAGCTACGCCGGTGACGCGGGCCTGGTGAAGCCGTTCTACTGGCAGTACCGGAATATGAAAAGCGGCAAAATCGAGCGCGAACTGTCTTTCGCGGCGATGTCGCTTCGCTTCAAGCACCGGGTCGTCATGGATCCCCGACCCGATTTGCCGAACAACCAGTCCGGGATATTCAACGGTCTGTACCTGCAGGTACTCGATCCTTCCGACATCCGTAACACCCAGGTCCTGATACACCGCCTCGAAGACGACACCCGTCAGGAGGAAGGCTGGCTTTATCTTGGCACGCAGCGGCGCGTGCGACGGCTGCCAACAGGTCAGAATACCGATGCGTTTCTCGGCAGCGACATCATGATCGAGGATTTTCTCGGTTACAACGGACGCCTCATGGACATGGAGTGGCGCTACATCGAGACGCGCGAGGTTCTGCTCCCGTTTTACCGGCATAACGAGATTGCATTGTCCGATCGTAGTGCCGGACCGGACGATTTCCACTTCGTCGACTTCTTCGGGCAAGGCGGCTGTTTCCCGAAAATCAAATGGCAGTACCGCAAGGCTTACCTAATCGAGGCCATTCCGAAATGGAACCAGCACCCGTTGTCGAAGCGGCTGTATTACATCGATGCCGAGACCTTTTCCCCCGCTTACGGCCGTCTCTACGACAGAAATGGAAAGCTATGGAAATTTGCGGTCGCCGCCTATTCGCATCCCGATCATCATCTGGAACGGAACAAGGGCTCGCATGTTCCGGTGCTCGATGCGGTCACGATGATCGACCTGCAGGCCGAACACTGCACGACGTTACAGGCCCGCACCGAAATCAACACGGACACCGCGCGGGCATCCGATTTCGCGGTGCAGGCGTTGCGTACGAAGGGTCGATAACTCACGGCGGAACAGGCAAAATCAGGCAATGATTGATAAACGCGTAACGAATTTTGAAGCAGTCGTGGCTGATCTGCCGGAACTCCACGACGGCGCCATCATTACCGCCGGCGGATTCGGCGATGCGGGCGTGCCCGAGCGGCTCATTGATGCGGTGACCACGCTCAACCTGAAAAACCTCACCGTGATCGCGAACAACGCGGGATCCGAACGCGGTGGTGTCGGAAAACTCCTGAAAGCGGGGTCGGTGACGAAAGTGATCTGCACGTTTCCGCGGTCATCGGGTTCGGTGATCTTTCAGGAGCTGCACGCCGCCGGAAAAATTGAGCTCGAACTCGTGCCGCAAGGCACGCTGGCCGAGCGCTTGCGTGCGGGCGGTGCCGGCATACCGGCCTTCTTTACCGCGACGGCCGCCGGAACACCGCTGGCCGAAGGCAAGGAGTCGCGCGAGTTCGACGGCCGCGAGTACTTGCTGGAGCGCGCGATAAAGCCCGATGTAGCGCTCGTTCATGCCGAGTGTGCGGACCGCTGGGGCAACCTCGCGTTCGCGAAAACGTCGCGCAACTTCAATCCGGTCATGGCGATGAGCGCAACGGCAACGCTCGCACAGGTCAACCGTATCGTCGACCATATCGATCCGGAGACGGTCGTCACCCCGGGAATTTTCGTCACCCGAGTAGTGGAGCTGGATTCGTGAGCGCCAAATTGTCATCCATCGATATCGCGCGGTGCGCGGCAAACGACATCACCGAGGGCAGTTACGTCAATCTCGGTATCGGTATGCCGATGCTCGTATCAGACTGCCTGCCAAAGGGACGCGAATACGTCCTGCATACCGAAAACGGTATGCTCGGCATGGGCCCCCGCCCGCCGGAAGGCGAGGAGGACATGGAGTTGATTAACGCCGGCAAACAACCGGTTACCCTGTTGCCGGGCGGCTCCTTTTTTCACCACGCCGATTCATTCGCGATGATTCGAGGCGGCCACCTCGATATCTCGATACTTGGTGCCTACCAGGTTGCCGAGAACGGCGACATCGCGAACTGGATGCTGCCGGGGCAAGCGCCCGCTGTCGGCGGTGCCATGGACCTCGTGGCCGGCGCAAAACAGGTCTGGGTGATGCTGTCGAGCCATGTCTCGAAAGACGGTTCGCCAAAAGTCGTCGACAAATGCACGTTGCCGCTGACCGGCATTCGCTGCGTCAACCGGATTTATTCCGACCTCGCGATAATCGACATCACGGACGACGGATTCCTCGTCACGGCTCTCGTCGACGGAGTCTCTTTCGACGAACTTCAGGCAAAGACCGGCGCGCCCTTGCAGCAGGCGGCCGACGTCACCACGCTCCACTCAAGCTAACGAAAAAGCGGGGTCAGATGAAAAAGTGGGGTCAGATGAAACTTTTCAGGCCGAAGGCGGAAAAGTTTCATCTGACCCCACTTTTTTTTGCGCAAAAAAAAGGGCGCCGAGAGACGCCCTTTCTAATTCGGCCTTGAGGGCCGGGGTAACTATTTACCTGCTTTACGCAAATACTGCACAGTCATCCTGCTCTGTGCCTGGTCGTCTTTGACCAGCAGCCCCTTGAACTGCCCCGTGGTGCAGTGCTGCGCCTGTACATCGATCTGCATGAAGCAATCGTCGATCGCGACACCGGATCCCTTGTTCAGCGGATGGTGCTCGTCCGGGTAGGCCTGGCAAATCGAGAACGTTTTCCAGAAATCACCCTTGCGATCGTAGAGCGCGCTCTGCGGCAACGTAAACGTCTGTGCATCGATATTCATGACGCGTCGCGACAGCGGATGGTTCTTGTCTTTCGGGGTCGCTTCGACCCGGTAGACTTTCCGCAACTCCCATGTCGTTTTGGCAAAGCAGTCACCCTCCCCGCCGAAGTCGACATACTGATAGCCGTCAGCCTCCTGATGTTCCGTCGTCAGCGGCAACGAGTTGTGCCTGTGAAACGGCAGCAACACGTTCTTCGTGTCGACGTACTTCCAGTTGTAATCGGAAATACGGTTGTTGTAACCCTCGAAATCTTCGATCATCACGTCGGTGCCGAGAAATGCGTCGGTCGTCTGACCCGTCGCGAGGCGGCGCACACGTCGCTGAAAACCGAGATACAACCACGCGTCATCCCGCTTCAGGTCGTCCTTGTAGCGGTGGATGAGCAGCTGCGTATCTTTCAGATCGAACGGTTCTTTGGCAATCGTGTAGATCGAGCGAAACAGCTCACCGGTATTGTTTGCGAGTTCCGGGGTCGGTTGCGTGTTAACCCGGTGCTTCCAGTTGAGGAAGCGAAAGCACCACTGGATCGTCCGTTCCAGCTTGCCCGTCTTCATGCTCTTATACTTCCAGAAGAACGGGCATATATCGGCGTTATCGCCCCAGTTGTAGCCGTACTGGTAATTCCAGGCGAGTTTGACTCCGGCATTCGGGTCGCTTGCGTCTGGCTCCAGCGGAAACGGTCGACCAGCAACAAATCCCTGCACGATGCCATTCGAGTCCAGCGTCGCGGGACTGCCTGCCGCGTCGCGGGTTGCCTGGATGTAGTTCGGATGCAGTTCGAGCGAGCCCGTCGGGGTCGTCTGCATTTCGAATCGGCCATTTTTCAGGTGGTCGTACATACCCGGGTCGAGGATTTCCTCGAACTGTTCGACGTTCTCCTGGTTAATGACCATCCCCGCTTCGTACCCAGCAAATTCAGGGGTATAGGTCTTGTAGGGAAAAAACGAATTGTCGACATCGGCGTCGTTAAAAGCCGCTGCGCCGAGCGACCAGGTGGCGGCCAGTACCGCTACCAGTGCCATTTTGAAAGTGACTGAATTCTTCATAAATTATTCCTCTCTCGATTCAGCGATACCGCGGGGCACGGTGTGCGCCCGCTAGCGCCAGCCGGCTGTTGCCGACTAGCGTATCGCTGCATGGGCGTTTTGTCATCGTCGACGCTGGTTCAGAACCGGTACCGAAGCAGGATTTGGAGTTCATCCTCGTCCTGCGCCATTCCAATCGGACCGGAGCGGAAACGACCGAGCGGCTCGTAGCCGAGGCGGCTGCCCAGACTCGCGAAATCATCCAGCCCCCTGACACAGGCAGCCTGTGTTCCCGTACAGCCCGAACCGGCGGTAAACGGCGCAGCACCATTGACCGTGCGTCCGTCGTCCGCGTTGTTACGGGACCTGCCGAATTTCACGTTCGCGCCGAACGTCATGCGCCAGTTGTCATTGATCAACCAGTCGACCGCCGGGCCGATAACACCGGCCTGAGCGCGGATGTCGTATGCGGTGATGAAACGGGGTTGAATCCGGTCATTCGCGTAGAAACCCTGAATCAGGAACGTCCCGATGAAGTTGTACTCCCAATCCTGGAATCCAACCTGCCCACCAACGGGGTCGCGGAATCCGCGGACCGGGCCGGCGCCGACGAGCGTGCGGCCGTCGGCAAGACGCTCCGAGTTGGCCGGGTTCAGACCACGATCGTGATCGAGCAGATGCTGTCCGAAGACCTGACCTGACAGCAGGAATGTCCTGTTCGGGTTCAAAAAGCGAATGTATGTCGGGCGATCCCAACCAACGACCCAGCGGATGACATCCGATTCGGAAAACAGGCGAACCTTCGACGTATCCGCAAATTCCTCGCCGTCCGTATAGGCGAATTCGACCCGGAACGCCGACTTGATCTTGTCCACGTAGAAGTCGGCCGACGTGCCAACGAGCAGCACGCGCGGGAAATGAACATCGAATGCCGGTACGCCTGTGCGCGGTTGTAACTGGCCGCCGATATCGCTGTTCCCCGGTATCTGCGGAACCGGATTCGCTACGCCGGGCGCCAGAAACGGGTTAATCGACGGGATGCCTGCGCGCAATGACGGCAACTGCGAATGGTAGTAGGCCGCGTTAACCGAGAATCCGACACTTTTGACGACACCTTCCATACGCAGGCCGAACTGATCGTGGCCGTCGGGAACATGGACGGTGCGAATTCCGACAGCCTGGGCCGGGAAGTCCGTCGCCAGATTACCGGCCGGCGACAAACCCGTTGCGAAGTTCGATATCGTACAACCGTTGTCCCAGCAGTTTTTCAGCGCACGAAACGTATCGCCGACTTTCAGGATGCTGTAAGGCTGGCCGCCCTGACCGAGATTATGCGGCGTGAATTGTTCGAAGTTCCACAGGAACTGGAAATTCAGATCCGAGAACACACCGATGCCACCGAGGCGGTACTCCATGTTGAATATCCCGAGCGGGATACGGCTGTCTTCAAATTCCTCGTAGATGTTCTGAATCGAGAAATCGATCGGATTGATCTGGTCGAGCACCCGGAACAAATCCGTACGACCCCAGACGACCTGTTGCCGACCGATACGAAAGTTCAGTTCGTCGCCGTTCGAGAACGGCAGGGTTGCGTCGAGGTAGAGCTCACGGAGCCAGCGGTGTTCGTCCGTAAATTCAGGGTTTTGCAGGTCGTGCTTGTCTGCATCCATGTAATCCCTGAGACAACCGCGCTGATCTTCATCGCACGGCCGCTGCGGGGCAAAGAGTTCGAGGCCGCCGCCAAACGCGCCGCCGTTGTTCGCATTACCGAGCTCGCTGCCAACCTTCTTCAATCCCTGGTTCGGGTTGGTCGTCAGATCGAAACCGAAACCGCCACCGCCCGGCAGTGCAGGGTTTCCGGCCCTGACGGGGGACTGGCCCCACTCCGTCTGCAGGCCGTTGGCCATGCCGTTCGGAATGCCGGAGCTACTGCCGTATGCACGGCCGCCCGCTTCATCGCCGAAACCGTCTTCGTTCCAGACGTACACACCATCGTGAGTCATGCGAACGACACTGTTCAGAGAAACTCCGCGAAACATGCCGACGTCACCGAAGGCCTTGTTAATTTCGAGTTGGTGACGGACGCGGTTTTTCACCATGCCGTAACCTTCGCGGTTGTGCTGCGTGTAATCGACAAAACCGTGGACGACGGTACTGCCGTCTTTTGAATTCCACGCCGTTGCCGTCATGCTCAATACGGTAGTGACGACCGCCGCGATACCCAAAATCGCTGCGCGGCTCATCAGCCCACCGCTAATGCGTTGTCCAGCCATACTTTCCCCCTTGTGCTCCCCAGCAAGCCACCGATGTGACGGTGGCGAAATCGATTGCGACTAATACCGAGCATTGCACCGTAAATGCCTGTTTCAGTCAACTATTTTGTACGATTATGCAACAATTATTGTTGCGTAATTGCTACATTCTTGAGCGATATTCCGGCGACCACCAATACCATGCCGGTTTCTTTGCGAATCCGTGTTATTCAGCCCACAACCTCATCAATCGTAGACCCGTCGCCAAGAGCCCAGCGCTCGGTCGCCGATTGCATGATGAATTTCGGTTTGAACACGTCCACCCACGCCGGCACGAGAAACATTGCCGAGGCAGCATTCAGCACGAGCATGATGAACAGCAGTTTCGCGGCATCGGCCTGAAAGCGCAGCTCCGAGACGAATACCCACATGATGATGCCGCCAATCAGGGTCGTCGCGGTGATGGCGATTGCGACCCCGGTCGTGCCGACCGCCGTCGTAATCGCGTGCTGCAGCGAATCCGCGACATGCAGTTCTTCCTTGATCCGATCCATCATGTAAATCGCGTAATCGACCCCGAGGCCAATCCCGACCGCAATCATCGGCACCGTATTCACGTTGAGTCCGAGCCCCATGATGCCCATGCAGGCATAGGACAGGGTCGTCGCGAAGGCCATGGCGCCGAGTATCATTACCCCAGCGTGGAACGACGAGTAGAACCACAGCGTAAATACCAGGATTAGCAGCATCACCGCCGGTACGACGATGACGTTCGTCTCATACGCTTCCTCGTCGATTGCTGCCGTCACCCCTACCGGTCCGCCGGCGAGTTCGATATCGAATCCATCGATTTTCGTCGCAACCCGGTCGCGCCAGTCCTTGACCATGTGCATGGCCCGGCGAATTGTCTCGCCCGTGTGGTCCTTGTAATAGAACACCATGTTCGCGACCTGGTCGTCCGTGTCCTGGTATTCGATCAAAGCACCCGGGATAGGCGCCGACATCATGTAGGCAAACATGAGCCCGCCAATCTCGTTACCGAGGCCCGGAATGACCGCCCAGCGGGGATCGTCGTTACGCGTCATGCGATTCACCGTGGTGACGAGATCCGGCACACCTTTCGTCCCGCCGAGTGTGTCGTCGTTCATCATGAAGTTCTGAAAGTCGTTCAGCGCGCGCAACACTTCCGGACGTTTCAGACCGCCCTTTTCACTCGTGCGCGCAATGATGAACAGTTCCTCCGATCCCGGGAAGCGCTGGTTAATCGCTTTCGACGAGATGTTGAAATCATGATCAGGAAACAGCAAAGGTGAACCCGGTTCCGGTTCGCCGATTTGCACCCACGAACTGAAATAAGACGCGATGATCGCAATGACGAGGCACGACCACAACACGGCCCGCGAGCGCGCCGGGGTGGATGTCACGAGCGCGAGCTTCGGAAAAACCTTGCGAATGATCGTATGTTTCTGCTCGATGTTTTTCGGCTGCGGCAGCAACGACAACAGCATCGGTACGGTTACGAGTACGGTGACCACCATGCACAACGCCCAGAACGACGCGTAGACCGCCATCTTGTCGTTGATCGGAACCGAGCCGAGACCGATCAATGCGAGCGCGCAGGCATCGGCAACGATCGCGAGCGCCCCTGGCCGGAACAGGGAATTAAACGTGTTGCGCGCGGCCTCCTCCTTGTCGTTCGTCCGCGCCAGTTCCAGAAAGTAGCGCTCCACTTTCTGAATACCGTGCGACATCGATCGTGCTGAAATCAAGAACGGAACGACCAGCATGAGCGGATCGAGGTTGTACCCGAACAACCCCATGAACCCGACGCCCCAGATACTCGTCAGGATCATGCCGATGAGCGGGAGCAGCACGCCGTAGAAACGCCGCGAATACACCACGAGTATCGCGAGCACGATGAAGATCGTGTAGAGAAAAATCTGCAGGATCTGCGGCGAATACGAATCGACCCAGCCCGCCAGCACCGGATGACCCGTGGCGTAAATGCGCACCCCCGGGGCTGCTTCCGCATCCCGCAAAACCTGTAGTTCCTCAAAGACCTTGCCGTAATCGAGCTGCCCTTCGTTCAGCGTCCCCTTGATCAATGCAGATCTCAGATCGGGGGACACGAGCAAACCGAATACCCGCCTGCTCGACACGACGTCGCGCTGCATCTTCTCGAGCTGTTCCGTCGTATACGGATCGTGAATCGGGTTGTAATACGGTGTCGATTTAATCGCGCCTTCCGGCGTTAACCAGATTTTGCGTGTATTGCGGTGAGTGAGGCTTGTCACGAGGTTGTGATTGATATTCGACACTTCGTCGAGCTTCTGCGTAAGGCGGTGAATCCGATCGAGCGTGTCGTTCGTGAATATCGTGCCCTCTTCCACTTCGAGCGCGAGCACGATGATGTTCGCCCCGCCGAACGTATCGCGAATGCTGTTATGCAATTTGATGTACGGGTGTTCCTGAGGCAGCAGATCAGCAAAATCCGACAGCATGCGAACCGCGGGGATCTGCGCCGCGAAGAACCCGGTGATGAGCAAAATAATAAGGAGTACGAGCTTGCGGCTGTTGAACAGGAGATTGCCGAATCTCGAAAAAAGCCCCGAGTTTTCCATAGCCATTACGTCCCGTCCACGTCAATGATGTGCAGGGTGCCGCCCACCCCTGCGATGATCGCGCGGCTGTCATCGATGGCGCGGATCGCGCGGATGTACAAACGCACCGGTTTGCCATGGTCGAATTGCCGCCACGCGCTGCCGTCATAACGCAGCACCGTGCCTTCGCCGCCGACGACGACCATCGAATCGCCAATCTGCTCGATACCATACAGCGGTACTGCCGTTTCGGTTTCCTGTTCAGTCCAGGTGTTGCCGCCGTCATTCGTATGCAGCACGACACCGCCGAGACCGATGATCCAGCCGGTCTGCGGGTCCTTGAAGTACGCGGCCTGCGGGTAGAACTCGTCAACAAGCGGCGCCAGGGTTTCCCAGGTTTCGCCCGCATCGGTTGTCACCATGACGGTGCCAAACTCGCCGGTGATGACCCCGTTGGATTCATCGAAAAACTGGATCGTCGTGAGCAGCGCATCTTCGTCGTTCGTCTTTTCGACCCAGGTCTTGCCGGCATCAGGGCTCGTCCAGCGGGTCGTGAATGCGCCGATGACCCAGATCCGGTTGTCCGGCGCGCAGGTCATGGCCTGCGGGCTTTCAGTGCTCGGGATTTCCCGCGGCGTCCAGGTCGCACCGGAATCGCTCGAGACGTACACCAGTGGCGCGAAGGCAAGCGCGACAAAGCTGCCGTCGGGACAGGCGGAGACATCGATCAGCGCCGGCCAGTCGGGCAGTTCAACTCGCTTCCACGATGCACCACCGTCGGGCGAGTGAATGATGACGCCCTGGTTGCCCACCGCGACGACGCTGTCGCCCCGGCGCGCGAGAGCCTGAAACCGGTCCGTCCGGCGGATCGGTTCTTTCAGCGCGCGTTCGACTCCATCCATCGTCAGCGGCGCTTCGCATCCGGTTAATGTCATCACCAGCGTTGCTGCAAACAGCACCGCCGTGATCAGCCGGACTGTCAAGATTGAATGAATCAACTCGCTCCTCCCCTCTCGCAGACCGTTGTCCGTCGTTCCCGACTTCTGCGGTCTTATAACGTTGTGCACATCAATTAACCCGAGGCTGCATGGTGAGCATCGTTGCAGATCGTATTTTGATGCGGCTCAATTGCATCCGACATACGCTCAGACAAATCGCATCGAAACCTGGCCGAGGTGCTGGTATCGAACCGAGATGTGATCGCCGCGCTCAATTCCGACCGCGGCCGTGACCCCGCCGGTCATGATGAAAGTCCCCGCCGGTATCGACTGTCCCTTGCGCGCGAGCATGTTCGCGAGCATGACGATTGATTCGGCAGGATGCCCGAGGACCGCCGCACCGGCGGCGAGGTCGACAATCTCGCCATTCTTCTCGAGCACGATACCGAGCGTGCGCAGATCGATGTCCTCGGCCCGTCGGCTGTTACCGCCGACGACGAAACCCGCGGCTGACGTGTTGTCCGCGACGACACTGATCAGGTCAAAATTGAAATTCTCGTAGCGGGAATCGAGGATCTCGACCGCGGGCAGCACGAAATCAGTCGCCTGCAACACCGTTCCGATGTGACACGGCCCGGTGATCTCCCGGTTCGTCACGAATGCAATTTCCGCTTCGACCCGGGGTGCGATGAAGCGATCGAATTCCACTTCGCCGCCGTCCGCATAAGCACCGTAGTCGCACATGAAGCCGAAGACCGGTTCTTCGACGTTCATTTGTTTCATTTTCGCCTGCGAAGTCAGCCCGCCTTTCAGTCCCGCGATCTGCACGCCCCGCGCGACTTTCCGCCGCCGGAGTTCATCCTGGATCGCATACGCGTCGTCCCAGTCGAGATCCGGGTATTCGCCCGTGATTTTCGTGATTGGCGCGCGATTGAGTTCCGCGTTTTCTAGCCGTTCCGCCAGCGCTGCTATCGTGTTCGTATCGAGACTCATTTCTGTAACTCCGCCGCATCGTCCCGACGCCGCGCGAGATTCAGCGCCACGTCTTCAATCATGTCTTCCTGTCCGCCGATCGTTTTCCGTTCGCCGAGTTCGACGAGGATTTCGCCCGAAGGCACCCCGTACTTGTCGCCTGCGCGTTTTGCGTGCAGCAGGAACGACGAGTAGACCCCCGCGTAACCCATAATGAGCGAATCGCGATCGACCCGAACGAGTTGATCCATGAGCGGCACGACGATGTCTTCAGCGACGTTCATCAGTTTGAACACATCGACGTTCGTGACCGCGCCCATGCGGTCGAGTACCGCGTTGAACGCCTCGAGCGGCGTATTCCCCGCACCCGCGCCGAGCCCGGCCGCCGAACCGTCGATGCGGTTCGCGCCGGCGTCCACCGCGGCGAGCGAGTTGGCCACGCCCATAGCCATATTGTGATGACCGTGAAATCCCAGTTCGGTCTCTGCTTTCAGCGCATCGCGCAGTACCGATATCCGAGCGCTCACATCGTCCGGCAGCATGTAACCGGCGGAATCCGTGCAATAAATGCAGTTCGCGCCATAGCTTTCCATCAGTTTTGCCTGCCCGATCAGTTCAGCGGGTTCTGACATGTGCGCCATCATGAGAAATCCGACGGTATCGAAACCGAGTTCGCGCGCCGTACCGATGTGCTGTTCGGAGACGTCCGCTTCCGTGCAGTGCGTAGCCACGCGGACGGTGTGCACGCCGCATTCCTTGATCATGTGGAGGTGTTCGACTGTGCCGATCCCCGGGATCAGCAGCGCGGACACTTTTGCCTGTTTCAGTTCGGGCACCACCGCACGCAGGTATTCTTCGTCGCTGGCGGCCGGAAAGCCGTAATTGACCGATGCGCCACCGAGACCGTCACCGTGAGTGACTTCGATCAACGGCACCCCCGCGTCATCGAGCGCCTTCGCTACCGTGACCATCTGTTGCGGAGATATCTGGTGAGCTTTCGCATGCATGCCGTCGCGCAGCGACATGTCATGCAGGGTGACCTGTTTTCCTTTCAAATCCATGTCGTTTCCTCAGGCGTTTGCCGCTGTCAGCACGAGCGAGCCGTCGAGTATTTCTTCGGCGAACATCTCCGCCGTTCTCAATGCCGCCGCGGTCATGATGTCGAGGTTCCCCGCATACTTCGGCAGGTAATCACCGAGGCCCTCGACCTCGAGGTAGATCGACACGCGATTACCATCAAACACCGGTCCGTTCTTCAATCGATAGCCTGGAACATACTTCTGCACTTCGGCGATCATCGCGTGCACGGATTGCGTGATGGCGGCTTCGTCTGGCGTGTCCCGGGTGAGACAGTGCACCGTGTCGCGCATGATCAACGGCGGTTCCGCCGGATTCAGAATGATGATCGCCTTGCCCTGTTTTGCGCCGCCGATTTTCTCCACCGCCCCGGCCGTCGTACGGGTGAATTCATCAATATTCTTGCGCGTCCCCGGACCGGCCGACTTGCTCGCAACCGTTGCAATAATTTCGCCGTAGTCGACAGTCTGTATACGTGACACCGCTGCGACCATCGGTATCGTCGCCTGCCCACCGCAAGTGACCATGTTGACGTTCATTTCCTGTTTACCGACGTGCTCTTTCAGATTGACCGGCGGTACGCAGTAAGGTCCGATCGCCGCGGGTGTCAGATCGATCATCAGTACGCCCCGGGCCGCGAGCTTCGCCGCGTTCTCGGCGTGGACGTAGGCCGACGTCGCATCGAACGCAATCTTGATGTTGTCGCGTTCGATTGCGTCGAGTAGTCCGTCGACGCCATCGTGCGTCGTATTCATACCGGCTTCGGCCGCTTTTTTCAGGCCATCCGATTCCGGATCGATACCGACCATCCACTTCGGATTGATCAATTCGCTGCGCATGGCCTTGACCATGAGATCGGTGCCGATGTTGCCGGAACCGATGAGTGCTGCATTTACTTTCACGACAGACTCCTTCGTTATTTTGCTGACTGCGACGCGTTCCTAGACGAACCGCACCGACGCCTGGCCGATGCCGCCGATTTCCATTTGCATCGAATCGCCCGGGCTCACGGCCTGCAACGGCACGAGCGATCCGGAGAGGATCAGTTCGCCGGCTTTCAGCCCGATTCCAAATGCTCCGAGCGTGTTCGCGAGCCAGGTCACCGCGTTGACCGGCGACCCCATCGCCGCGGCACCCGCGCCGGTGGAGACGATTTCCCCATTGAGCGTAACGACGATGCCGCACGTGGAAAGATCGACATCGAGCGGGCTCACGTTCTTGTCACCGAGCACGATAGCGCCACACGATGCGTTGTCCGCGACAGTGTCCTGAATCTTGATCTGCCAGTCGCGAATGCGCGAATCGACGATCTCGAAACACGGCATCACAAAATCAGTGGCGGCGATCACATCTGCATTCGTCACCCCCGGCCCCTGCAGATCGTGCTTCAGCACGAACGCGATTTCGCCTTCGGCTTTCGGCTGGATCAGGGTTTTACTCGCCGGGACTTCGGCGCTGTTGCCGTAGACCATTTTGTCCGTGAGAAATCCGAAATCCGGCTGGCGCACATTCAGCATGTCCATGACGACCTTGCTCGTGACGCCAATCTTTTTGCCGATCATCGTTTCGCCATCAGCAAGGCGGCGTTCAAGCATGCGCCGGGATACCTCGTAGGCATCCTCGATCGTGATGTCCGGAGACTGTTCCGACAACGGCGCAATCGTCGTGCGATTGCACATTGCCTCGTAGAGGTCGTCGCCATAGGCGGTGATCTGGTTTTTATCGAGAGCCATCGTGTTATCTCATCCTCACAGCTTCAGACAAACATTGCGCAATTCGGTATAGAACTCGAGCGAGTGTACGCCGCCCTCGCGGCCAATACCCGACTGTTTCGAACCACCGAACGACGTGCGCAGATCGCGCAAGAACCAGCAGTTCACCCAGGTAATGCCGACATCGATTTTCTCTGCGACGCGGTGAGCGCGCGACGCGTTGGTCGTCCACACCGCGGTGGCGAGGCCGTACTTCGTGTCATTGGCGAGCGCGATCGCTTGTTCTTCCGTGTCGAACGGTTGCACGTGGCAGCACGGCCCGAATATTTCTTCTTTAACGATCGGAGAATCTTCCGGCAACCCGGTCCAGATCGTTGGTTCTACCCAGTAGCCGCCCTGACAGTCATCGGGCATATCAGGCACACCCCCGCCGGTGACGATCGTCGCGCCGAGTTCGCGTGCGCGCTCGTAATAGCCGAGCACTTTTTCGCGTTGCTGACGGCTCACCATCGGTCCGAGCCCCGTCGCCTCATCACTGGGGACGCCGATTTTCAGCTGCTCCGCCTTTTCTTTCAGCCCGGCGACGAATTCATCGAAGATGGAGCGTTCGACGTAGACGCGCTCGGTGCCGAGACACACCTGACCGCAGTTTGCGAATGCGGAACGCGCGGTCCCTTCGAGTGCCTGATCCATATCGCAGTCGGCGAATACGACACCGGCATTCTTGCCGCCGAGTTCGAACGATACGTCGCGGATGCCGACAGCTGCATTTTTCATAATCGCCGTACCGGTGATCGTCTCCCCGGTAAACGTAATCGCATCGACCTCCGGGTGGCGAGTCAGAAATTCTCCGGTTGAATCGGTACCGAAACCGTTGATCACGTTGAATACGCCGGGCGGCATACCGACCTCGTTCATCACTTCGCCGAGTAGCGTCGTGGTCGATGGGGTCTCTTCCGACGGTTTCACGACAACCGTGTTACCGCACGCGAGCGCCGGACCGACTTTCCAGGTCATCAGCAGCAGCGGCAGGTTCCACGGGGAAATCACCGCAATCACGCCTTTAGGCAGGCGCACGCCGTAGTTGAGCGCGCCCGCGCCATCCGGTGTTTCCATGCGAAACGCCTCGGTGGGAACGTTACGAATGACATCGGCAAAAATCTTGAAGTTCGCCGCACCGCGCGGAATGTCAATATGACTGGCGAGCGAATACGGCTTGCCGGTATCGCGGCATTCGGCCTCGAGGAACTCGTCAAACCGTTCGTTGATGCGATCGGCCACCTTGTACAGAAGGTTCACGCGCGCCTCGACGGTCAGTGCGCCCCACGCGCCGCGATACGCGTTCTGCGCCGCCTGCACGGCTTGATCAACGTCATGCTCCGACGCTTCATGGACGAGCGCAAACGCCTCGCCCGTGACCGGGTCGAAATTTTCAAACGTCGCGCCGGTCGACGACGCAACATACTGTCCGTTGATGAAATTCTTGATTTCGGGCAGTGCGATACCCGCGGCTGCGGAAGCTTGCGATGCCATGTAGAAAGTCCTCGTTGCGAACCGTACGGCCTACGCCGCCTGTCCGCTTTTCTCTGCAATAATGGATTGGATTTTTTTCCACGCGGGTTTGCCGCGTTCGCTCAGATCAGCGAGTTTTTCTTCCGAAAAATCGTCTGCGACCGCTTGCTGATAGGAATCCCGCGCCCGACACCGCGCATACCAGTCGGCCACGTTCGATCGACTGTGGTACCAGGCGCTCCAGCCGAACTGGAACGGCGTCTGGAAATAAGGCGCCATGGCGGCGTCGGCCAGTGAGAATTCGCCACCCGCGATCCAGTTCTGGTTCGCGAGCAAAGCGTCGAGATCGCTGATCGTCTTTTCATAGACGCCGACCGCGTCGACCACGTCGGGCGCATCGTAACCGTGTTTCAGCAGCCGACGCTGCCGTTCGCGGCGCGGTTTCTCCGGCACACAGTCGATAATGCGATCCTGCTCGTCAGCGGGGAGCGCCTTCAGCTTGTCCGCCATGACGAGCGGCCACTGCAACGCACCGCACGAGGGATGAACCTTGTTATCGATGTGCTTCATCCAGAAACGCATTTGCGCAACCTGGTGCGGATCCGCCGGACGCAACCGCGGCTCCGGGTAGCGATCTTCGAGATACTCCGAAATGATCGACGACTCGATCACGGGTTTGCCGTCTTCGACGAGCGTCGGCACGACGCCGAGCGGGTTCAGGGCCAGGTAGTCCTCGTTCAGATTCTGCTTGCCGGGCAGATCGACGTCGATTTTCTCCCAGGCAAGCCCCTTCTCCGCGAGGATAATCCGGACTTTCTGCGAACACGGCGACATCGGGTGCGTATACAGTTGAATAGTCATTGCGGTCCGGTCTCCCAACGGTTGGTCACGCCCTGCCGGCGGTGTGGCGAGCCGGTCCGTGCATGCGGGCCAGCTTCAATTTTCCAAATTATATCGATATAAAATAAAAAAATCGATATTTTTATAAATAATCGATACTATTCGTCTGCGGGCAATCTGATCGACGGCGACGGACCCGGCCACAATCCCGGAACACGACACACTCATGGCGAAAAGCAACGGTAAAACGCTCAGCGAATCGGCTTACGATGCGCTCCGCCTCGACATCGTCCGCGGTCGCCTCGAGCCCGAAGCGAAATTGCGTATCGAAGAGCTGCGCCAGGCCTACGCCACCGGTGCAAGCCCGCTGCGAGAGGCCCTGAACCGACTTGCCGGCGAGGGCTTCGTTACGACTGAAGGTCAGCGCGGGTTCCGCGTCGCACCGATATCGCTGAAGGATCTGCAGGACATTACCCGGCTGCGCATCATGCTCGAGTGCGAAGCGATCCGCGAAAGCATCCGCAATGGCGACGACGCATGGGAAGCGAATATCGTCGGCGCGTTCCATCGGCTGTCGAAATCTGATTCGACCATGGCACCGGGTTTCTCGGAGTGGGAATTGCGCAACCAGGAATTCCACGAAGCCCTGATCGCGGCCTGCGATTCGGCGTGGCTGCTCAAATTCCGCCACACGTTATATGAACAGCACAAACGCTACCGCCTGATATCGATCCTCGAGCATGACGAAACCCGCGACGTGAATGCGGAGCACGAGGCCATTATGAAAGCCGCGCTCGACCGCGACGAGGCAACCGCCTGCGCGGCAACGGAATCGCATATCATGCGTACGGTGGAAACGACCCGACTCGCGTTTTCACATCTCAACATCGCCGAGTCTGACTGAAGGGGTACACAGACGCCCCGGTAGCAAGGGGGCATCGTGAAACTCGTTTATTTTATCTATGGCGTAGCGGTCTACGTCATGTTCGTTGGAACGTTCGCCTATTCCGTCGGCTTCGTCGGCAATTTTTTCGTGCCAAAGTCAATGGACACCGGCACACCCGGACCGCTGCTGCCGGCGCTGGCGATGAACCTGTTCCTGCTCGGCGTTTTCGCAATACAGCACAGTGTCATGGCGCGACCGGCATTCAAGCGCTGGTGGACCACATTCGTGCCCGCGGTCATTGAACGATCGACCTACATCCTGTTTACGAATCTCGCACTGATACTCCTGTTCTGGCTGTGGCGTCCCATGGGTCCCGTCATCTGGGACGTTTCCGGTTCGGCTTTCGAACCCGTCCTGTGGGGAATCTGTGCGCTTGGGTGGGTGATCGTGTTTATCAGCACCTGTCTCATCGACCATTTCGACCTGATGGGGCTGCGCCAGGTCACGCTGAACCTGCGCGGACTTCCGTACACCGGGAAACCGTTCAAGACGCCGCTGTTCTACCAGTACGTACGACACCCGATCTATGTCGGTTTCACGATCGCGTTCTGGGCGACTCCGGTAATGACCCTCGCCCACCTCGTGTTCGCGATCGGGAGCACGGGTTACGTCGTCATCGGCGCCATGCTCGAAGAGCGCGACCTCATCGCGCATTTTGGCGATCGCTATCGCGCCTATAAGGCCCAGGTACCGATGCTGATCCCGCGATTGCGACGTAAATCGTAACGCCATTCGGGGCGCACACGTTTGAAGGCAAGCCTGCGACCGTTGCTCGCGTTGCTGACGATGTCGGTGTTGTGGGGTTATGCGTGGACGGGTCTCAAAATCGGGCTGATCGATTGCCCGCCGTTCATGTTTGCGGCCTTGCGCATGTCCGTCGGCGCCGTCTGCCTGCTCGTCATACTTCGTTCTACGGGCCATCCGTTTGCACCTCGTCGCATACCCGAACTCGTACGACTCGGGCTCGTGCAGACGACGGCCCTGTTCACGCTGTCGACCTGGGCAGTGGCCGAAGGCGACGCCGGAAGAGTCGCGTTTCTGGCCTACACGATGCCATTTTTCACCCTGTTGTTTGCCTGGCCGATGCTCGGCGAGAAAGTGCGCGGTTTGCAGTGGATTGCAATCGCCTGCGCGGCCGCCGGACTGTTCGCGATCGTTCAACCGTGGCGCTCCTCCGGCTCGCTGTTAAGTAGCGCGCTCGCCGTCGGATCCGGCATTGCCTGGGCGCTCGGCGCGATCATGGTCAAGCGCCTGCAGCGTCGCGAACCGATGGACCTCGTGTCGATGACCGCCTGGCAGATGATCCTCGGCTCCGTGCCGTTATTGCTGCTGGCGTGGCTGATTCCCGAAACACCGGTTGTCTGGACCGCCCGATTCGTACTCGTCCTGTTGTTGATCGGTGTCGTCACGACCGCGCTCGGATGGTTGTTGTGGGTTTACGTGCTCGACACACTGTCCGCGGGTACGGCAAGTCTCGGCACGCTCGCGGTACCGGTAATCGCAATGGCAACCTCGCATTACCATTTCGGCGAGCGTCCCGATCTGACCGAGCTTGCCGGCATGGCTTTGATCGTTATGGCGCTGCTCGTATTGAGCGTGAACGGACTGCTCGGTCGGCGCGCGTCCGCGAAAACGCCCGTCCCGACGGCATCATGAACCAGATTGCGCGCATCGGATTCGCCGGCATCGGCCTGATGGGTCGTCCACTCGTACATCGTCTGCTGGCTGCGGGTTACGCGGTCGACGTGTGGAACCGCAGCCGCGACAAACTCGCGGATGTCGTCACCGCGGGCGCGACCGCCGTGGCCACGCCCGCGGCATTGCGCGAACACTGCGATGTCGTCATGTTGTGTCTTGCTGATACTGATGCGGTACGCAACGTAATCTTCGGGCCGGATGGTCTTGCCAACGACGCCGACGCGCCCAACCCGGTTCGCAACGCTTTGACCCGCCTCGTCGTGGACTTGTCGAGCATCGACCCGGCGGCTACGCAAGAAATGGCGAGGCGTTTGTTTGAGACCAGTGGCATCGGCTGGGCGGATACCCCGATGTCGGGCGGCGTGCCGGGCGCGGAACAGGGCACGCTCGCGATCATGGCCGGCGGCCACGCCGAAGACATCGACGGCTTGCGGCCGCTGATGGAGACGATTTCGCAGCGGTTCACGCACATGGGTCCCACCGGTGCAGGACAGATAACCAAGCTGTGCAACCAAATGATTGTTGGCTGTAACGTGCTGGCCATTGCCGAGGTGATGGGGCTCGCGCGCCGCGCCGGAATCGATGCCGGGCGGCTGCCCGCGGCACTCGCCGGTGGCTTCGCGGATTCAACCCCGTTGCAAATGACGGGACCGATGATGGCTGCCGGCGAAACGGAGCCTGTCCGCTGGCACGTCCGCACGCTGCTGAAAGATCTCGACACTGCGAACTCGACGGCTGCTGCGTTCGACGGCGAGACGCCGCTGACGGCGCTCGCCGCGAAGCTGCTCCGGGCTCATGGTGACAGCGGTTTTCTCGATGCGGACCCGGCGACACTCGTGCAACGGTATCTCGAGACGGGAGCATTACCCGATGAGGACGAATGAGGATCCGGCGCGTCCGGGAAACTATCGCCTGGCGCTTAATCTGTCGCTCGTATTCACTGAGTTGCCGCTGACCGAACGCTTCGCGGCCGCCGCCGCGCAAGGGTTTTCAGGTGTCGAGATGCAGTTCCCCTACGACATCCCGGCGGGCGAACTCGCCGCCGCTGCGCGCGCCGCAAATACCGAAGTCGCACTGATCAACGTTCCGGCCGGCGACTTGATGAGCGGCGGAGCGGGCATTGCGTCGCGTCCCGGACGCGAAGCGGACTACGCGGAGGCACTCGATCGTTGCGCCGAGTACGTCCTCGCCCTGCGCCCGAATTGCGTGAACGTACTTGCCGGACGCGACACGACCGGCGCCGCACGACAGGCGTGTCTGGAGACGTTACGGACGAATCTGCTGCGTACCTGCGAGCGGTTCGCGCCACTCGGCGTGACGACCGTGTTCGAGGCGATCAATACACTGGACAGTCCCGGTTTCCTGATCGACGGTACGTCCATGCAGTGCGAACTGATGGATGAACTCGGGCATCCTGATTTGCGCTTGCAGTACGACGTCTACCACATGAGCCGAATGGGCGAAGACGTAACGGGATTTCTGCGCGAACATGGCGCGCGCGTCGGCCATATTCAGTTCGCGGACGCCCCGGGACGTGGCGAACCGGGCACCGGGAATATCGACTTCACCGCGCTTATCGCGGTGCTCGATGACATCAACTACGCCGGCTGGCTCGCGGCGGAGTACCGACCCGCCCGATCGAGCGCAGAAAGTTTCGATTGGCTCCACCGACCACCGTTTCGCGGCGTACGTGACAGGCCCGGAGACTGACGTGAAAAATCAGCCGTCAGCGTGAAAAAAATTCAGCTCGATGGTCACCCCTTCCGGGTCTTTCACAAACAGCTGCGACAACGCGAAGTCCGGAATTTCGCGACGCTGGAATTCGACCCCGTCGCGCTCGAACCGGGTGACGAAATCGTCAATGTCACTGCCGCGGAACGCGATATGGTCGACCGGACCGGTCGGGCCGGAAACCACATGGTCGCCGTCTCCGGTCACATAACCGCCTTCGAATTCGCTGTTGCCGATGTGCACGACGGGCCGATCCTCCAGGTAGAACCAGTGCCCCGGGAAATCAAACGCGGGACGCGGTCCGTCTTCGAGTCCGAGAATATCAGCATAGAACCGGCGCGATTGTTCGAGGTCGGAAGCATAGACAAAATAGTGATCCAGACGGTCGAGCGGCATGGTGGCACTCCTGCGGTAATTTGCCGGATTCCTAGTGTACACAAGGCGCGTCGCAGCAGTGGACGTTGCTTGCCGGATAATACCGTTTCGGTTCAGCGCACGACGCTAGCGCTTGAGTTCGACGGGATCACCGTGCGGGGTCGTTTTGTAGGCGTCTTCCCACGCCGCTTTTCGTGCCGCTATTTCATCACCGGGGAGGACGCGTTTCTCACCGAGTAACGTTTCGAGTGCATCGACGACGTGCAAATAGTACGTGTCGCCCCGGTCGGGATCGCCCGCGTCCTGTGCACGTCGAATCGCGGCGCCAAGCGCTTCCGACCACTCCGCGGCGGTAATGATCCCGGCATCCTGCAAGCTGAGCGCAGTAGCGAGAGCCTGTGCCTGCCACGGCTCCTGAAACGGCACTTCCGGTTCAGACTGCCTCAAGGTGACACTCCCAGATATCGAGTTGCACCGTATCGTTTGCATCGGCTTCCGAACCCCACAGTTCGCGTGCCGCAAAGCGCACGGTATACAGATGCGTTGGTGATTCGCCCTTGCCGTGCGCGTTGGTGTCCGGTAACACATGGGCGCCGTGGTGCAGAATGATTTGTCCGGTCTTGCCGCGCGCGTATCGTGGTAAACGGGTGTGTCCGGCAGGGTGCGGATTTCCGCTGCGCACGGTCTGCCCGATGCTGAATACCGGCGCGACCGGAATGTCGTAGCGGTATTGTTCGACCTGATAGGGATCAACCAGTTCGGGTCCGGCGGCATCGGTTCGCGGTGTCGAATCCGCGCGCGCATGTCCCGCTTCGAGTTCCTCGAGCGTGATCGCGCCTTCGGCCAGCAGCACTGTCGACAGGTGATACAACCAGCGTTCGAAATAACTGAAATTGAGATACAGCGCCGGCGGGATCCGCTCGAGGCTGTGGCGGTTCCCATCGAGCGTCGTACCTTCGGGACGCGTCGTTGAAAACATGAGACCCCATACCCGCCGCTCCCAGTCGGCATGAAAAACCGGTTCGTCGGCGACCCAGGGCACCGGCCCGAATCCGTGCATGCCACCCATGTCGTGTATGCCGTCCATCGTTTAGACCTCCAGTCGGGCTGCGCCGATCATCGAGTCGCGCGACACGAGTGCGGCGAGATCGGCTTCACTCATGTCATCGCTACCCGAGGGTCGTTCCGGTATGACGAGATAGCGAACCTCGGCGGTCGAATCCCAGACCCGCACTTCGACACCCTCACCGATGTTGACCCCGAATTCCTGCAGGACTTTCCGCGGTTCACGCACGACGCGTGCACGATAGGCGTAGGACTTGTACCACGCCGGCGGTATACCGAGCAGCGTCCAGGGGTAACACGAGCACAATGTACACACGACGATGTTGTGCACGCTGCTTGTGTTCTCTACCGCGACGATATCTGTTGCCTGCGCCCCGAGATACCCCATCTCGCCGACTGGGGCAGTCGCATCGGCGAGCAGGCGTTCGCGAAAGTCCGCATCGACCCAGGCGCGCGCGACGACGCGGGCGCCGTTTTGCGGTCCGACCTCGTGCTCGAATGTCTGCACGTAGGCGTCAATCGTGTCTGCGCGCACCAGGCCTTTTTCGACGAGCAGGCTTTCCATCGCACGGACGCGTAACGCCGGGTCCGACGGCAGGTGGGACATGTCGGGATGGTCGCGGCTGTCGTGTGTCTCGTCATGATTCATTTTTCTGCGCCCTCGCTATCGTGTGATGCGTCGCCGCTGAGAAAAGCCGCGCCACTGCGTTCGACAATATCACACGAACCGGTCCTGGCCGCTTGCGACGATTCAACTTCGAGGGTCTGTCGATCGGAACCCCGGGTTCCGCGCGTAGTGGCTCGCTCACTCAAACTGCCCCCGGACGCCGTTCGTGCCAGTCCGTTGCCCGCTGGAACGCGGCGCCGGCGCGTAACAGCAGGTCCTCCTCGAAATGCCTGCCGACGAGTTGAAAGACGATCGGCAGTCCCGCGCTGTTCGATCCGCACGGTAATACGAGTCCGGGGCTGCCGGAAAGGTTGAACGGACAGGTAAATCGATGCAGTCCGGCGATGAGATCGTCATCGACATCGGCCATTCGTTCGAGACTCGGTACGGGGAATGCCAGCACCGGAATCGCGAGCAGATCGATCGTCTCGAACATTGCATCGAGCCGACCAAGAAAGGCATCCCGACGGATAATCAGTTTCTGGTAGTCCATACCCGACAGTTCGAGCCCCATGTCGAGCAGCTGGGCCAGGGCCGGTCCGTATTCTTCGCGCCGCGACGGAAACGTCCGGGCATGCGCGAGCGCAGTCTGCACCGCACACATCGGAAACCAGTCCCAGATCATCTCCGTCACATCGGGTACGCGGACCGTGCTGACGGTGGCGCCACATTCACGCAGGGCCTGGACCGCATCATCGAGCGCCGCGCCCGTTTCACGGTCGACATCGTTGGCGATCCAGTCCGGATCGACACCAATGCTGACATGCTCGATACCGCTGTCGAGTAAAGCCGTGTAGTCCGGCACCGGCACGCGCGCAGCCGTCGGGTCCTTGGAGTCGGGCCCTGCAATCACACCAAGCATCGCCGCCGCGTCGGCGACCGAACGCGCGAAGGGCCCAACGTGATCGAGTGTCGCGGCGAGTTCGAAAACACCGTGTCGCGACACCCTGCCCCAGGTCGGCTTCAAAGCCGTTACCCCGTTCGCCGCGGCGGGGAGTTTGATCGACCCGCCGGTTTCCGACCCCAGCGCGGCGCAACAAAGACCGCCGGCGACCGCCACACCACTGCCGCTCGACGAGGCGCCGACCCAGTAACCGGCGTTCCACGGATTAACCGGCGCGGGAAAAGGCGGTCGGTGCTCGGCGTAGACACCTTCGGTCAATGTCAGCTTACCGAGTAATGCGGCGCCCGCCTCTTCCAGACGACGGACGACGGTCGCATCGGTCTGTGCCAGTGAGTGTTGGTGTATCGACATCGCAGCCGTCGTCGGCACAGCGGCCATGTCGAAAATATCCTTGACGGCAACGGGTACGCCGGCGAGCGGCCCGGGATTTTCTCCGCGCTCGGTCGCCTCATCGACCGCCGTGGCCTGTGCCCGCGCACGGTCCCGGGTTTGCGTGATGTAGACGTTGTGTTGCGGCTCGAGTCGATCGATTTGCTCGAACTGGGCCTGAAGAAGCCCAATAGCCGAGCACTCGCGCGCCCGGATCGAACGGGCAACAGCCAGCGCCCCCTGGTTCAGGTAATCGGACTCGGACATCGTCGATGCTCCTTACAACGTGGTCACAGTACAGGAGTCTCCGCTATAGTCGAACCAGCGCAACGGAGAGTGTCGATGCCACAACGAGTAGTCATTACCGGCTGGGGGCAGGACACCCAGCGCAAAGAGGCGACCCCGCCCTACCGGGATCCCGTCGATATGATGGAACGCGCCGCCCGCGATGCCGGCGCGCTGTCGGGCAACGGCATATGGCAAACGGTCGATACCATCCTGGTCGTACGCACGCAAAGCCGCAACCTCGACAACCCCGGTGAAGAAATCGCCCGACGCCTTGGCATCAAGGCGAAACACATTCGCGTGTCCGGCATCGGTGGTGAAGTGCCGCAGCATTTCGTGAACCAGGCGGCGGGCATGCTCGCCCGGGGTGAATCGCAGGGCGTGCTTATTTGTGGCGCGGAAACATTTTATCCCCGATCCGACGATGACGTGCGCGGCGAAGGCGCGCTCATCCAGGGAATTCCCGAGGACTATGATGCCGACGACGCGATCGGCAGCGACGAACTCGAGCAACGTCACGGCCTCACGTTGCCCATACATGGTTTCCCCCTGTTTGAAACCGCGTTGTGGGCGAAATCCGGACTGGCACGCGACGCATGGCTGGAGCGCGTGGGATCACTATGGTCCGGTTTCAGCGAAGTCGCCGCCAGCCATCCGAACGGATGGACCCGGGAACCCGCCACGGTCTCCCGCATCATCACCCCGGCCGCCGATAATCGCCCGATCTGTTTTCCCTACACGAAACGGATGGTGTCACTGGTGATGGCGGACCTCGGCGCCGCCGTGGTCATGACCACGGAGCAGGTGGCAAGCCAACTGTCCGGCGGGGGCGGCAGGCCGGTGTACTTTCTCGGCGGCGCGTACGCGAAGGACCGACAGCGTTTCATGGCCGACAAGGCAGATTTCACCCGCAGCCCCGCCCTCGCCCGCATTACCGCGAAAGCGCAACGGCGCGCCGGGATCGCTGTTCCCGATCTCGACGGGTTCGACCTGTACAGTTGTTTTCCGTGTGCGGTCAACGTTGCGCGCGGCGAACTCGGGATCACGGACGCCGATCCGCGTCCATTGACGCAAACCGGCGGCCTCGGGTTTTTCGGCGGACCGGGCAGTAACTACGCGCTGCACGGTATCGCGAGCCTCGCGGAAAATATTGCCGACGGTAAGCTCGACAGCGGCATGGCGACAGCGCTCGGCTGGTTCATGCACAAATATGCCGCGGGCATTTACAGTGCCCGACCTGGTGCGACTGACCTGACCGAAGGTGATGTCGAGGATCTCGCTAATCCCGGAGCCGGCGACGCTCCCGTACCCCGCGTCGAGCGACCTTCAGGCCACGGGACGGTCGAAACCTACACCGTAATCTGGTCACGTGATCAGACACCCGAGCGCGGATTGATTTACGGCCGGACTGACGACGGGTTGCGCTTCGTCGCTAACAGCAACACCGATCAGGAAACGTTCGATCGCCTCACGTCAACGAACCAGGTCGGGATACGCGTCAGTTTATCTGCCGATGTATCCGCCGGGACGAACGTTGCGAGTTTTATCGATTAGCCCACGACGACAAGGAGCCCTGAATGGGACAAAGCAACACCCCGCGCGACGGTGTGCCTGAGGATTACCCCGGCCGCGTCGCGGAGTTTCCCGAAGGCCGCGACCATCTCGTGATCATGCTGATCGGCACCCAGGGAAATGACGACGCGAGCCGGTCTGAATTTCTTGCCACGATGCTCAGACTCACCGCACTCACCAACGGCCCGGAGCGGCTCGAACGCGGTGACAGCACCGATGCCGCAGGGTTGCCGACCACGACACTGCTCGCTTACTGGCTCGATCCCGCCATGGCGACGGCGTGGTGGCAATCGCAGGAAGTAACGGCATTCTGGCAGGGCCTGCCGCTCGATGGACCGGCAGGCTATTTCTACGAACGGATGTCGGTGCCGTGCGAACGTTTCAATTACGCAGCCGGTGTCGAGGACCGTCATGGCTCGGCCGCTATCCTGCCACTCGGACCTTCAGCGACGTTCGGCTACTGGGGCGCCTACCGGGACCGTCTGCCGGCGTCAGTTGACGACGATTTCGCGTGCGATTTTGACACCGTTCCCGAACGTTCGGAACGCGAAACACGCCAACGGCGAGTCAGCGTGACACCGCCGAACAACGTCTGTTACATCCGCGAAGGACAGGGTTGGGGCAACTGCGGTGCGGAGGAGCGGCAAATCTGGGACGAGAAAATGACCGGGGTCATTGATGCGTGGGTGGAACGCCTCGGGGGCAATCCCGCCGAAACCGGTTGCCTTAGTGTGCGCGATTGCACTGAAATCGACGCGCCAACCGGCAGTCCAATTGCCCGCCGAACGCAGATCGCATTTTTGCTGTCGCTCGGTCATATCGAGCAGGCGGCACGCACGGACCCCGCGCATCTCGCCGTGCACGGCGCATTCGTCAAAATGTACACCGAGCCGCGATTCACGCCGCGTATGCACGTCTGGGTGGAAATCGGCGTCATGAAGCACGGTGAGGTGGAAACCGAGTACGTGAACTGTCATCCGATGACAGGATTGCTACCGTATTTCGACGCCTGAGAAACGGAGTCGTGTTGTCGGACGAAGATCTATCAGTAACGAGTCGGGATTTTTGATGACGCATAATCCGCCCTGCCCCTAATCGAGAGAAGGAGAATCACGCATGCGACTGGAACATCTGTTCGAAATTTCCGTAACGATAAAACCCATGGTGAGCGCAGGGAAGTCGGCCGCGGGCGAACGCATCATCGCTGATCTTGACGGCGGCACGTTCGAAGGACCGAAGCTAAAAGGGACTGTTCGCGCGAGCGGCGCCGACTGGGCGCTGATCTGCGACGACGGCAGCATCAGGATCGATGTTCGTGCCGTACTCGAAACGCATGATGGCGCATTGATCTACATGCCGTATCGGGGTCGCATGATCATCAACGATACCATCGGGAAAATTCTTTCCGACGGCGAAGGCGAGACGCAATACGGCGACACGTACTGGATAACCCAGGTTCAGTTCGAAACCGGTGATGAGCGCTATAGCTGGTTGAACAATTTGATGGCAGTCGGTGAAGGCCGGCTTGCGCCGAATTTGGCGGCGTATCGGGTGTCGGCGATTCAGCCTGATTGACCGGATCCGACCCCGGCGCCTGAACACGATCGACGAACCCACCCTTTCTGCGGCGGCCGTCCGGCAATCGATGACCGCCGGGTGCCATCAATTAACTATTCGCGGTCGGGGTCCGGAGCGGTCGACCAACGGCGGCCCGATCGGATCGCGGTGTGGCGTGACAGATAATTTTTTTGGAGACGATGAGTGACAGCTGGCAACGACAGTACGACGGATTATCGGGCAGCCTATGAGGGCTTTGACCTGCAACAAATCTATGCGGGCTTCGCGGGTGACCCGGACGGCCTGATGAATGCTTGTGTCGAATGCTGCGACCGGCATACAGGCACCAACAAGATCGCGCTGAACCACGAGAGTATCTCCGGCGAGAGCCGGAATTTTACGTTCGAAGATTTGCAAACAATGTCTGCGAAAGTCGCTAACGTCCTGGTCGGGCAAGGCGTGCAACCGGGAGACGCCGTCGCGGGTTTGCTGCCGCGTATTCCCGAACTCGTGGCCTTTATACTCGGCGCATGGCGTGCCGGCGCTGTCTACCAGCCATTGTTCACAGCTTTTGGTCCCAAAGCCATCGAGCATCGGTTGAAGACATCCGGCGCGAAAGTAATCGCAACGGACCCGGAAAACCGTTCCAAGCTTACCGGCCTGGAAGCCTGCCCCATCGTTATTGAGATCGGAGCCGATGCCGATGATATCGATTTTCATGCGGCCGTTGACGCCGCTTCCGATCAATTCGAACCGGTGATGTGCAACGCCGCGGACGCGTTCCTGATGATGGCGACGTCGGGTACGACCGGTCCGCCGAAAGGTGTCCGGATTCCGCTACGGGGATTGGCGGGGATCGCCTCCTACATGCAATCGGCGCTGGATGTACGCGAAGACGATGTGTTCTGGAACATCGCCGATCCGGGTTGGGCCTATGGCCTTTATTACGCGATCACCGGCGCGCTGCTGATTGGACACCAGACGGTGATGTACGACGGCCCTTTCACGGTCGAAAGCTGTGCCGACATTGTGCAGCGACTCGGGATAACAAATTTCACCGGCGCGCCGACGGCTTATCGCATGATCATCGCCGAGGGCCCGGAGGCGGCAAAACCACTGGCGGAGAACCTGCGCGTCGCTTCGAGCGCCGGCGAACCCCTGAACCCCGAGGTCATGCGCTGGTTCAACGAGCACCTCGGGTGCAATTTGTACGATCAGTACGGCCAGACGGAATGCGGCATGATGTTGTGCAATCATCACGGACTGAAGCATGACGTTCGCGCAGGATCCGCCGGTTATCCAATGCCGGGTTTTCGCCTCGCGGTGGTGAGCGAACAGGGCAAACCGCTGGACCAGGGTGAACAGGGAATCCTCGCGGTGCATCGACAGGATTCGCCTTTGTTCTTCTTTGCAGGGTATCTCGGTCGCGAAGGACAGGACTGGGTTGGCGACTGGTACCTCACCGGCGACACCGTTGAAGAGAATGAGGACGGCAGCATCAGTTTCGTCGGCCGCGCGGACGACGTGATCACGTCATCCGGCTATCGCATTGGCCCATTCGACGTAGAAAGTTGTTTGCTGGAGCATGACGCCGTCGCTGAAAGCGCCGTGGTCGGCAAACCGGACGAGGAACGCGGTGAAATCGTAAAAGCCTTCGTCATCGTGCAGCCTGGTTGGGTCGGCGATGAAGCGTTGGCCGAAGAATTGAAAACGCACGTCCGCAACCGCCTCGGCAAGCACGCCTTTCCCCGCGCTATCGCGTTCCCGGAATCGTTACCGAAAACGCCAAGCGGCAAAATCCAGCGCTTTGTACTGCGCAAGGAATAAATGGCCCGCCATCGCGGTGGGTCTGATCCTGCTATCTCGAAGACCCGTTCATCCGCGGTCATGAACCGACGCGAGACCAGGCAAATAATCTCCGCTCTCGATAAGCAGGCATAGCTATTTCGGTAGTACCTGACGAGATCGTACAGGTCGGGGCGAGTTGCAAACGGGGAGCCTTGAATACCCACGCGACGACCGACTCGTGTCTTTTTGGTGTCGGGTGAGCGGGATTCGGCGCAATCTCTTAAAGCGTGAGCGGATGGTTCGATGCAACCGATTCGTTGGCGTTGTATCAAGTGAAGACTTGACCCCATTGTTCTTCTCCCGACATCGACCCGCAGGGCGAAATCCGTGCAGAAAACACGTGCCCGACACCTGATCTTATGGTGTCCGTAGGCCGACGTAACCGGGCCAGCGCCGGTTTTCATACGCGAGCGCAAAGGCAACACGTTGAATTTCGTGCCCTATATGGTAGTGTGCGCCGCCAAATTCCTTGATAACGAGGGCATATCTATAGTGTCGGAAACAGATAGCGAGATTCAGCTACAGGTTTGGAAAGACCTGGCAATCAGCAAACAAATTTTGATGAGGGCTACCACCAAGGCCCTGGGACTGGCTTCTGAATGCACTACGGAAGAACTTCAGTCGGCCCTCGACAAGGCGCTCAAACGCGCTAATGACGCGGACGCCAAAATCGCCGACATGCGCGAGCAAACGGACAAAGAGCTTGTTGAAATGAAGGCGCTGGTAAAAACCAGCGAGGCCGCCCTCGCCGATGCCCGGGAGCAAGTTGCCGAACAGACCGATGCTCGCGAAGCCATCGAAAGACAACTCGTAGCTGGCAAAAACGACAACGCGAAGGCGCTGAAAGGTGCCAAAGCTGAAATTGCGGAGAACCAGAGGAGGCTCAAAGCCATCTCGAAGCTTCTCGCTGACACACCCGAAAACGTCGTCAAAAAACTAAAAGCCCTGAAAAAGCAGAAGCTCGACGACGCGAAGATCCGGGCGCAAATCGAAACCAAACTGCGCACGACCGGCAAAGAAAAAGGCGATCTCGAACAGAAAGTCGAAGAGCAAAGCGCACGGCTCGACCAGGCTGCGCCATTACTCGAAAAGCTGCGCGAAATGCATGATTCGTGTACGCAGGCGAACAAATTGCTGAGCGAAGACAATAAAGATCCGGTTGATATGCCGACGCTTGATGAAGAGTCACTGGAAATCCTGGAAAACGCCATATCAGCTCAGGAACCCGCTGCCGACTCGTGAGCTGAGCGGTTATATCCGCTCCTTTTATCGGACCCGATACTCGAGCCCCCTTATCGTCCGGCCAAATCACCTGGTGACGCCGCCCCGTGCGTCCCGCTCCCGTGCGCAGCAAGTCGCCCCCTGCCCGTCTGAAAATTTCCGTATCAAGGGAGGACGTGTCTCGAAGTGAATACTTGACCCCATCGATCCGCATCCCCGGGAATTGATTCAGATCAATTTATTTTTCGTGGGGCGGCACTAGCGTGAGCGGTATTCAGGCCCGTCGCACGTTGTGCGCCTCAGCCGCGTGAAATGGACCTCCCTTACCCACTCTGTTCGAGGAGACGATCATGGCCGCGATAGCTGAAGACCTCACCCACCAAGGAGCACCCGCCCCGGATACACGTATCGCCCGCTGGGACCTGACGCCGACGGCAAAGCTCGGCGCGCTCGGCGCGGAGCCAACCCTGACCGACGAAGAACAAGCGATTGTCGATGTCCTGCATCGCTTCGCGGAGAACGAGATGCGCCCACTCGGACAGCAGCTCGACCGCATGTCCCCGGAGGCCGTCATTGCCCCGGATTCACCGCTGTGGCCATTCATCGAAAAGTATCACGACCTCGGCTTCAGCACCGATCTGCTGATGGCGATGGAACCGCAGGCGCGCGCCAAACTGCAATGTCTCTCCTATGAAGAACTCGCGTGGGGCGACGTAGGGCTCGCCTTTACGCTCGGCGCCGCGACATTTCCGCGCTTTATGGCGCGCCTGTTCGGCAACGACTATCTGGCCGACATGTGTCCGGAGACGATGATCGGCTGCTGGGGCATTACCGAGCCGGATCACGGCAGCGACAACCTCGACCCGAGCAGACAAGCAGAACACGCCGGCGGAATTCATAGCCGCCCGAACTGTGTGGCGACATTGAAATCCGACAAGATCATCGTCAATGGCCAAAAATCTGCGTGGGCTTCGAACGGCACGATTGCCGAAATGTGCGTACTTTATTGCGCTGCGGACAGCGGCGCCGGACCCGATGCGGAACACGGTTGCGTGGTTTACGTTCCGTGTGACGCGGAGGGCGTGACGAAAGGCAAACCGCTCGACAAAATGGGTCAGCGCGCTCTGAACCAGGGTGAGGTCTTTTTCGACCAGGTCGAATTGCCGATGGAAAACCTCCTCGCCGGGCCCGAGAACTATCAGCGCGCCGTCTACGCGATACATCAGGAGGCGAACGGCCTCGTCGCTGCCTCGCTGGTCGGTCTCGCCCGCGCGGCCTATGAACTCGCGCATGCTTACGCCCACGAACGCAAACAGGGCGGCGTGCCCATCATTCGCCACCAGTCCGTGGTGACACGCCTGTTTCACATGTACCGCAAGCTCGAATCGAGCCGTGCGTTGGCGCGCCGGGTCGTCGAATACAACGCGACGGCAGAGCAGCCCTCTTTGCAGTCGGCGATGGCCGCGAAGGTCGGATGTACCCAGTGGGCATTCGAGATTGCGAGCGATGCGCTGCAGATGTTCGGCGGCAACGGCATGACGCGCGAATACCCGATGGAGAAGTTGTTTCGCGACGCGCGCGCGGGGCTGATCGAAGACGGTTGTAATGAGATGCTGGCGATCAAGGGCGGATATTCCCTGACCGATCCTGACTTGCTCTGAAGAGCAAATTGTCAACGTGCCGCGCGGCGGCTTTGTTTATCTGAGTAGATTCAGAGGCGTTCTTACGGATGTGCATTTTGAGTTTCCAGCGTGTCCGATAACCGTCGCATGTCCGCCGCGCTTCATATTCACTCAAGCGTAGTACGCGTTCTACCCCGGTTCTTGCCCGGTTACATCGATTTCCGGGTGAGATGTGACCGTCGGCTTCGGTGCGCAGAGCAGTCCCCCGTACGGCACTGCGACAGGAGGAAGAGTGTTCGAACCAGGTGTTATAGTGATTCTGTAAGGCCCTGATTTCCTTCTTTACTGTCAAGAATTTTTACAAATCAGCCGGTTAAAAAGCCGGTATATTTGAAGGTTCTTTACACCCGGCACAGAGAATCAACAAGTTAGGTCTAGCATGGTTATTGCATGATCTTGACGGGTCACAAAAATAATCATGGTCACTGTGAATGATCGAAGCGCTAATTCTCGACAGGAGGATCTACCCGTGAGCAAGCCGATTCGTTCAATACTCGCGGCGGCAGCAGTGGGGTGGATCGCGGCCTTCGGTACTACGGCAAACGCTGCGGTAATCATCGTCGACTTTGTCGGTACCATCTCCGCGGTCACTGACGGCACGGGTGGTACCCCCCTGCCCGCAGAGTACGATGCCGCGGACTACGCCGTAGGCTCGGCGATCATCGGCTGGGTGTCCTTCGATAACACCATCGGCGCCTGGAACGATATTCGTGTCGACATACCAGGTTTCAGGTCGGACTGGCAGGACACCGCGGCGCCGCTGCCGACGGACTTCGAGATCTTTTTCCCGAGGACCCGTAAGCATATTACCTTCACGCCAGACGCCGCCGGCACGCGCCCGCTGCGCTCCGAGTTTCAGGCTCTCGACAACGCCAACAGCACGCTCGTCGTGCGCACCCGGGACAACAGCAGCCCTGCCGGTCTGTTCGAAGCGAGCCTAGAGCTTCGCATCGGCAACGACAACGCCCTGGACTCTTACCGTCCGTCCGCCGTCAGCGTAAACGATTTTGCTTCGCGATCGCTCAGGCTTACTGATCAGCGCGTGAGCGGCTTCTCGATTGTTTCTGCATTCGGTCTGAATGCGGTAGTTTCGGCGCCGTCTTCGAGCGTGCCGGCAACTGCATCGCTGTTTGCCGCCTATGGCACGTTCGAAGCTCAACTGTCCGACGGGAGCATCGCCGGCTGGAATGTCTCGGGCCCGGGCTCGTCGGATATTGTCGAATTGTCTGGCGGTAACAACGTCGTCCGCCTGACGACCGGATCTCCGGTCGTGCTGAGCCAGCTTATCGACACCCCGACAGACGCTTTCACCCTGTCATTTGACTACGAGTTCCTCACGGATACCGGCACCCTCGAGGTATACCTCGCAAACATGTTACTCGGCACCTTCGACGCGCCCGCAACGCCGCCAGGCAGCTTTGAATCCGCAAGCCTGGTGTTAACCGATGCATCGCTGCTCGGCCTTACGAGCGCTGAACTGGCCTTCGAGTTCGATGGATTTACCGGCTCGCAAATTGATATCGACAACGTCATGGTTGTCTCTACGCCGGTTCCGTTGCCGTCCTCGGTCGTTCTGCTGGCTGCGGGATTGGCCGGCTTGCGGGCTCGCTCCCACACTCGCAAGTCCTGACAGCAAGCGAAGACGAGACGTAGTGCGACCTGAAAAACGCGCTAACTACATACGCGGAATGACGGGGACAAGTTACGTAGATCGGTTCCGCACCGTCCGCCGCCTCTTAACTCTGGTGAATCAAGCCGGGATTGCCTGTGCAACTGATCAAATTTACCCGCACACCGGCGGGCGACGTTCCGACCATGGCGCAGCACGTTCAATTTGCGCGGCGAGACTCAACAGTACTCCGTCGCGCCCCATTCGCGTAATGAACTGGCACCCGATCGGCAGGCCTGCGGCATTCCACCACACGGGTAAGGACACTCCGGCGGCACCACTGACGTTAAACAAACTCGTAAACGGCATGAACTCGAACATGTGCGAAAAAAACTCGGACCAGTCCGCGGTATTCGTATCAATGTCGCCAAGCAAAACCGGCGGTTTCGCCAGTGTCGGAGAAATGTAGATATCGTAATCTTCAAAAAAGGGCCCTACGGCCCGCGCCACGTTATGCAGGACACGGCGAAAACGCACCGCATCGGTGCCTTTGAAACTCCGTCCGTGTTCGATGAACGACCAATTCGCCGGTTCGAAATCCGCGGCCGTTGCCAGGCGCCCGACTTGCGCCGCGAGTTCATCCGCGTCCTGGGCGGTTTCGATTGCGAGTGCGCCAAGGAAAGCTTCGCCAAATGCGGCGCTTAAGTGTGTCGGCAATCGCGGGCAATTCTCCTCAACATGATGACCAAGGTCGGCGCAGAGTTTCGCCGCGTGTTCTACTGCCGCAACGCAATCGGGATCGGTTTCAACATCATCCGGGCCGCGCGCCGAAAACGCGATCTTGAGGGGCTTCGGGTCGCTTTCGATTTCTTCCCGAAAAGGTCTCGATTGTGCGGGCGCGGAATAAAACGCGCCCACATCCTGGCCCGCGACCTCGTCGAGCATATAAGCGCTATCGCGAACGCTGCGCGACATAATGAATTCGCCGCAACAGGATTCCCACACCGCGCTCACCTGCGGCCCATGGGGGGTACGCATGCGCGATGGTTTGAACCCTACAATCCCGCAACACGAGCCCGGCATTCGCAGAGAACCACCGCCGTCGCCGCCATGCCCCATGGGTACAATGCGTGCCGCGACGGCCGCCGCACTGCCGCCGCTGGAGCCGCCCGGCGTGCGATCCAGATCCCACGGGTTATGGCACGCTCCACGCAGCAGCGGTTCGGTAGTGGCGGCCAGCGCCAACTCCGGCGTATTCGTTTTGCCAACCGTGATCAAGCCGGCGCGTTTGAACCGGCGCACGATTGACGTATCGAAATCGCTCGTCGCCACATCACGCAGCAAACGGGTACTGTGCGTGGTGGGAGTGCCGGCATAATGTGCCGTCATGTCCTTGAGCAGAAACGGTACGCCGCCGAAAGCCCCGTTCGGAGGCTGCCTCGCCAGTTCACGCGCGTGTTCATACATCGGGTAGACCACGGCATTGAGCTGCGGATTGAGTACTTCAATCCGTCGTATCGCTTCATCCGCCAGCTCCAGTGCGGTGACGTCGCCGCGGCGCACCAGTTCCGCCATCGCCAGACCGTCGAGGTCGCTGTATTCGGCAATACTCATCGGTCTTTTCTCCCTGATGCGTTCAGATCGCGGATGCGCCGAGGCTAATACGCGCCCCGAGCGCCGCATCGACCGGAAGCTCGATGACGTCCGCCTTGGCGTCCCGGTGGCGCAGGGCCAGCCGGAACGGTCCTGGACCGAGTTCGGCGAGTTCCCGTGCGGCCTCATCGTTCCACGGCGTGCCGACACTGAGACGAAACCCACCGAGAACGTAGCTCACGCGCGAACTTTCGATGGCTGCGGGACGCAAGCCAAATGCTGACTCATAGACGATCCTGGCCGCGGCGATATCCGCCACCAGCAAATCGATACCGGCCACACCGGCGGCGCCGTTCGCGTGATCGCCGGGTGCATCCCATTTTACGCGTTCCGCATCCGGCGTTTCCCATTCGATTAGAAACGGCCAGGGTTTACGCCAGGGTGAGCCGCCCGGGATAACCAGGCGCCAGGCAAGACGGCGGCCGTCCGGCCGCTCGCGATCCATGGCGAACGGCCCTTCCGCGTCTTGATCGACGCGCACCAGACCGGCAGCTTCCTCGTCCAGATTGCTGCTCGCGAGCACGAAACCGACTAAACCATTTGAATTTTCGAGAATGTCGGCAAGCTCGGCACCGAAGGGCCCGCGTGAACGTGCCTGGGCTTTATCTTCGACGGCGAGCAGTTCGATATAGTCGAGACCAAAACGGATGATCGCGTTTTGCGTCCCGAGCGACGGATGCCGGCCGCCCGCCGCTACGTCAAAACCGAGCGCGCGATATGCTTCCAATGCGGCAGGAATATCCTGAACCGCGACGACGGCGTGGTCGAACCGCGTAATCATCGGACAAAAGCGGGCAATACGTCTTCGGTAACGCGTGCGAATTGTTCGGATTCGTCGTGACCGACAAGTCGTAGCGTAATCGTCGTCGCGCCGGCGTCGACGAATTTTCCAATTTCATCAATACACCGCTGAGCATCACCCATGGCAACCCAGCGTTCGAGAAAATCCCGCGCGTATTCAACGCCGTAGTAAGCCTGCAAATAGTCTGCGCTCTTCGCGATCGTTGTCTCTCGCTCGGCACCGACACGGATGTTGTAGTACAGGCAGACTTCGAAATCGTCCGCCAGCTCGCGCCCCGCCTCGTCGGCATAACGTCGAATATCAGCGAGGTTCTCCTTCAGGCTTGCTACCGTGTTCGCCGTCGTCATCCAGCCATCGCCAAGTAGTGCGACCCGTTGCAGGGCCGCCGCCCTCAGCTTCGGAAAATCCGGACTGGGATTTGCCGTTACCCAAATCGGCAACGGCTGTTGCACCGGCCGCGGTAGTACCGTGATACCGTCAAATCGATTGAACTCGCCATCGTAGCTCGCGTTTTCTTCGCACGATATCAAACGCATGATCTCGATTGATTCTTCCATACGCTTGCTGCGAGTAGCGGGATCGATGCCGAAAGCGGCAAACTCTTCGGCAAACTGGCCGCCGCCCGCTTCCCGCTGTCCCTGACAGGCCACGTAGATCGAGCGGCCACCGCACATGAAATCGAAGCTCGCCCACTGATAGGCGAGTAATAAAGCGTCGCGCAGCGGCGCGCTTGCCATGCATCCCACCCCGAGTTTGACGCGTGAGGTAACGGCGGCGAGTCCGCCCAATGCAACCATCACATCGAGACGCGGCTTCGCGAAAATCGAATCGCCGAGCCAGACGGAATCCCATATCGATGTCCGATCCGCAGCCTCGGCGATATGCAGCATTTCGTCGACACTCGACATGCCGAGAACGACACTCCGATTGGAAAGGGTAAGCCCAAATTTCGCGTTTGACATGAGGCGTCGCTTTGCTGGTTACCAGAACCGGATCCTACCGTAAAACGAACCGGGTATTTGGCGGATACACCCGCGGTTCGGGCGGATCGGGGAAGGGAACGGAGCGGCCCCAATGACTCCGCGTTACGGTGACAGTTTACTTATCCTGCGTTACGGGGACAGTTTACTTATCCTGGTTCGGCCGCTGCCAGCGTCTCCTGACTCAGCGAAATCAAGTAAACGCTCCCTGCAATTGCAGGCCTGCGTGTGAACAATTACGCTAGCGTCCCTGACTCCTCAAGGCTGCGTTTCGAACTTCTCGATACCGGGGTTCATGTGATCCCAGGGTTGCGCACTGCTCGTCCACCAATCACCCGTGGGGGTATACCGAGCAGGCTCATCCAGACTTCCCACATTGATCGTGATGATGTCAGGCGCGACCAACTCTGTGACGAACAACGGCGACCCGCAATCGCCGCAGAACCCCCGGCTTACCGTGTTTCCGCTGTCGGCTTTTTTATCAAAAACTTTTGGGCTACCGGTGAGTAGCTTCCAGCCCGTTATCGGTACGACTATGTCAGCCGCATATGCGCTGCCTGAAGCCCGCTGGCAATCACGGCAGTGGCAATTGACCGACATCACCGGATCCGCGGAGCACTCGTATCTAATCAGGCCGCAAGCGCAACCTCCGGAATAAGACGTGGACATAAGGGAACTCCTGATACTCCGATTGCGATTACTACCGCACAGACAGGGCTCGAATGACGCGGCTTCGAGACGAAAGCTTAGTTGAAATATTCGGACCGCCGCTACAGGGAGGCGCGCCGCGCGCGCTACGCCGCCGACTTTCGCAAAATAGGGCTCAATACCGTCGATGCACTCATGATCCCGGCGCTTGACCAGGTCGTTCCGCCCGCCGTTGTTGAGTCGCTGACGCGCCCGACACGGACCCGGCTTAGCAGCATATCGGCGGTTTCCGGTGTCGCCAGGGTCGGGCGCGCTCAATCTGCCCCGCGAGCCTCAACAGGGTTGCTTCGTCGCAATCGCGCCCTACGAACTGGACTCCGATCGGTAATCCCGCGGCAGACCAGCTCATCGGTACGGAGATCGCGGGTTGGCCCGAGGCGTTAAACGGCATAACGAAACTGGCATCCGGCCCCATGCGCTCGGCGTTGTAGATTTCAACGTCGAGCGACATGTCGTAATAGCCGTGGGGCCGCGGCAGCATCGGCGTGGTGGGCAGCAGCCACGCATCGAAATCCGACATCCGGATCACCGACTCGCGGCACAGAGTACGCATGGTCTCGATGTGGCGCAGATGATCGACACCACTGACGGCACGTCCCTTCGCGGCCATGGTCCAGTAGAGATTCGCCATGTCGTCCCGGGTCGCGTTACGTCCGACCAGCGACGCCATGTCGTCGAGAAACGCCGCAGTGGAAACGGCGACTATCGCCGTATAGGCGTCACTCAACGGTGCAAACGAATACGGCACCGGTTGCGGTTCCACCGCATGCCCGAGGTCTTGGAGCAGCGTTGCGGCGTCGCTGACGGCCTGGACAATTTCCCCGTCGACCGGCGCGCTGTCACAGGCGGGATCGGTCACCATGGCAATGCGCAAGCTGCCAGGTTCGGTTGCCGCCTCTTCCACGAATGGCCGGGCCGGTGGCGGAACCTGGTACGGATCGCCCGGCAGCGGGCCGCCAATGACATCGAGTAGCAGCGCCGTATCGCGCACGGTCATCGACACGCCGTTAAACAGCGCACCGCCGTACCAGAAATCACTGACCAGAGGCGCCAGCGAGATGCGCCCGCGCGAGGGTTTCAATCCGACCAACCCGCAATTCGCGGCCGGTATGCGAATTGAACCACCGCCGTCGGACGCATCAGCCATTGGCAAGACGCGCGCCGCTACCGCCGCGGCCGAGCCACCGCTCGATCCACCCGGGGTGACTTCCGGATTCCACGGATTACGCGTGATACCGTGCAGCGTGGATTCCGTCGCGAGAGCCCAGCCTTGTTCGGGCGATGTCGATTTGCCGAACGGAACAGCACCGGCGGCTTTCAGACGCCGCATGGTCTCGCTGTCCACGGGTGCGCGCAAGTCCTTGAGGTAAGGCAAGCAGTTCGTCAGCGGCTGCCCTTCCCACGCGTTCGCGAGTTCTTTCACGAGCCACGGTACGCCCTTGAGTGGGCCATCGGGTAACGCCGAATCCTCAGCCATCGCAAGCGCGACATCGAAAGCCTCGAACGCAAGAAAGTTCAGCTCCGGATTGACGGATTCAGCTCGCCGGATCGCCTCCTCCAGTACTTCCCGCGCGCTGATTTCGCCGGCGCTGACGAGCCGTGCAATATCGATGGCATCCAGTTCGCCGTATTCAGTTATGGCCATGGTCCTCCCCTGTCTTCCCCAATAGCGTTGTTTATCCCAGCAGGACCGCCGCCCACTCATCGACGGCGTCTTCGGATCCGGGAACGAGTTGTACGGCGACCTGATCGTAACCAGCGGCCCCGAGTGAAGACACGCGTTCGCGAATTTCTTCGGCGGTCCCGGTCAGCGTCAGCGCCTTGAGCATTTCACCCGTGATAAATTGTTCTTCTTCCGGCCGCAGGTACATCAAATGGCCGTCGTGCAGCGTCATATAGCGCGCGTCCGACGGCTCATAGGTGCGATAGATTTCCCGATACTCCGCAATGAGCGGTCGCAGATCCGGCGGAACGTTTGCCTCGATGTCGTCTTCCACGAGCCAATGCCACGCGATAGCCGGCCAGGGACCGGCCTGGGCACGGGCGCGGGGAGAGTCGTAGGCCTCGCCCGGTTGCAGTACACATCCAAGATTGAGACACGTCGTATAAACAGCGTCGCGTTTACGTCCCGCTGCCTCGCAGGCATCGCGCACCGCGTTCGACTCATCGAGCGCTGCCGGACTCATCCAGGCATTAATAAATCCGTCTGCGGTCTCGGCGACGAGTTGCCGCGCCCGTGGTCCGAATGCCGACACGTGCACCGGGATCGGGTCGTCCGTGTTTATGAATCCGCTATCCGGTTGCATGAACCGCATCTTGCGCGGCCCCGCTTCCATTTCCGTTTCGATGACCTGTCCTTCCCACAAGCCGCGCATGACTCTGATGTACTCCCGAACCTCGGCAAGTTTCTGGGCCTTCAGCCCCATGGTGCGGCGCGCGGTATAACCGGTTCCAAGCCCGGCAATGATCCGCCCCGGCGCGAGCGCGTTGAGCGACGCCATTGCGTTCGCCGCCACCGGCGCGATGCGGTTCGACGGGACGAGAACACCGGCACATAGTTTTATCTTTTGCGTTTTCATCGCCGCTGCCGACATCGCGACGAGCACGTCGGTGCACAAAAGCTGGGTATCGTAAAACCAGGCGTGAGTAAAACCGAGCTCCTCGGCCCGGCGAACAACCTGCCACGACGTCGCCGTCGGCGTCAGCGAAATTCCGATATCCATACACTAGGCTCCATAATTGCGGCGGCCGTCAAATCGAGCCGCCGATGGTGTCGGAGATAAAAACGGAGCGCGCTTGTTTTCGCGCACTCGAAGCCCTGATGTCTGGTTTGTGTGAACCAGTACGTCCTCAATATCCTGGGTACCGACCCTGCCGAAAGCCGGGTGCCTATTTCTCGGCGAGTGCCCGGGCGACGTGCGCGTTGGTTTGTATACGCGTCCAGTAGCTTTTGAGTTTCGGGCAGCGATCCAGCGCATCGAAGACCTCCATATAATCTTCTGAATATTCTGTAATGTAGAACAGGGCTGGTGCCAATGCGCAGTCGGCCAGTGATAAATCACTACCTATCGCACAGGTCTTGTCATCGATAACGTGTTCCACCGCGGCCAGGCCTTTCTTCACGCCCTCCATCCCTTCGGCGACCGCTGGCGAGGCCTTGCCCTTGGCTTTAGCAATGGCAAACAGGGGCAAATAGCGGGCGAACACATAGGCGTCGACCATCTGGACCACCATGCGCACGCGCGCACGTTCCCGCGGGGTGACTGGCAACAACGCTGGTTCGGGGTATGTCTCTTCCAGATATTCGTTGATGACAGCTGATTCCGCGATCACTGCACCATCATCGCAAACGAGCGACGGAACTTTACCCAAGGGTGTGATCTTGCGGTACTCCTCAGATCCCATGCCACCCGGCGGAGCGGCGAACTCCGGCTTTAGGTCCTTGGCATAGAGAGCGATACGTACGCGGACGGCGAAGGGCGATGTCACGGCTTGATATATTTTCATCATGGTCTGCATTTTGATAATCGCAAAGGAAGGAAGTCAAACCTTAGATGCTGCACCGCTCTGCTTGTGAGTATTTTTTATCGCTTCGACAACCCAATGTGGGATTGTCGGGTTTCAGCGCTTCAACCCGCTCGCCTCCCCGGGGTTTGCCAGGCAATCTGCCGGCTACGAAGATCTTTCGCGCGCCTTCACGATTACGAAGCGCACCCGATTGCAGTGGTTACGGATCGGTGCGTCGCTCGGGTACGCGTTCGCGCCGGTACTACGTCTCAGCGGTTCGTGGAAAATACAGCCCATCCCGTTAAGCGTCCGAGAGCGGCATCGCTACAATAAATGAACCTGACACCCCTAACCCATAAGCTCGGCAATATCCGGGCATCTTGTCTAAGCTGATTAGACGGGCCGTGAAAATCAGTTGATTACCAACCCGCCGCGGATCGACGCGCAGTAGAAATACTGCGCGCAAGGCGGTAAAGCGACGCGCCCGCTCCACTCCTGTGTCGTCGTGTCTATCCGACCGCACCGGGAATAACAAAATCAATGATGCCGCGTAACGCGGCCTGAGAGGAAAACACTATGGGTAACAGCGTCTACAAAATAATCGAATTGGTAGGTACCAGCGACAAATCCTGGGAGAAAGCCGCGGAGGCCGCGATCGCACGAGCCGGCGAAAGCCTGCGCGATCTCAGAGTCGCAGAGGTTGCGGAGCTGGATATGGTCTTAAAAAACGGCAAGGTAAAAGGTTACCGCGCAAAGGTTAAAGTCTCGTTCAAATATAAAGGCGGGAGCTGAGTCGTCCGCAAATCATTTGATCGGTTTGCGGTGACGGCACCAGGGTCTCTGCCGGACAGTACGCAGACGGAACGGGGGACGCCGCTGCAGTGCGGCGCCCCTGTGGGCGGGAACAGAACACATCAACACGCGTTCGAGGATCCCGACGTCCGTTATCACGCGCGGCTAATTCCAATTGCGACGGCCTTCAAGACATCATTCAGCCAACCTGCCTTCCGCGAGGACAAAGATTGAGTGCGTCCCTTTTCCGCTCCGGATGCAAATGCTATCTATCCTTTTCGCTCAAACCGAACCCGGCAGGGAATGCCTGATTTCCGGTAGTACACAGTCCGTTCGTTCCGCAGTGCAACAAACCCGAACGTGCCCACGAGAGCCGCGCGGACAGGCGCGCGCCCTTTGATGACTACTTTGTCATTAACGATGGTTTTGGTTTAATATACGAATTAACTAATATATTTCCGCGCTTGCGCACCAGTCACTCATTGCAAGCTGGAAAAGGACGCACGCATTATGCCGCCCTTCCGACGTTCCCCCACCCCACCCGGCTTCAGGTTTTTTACTGGCAGCGTTGCCCTGCTTTCGGCGCTCTGTACGAGCGTTTATGCCGATAACGATCAAAGTTATCAGGAGTTGCGGGAATGGGTCGATGCGGCACCGGCACTCGAGGGCATTACGCCGGGACAGCACCTCACCGCGGCGGATCGCGAGGCGCTGGAATCCTTAATTCCGCGCTCCGCGTGGAAGTACTACATCTTCGACGATGTAAACATGGAAATCGCGGCAACGGCGAACTATCCGGCGCCCCCCGACTGGGGCAAGAACATGGCAACGGGCTACCAGTTGGATGGACAGGGCGTGCTGCTCAATTTTGAAGGTGGCGGTTTCCCGTTCGGGGAGATCAAGCCCGATGATCCGATGGCCGCCCAAAAGGTCATCTGGAACATGCTTTGGCGTCCGGGTGAAAACGACTATGTCATGCCTATGGTCACGTGGATGCGGAGCGAAAACGGCGTGCTCGACCGCAAGCTTGAATACACCTCGGTTAATTCAACCTACGCGCTCGGTGACGATCAATGCCTCGTCCCGGGTTATGAAGAAGTTAAAAACAAGCGGGTAATGGAATTCCGCTCCCCCCGGGATATGGCCGGCGCGAAAGACCTGGCTATCGCTTACGTTGATCATTACAAGGAGGATTCCGGCTGGATGTACCTCCCGGCGCAACGCAAACCACGGCGGACGCTGGCGTCGGAACGCACCAGCGAACTGATGGGTATGGACATGATCCGCGAAGACATCAACGGCTTCGGCGGGAAAGTTCACGAGAATAACTGGACCTATCTCGGCAAACGCAAGGTCGTCGCGACGATTAATGTCGCCGACAACCCTGAGTTTGGTGGACCGCATTTATGGGTTCCCAACAACGCCCGGTGGGAAGTCCGCGACACACACGTCGTGCTGATCCAGCCAAAATCCAGCGGTCATCCTTACAGTGCCCGCATCGTATTTATTGATGCCGAAACGTGGTGGACGCACTGGATGTTTGCATTTGATCGACGAGACGACCAGTTGCTGCGTATGAATCAACACTTCCTGAAGTACTCGGAGTCCTACGCGCAAGAAACGCCACAGCAGGCGCCCTACATTGAACAGGATTTTGCAAAAAACGTGGGACACAACGTCTTCCTGCACCTCGGTGAATCCGATATCAATGCCAAGAAACCGCACGCCACCTTAACCCATTGTTATGTGACAAAACGGGTATTTTCATCCGCTCGCGCGCGGCAGTTTTATTCGCTGCGCAATATGATCAGCGGCCGCCGGTAGGCCTCACCACGCTTTTGAAAAAAGACACGAAATCATGCCGGCAACCGATAAATAACGAGACAGGGGAGTTCGACGCGTCAACCCGAACCAAGAGCGCGCTCGAAATCATCCGGTAGCCCGGGGGGGGATCTGCCGGGTTTCGCGCCTTCACCTTCATCGGGTTTAATCGTCGACCACAGATATTATGAAACACTACGTGACATCAAAAGCGTGGAGCCTGGCCGTGCTTTGCTGCCTGTGGCTGCCGCTGGCGGCGCAAGCCATCGTTACCCTGGGTCGCGATATCGAGCTCGAAGGTTTCGTCGAGGCGAAGAACATTCTGCGTACGCCGTTTTTTGAAGACGCCGAGTTGATCATGCAGCGCAATACCGGGCAACTCGAAAGCAAATACTATTTTCTGCGTGATTCAACGGCCTTCAGGCGCTACAACACGGGCCGGCTCGAAGAGGCGACGCTGAACGTCATCACACGCGGGTATTACGATTCCGTTTACGATATTCGAGACGAATACGAAGACGTTCGTGCCCAATCGGCCGAGTACGAAATAAAAATCCGTGAAGCCTTCATCGACTTCATACTCCCGCCATTTTCACTGCGCCTTGGCAAGCAGCAAGTCGTGTGGGGCGAGACCGATAATTTCCGCGCGATCGACATCATCAACCCGCTTGACCTGTCGTGGCACTGGTCGCGTGAGTCGTGGGAGGACATTCGGATCCCGCTATGGATGGTTCGTGGAATCTGGGACATCGGCAAGCTCGCGGTCTTCGAAGAGTCGTTTCTCGAGCTGCTCTGGATCCCGGCCGACTTCAAACCGAACAAGGTAACCACGGACACGAACCGGCCGTGGGCATTCTTCGGCGACGGCCTCCCCCGGGGTCCGAACTCGGTAATCGTTAACAATCAGATCTACGACCTCAATCTCACCTTGCGTGACAGAACGCCGGACCACAAGCTTTCCGACGGCCAGGGCGGGTTCCGCTTCAAGGCCATCTGGGGCGAAATCGATTTCAGCCTGAATTACTTTTACGGATTCTCCGCCGATCCCGGTGTGAAATTCCGCGACAACCTGTTCTCGATCAGCGGAAACCGTGCGAACGTTTTCGGGGATTTGGTCAACCCGCGCCAGCACACTCTGGGCCTGTCGGCGAATTATTCCGAAGAACGTTTTACCCAGACCGTATTTCGACTCGAAACAGCATTCACCACCGACGTGCCGGTGGCGGTGGCCGCTGGTGCCCCGGCGAGTGTCGATCCGGAAGGCGATCAATACGAGGAAGCCGATCGCACGACGGTGATGCTGGCCGCCGACCGACCGACCTGGATCCCGTGGTTGAACAAAAACCGCACGTTCTTTTTATCCGGCCAGGTTTTCTGGCGCCGCTGGATCGATTACGACGAAAGCTTTCGCGGGCCGCCGTCGACCTACCAGGCGATGCTGAACGGCAATACGTTACCCGATCGTTTCGTGAGCGTTCGGGATGATGAAGTCGATCAAAACGAGTTCGTGATTACTTTTTCAGCCTCTTCGAGTTACGGACCGGCCGGATTGATCAAACCGTTATTCGTATTCGCAATTGATCCGAGATCAACCGGTGCCTACAACCGCTTTCAGCTCGAGTATTTATATTCGAACCACATCATGTTTCGCTTCCAGCAGGATATCTACTGGGAGATGTACGACAACGACCCGGGACCGTGGGCGCTCGGTGACATCTGGGGCCAGGGCGGCACGCAAAGTCGCCACGAGACGATCTTCAGCGTTATTTTTCAGTTCTGACGAGCGCCGGCCCTGCTCGCGCGCATTCAGCTGCTCGCATCACCCCAATCGACGATCGTGCGCACCTGTTGCGCAATGTCGGCCGCGTCCAGTGGCGGCACGAATACACCGGTTATACGATTGTCCGGGTCCAAAAGCAGAATATAGGCCGGATGATCGTAGTAGTACTCATCGCCCGAACGACCGGAAGATTTCGCAACCTGGACGCCGAATTGCTCGGTCAGCCGGTAGAGTTCTTCATGCGGAACAGCGGCGGCAAGGAATTCGGGATTGAAATAGTCCCGGTAGGTCCGTAATACATCCGGTGTATCGCGCGCTGCATCGACCGAGACAAACAGCACCTGGCCGTTCCGGTCAAATGCCCGATGTCCGACGAGCATCTCACGCACCTGCTTTAACGTGGACATCGTCGTCGGACAAATATCCGGGCAATGCGTATAGCCGAAAAAGACCAGGGTCCAGCGATCATTCAGTTTTGTTTCGTCAAACACCTCACCGCTCGTATCGATAAGTTTGAGGTGCTGAACGGGCGGTGACGGCGGCCATAAGAACCCGGCGACCGTTGGCGGACTCACTGCAACGTTATTACTTTGAGCGAAAAGATAACCCGCGACAAAAGCGACCACCACCAGGGCGAGTCCTGCCCCGGCCGCCGTGGTGGGCGACAAGCGGGGTTTATGGTCAGTATCGGGCATTCGTTTATCCGGACAAATGACAAATGGGGTCAAGTCTTCACTTTATACAACTTCGCCCGACTATATCGTCAAATTTCGAAGCATTCGTGCTGGTTCGGGTGCGGCGTCGTGACGGCGACATTGAGTGGCTGATCAACCGCCGATCGGCCCGTCCCCGCGCCGCGTACGGGGCCTGTCGCGCGGTCATTCAGCTCTCGGGCCAATCGCTTCCGGCAGCCGGCTCATCCGGGTTGTATAAAGTGAAGACTTGACCCCATCGGTCTTTCGTCAGCCCATGGCACGGTCGAAATATGAATACCCGGAGCGGAACTCACCTGAGGACCCCGGCAATTTCCCCGAACGCGATGACACTGAAAACAAACTTACAAGCGGTCGGCGGAACATGACGATCGGCGCTACCGACCAACCGTCTCTGCTCTGAGAGCTTCCAGCATGACAAGCATCTCCTGTTTTTCAACAGCGGGGATACCGACATGAGTAAATGCGTCATCGAGATGAACCATCACACGGTCGTAATGTGAATCCGTTATCGACAGGCCTTCGTGCGTTTTCACCATATCCCGCCCGAGATAAAGGCACGGACCGCCGGTTCGTTCGCAAAGGTAGTCGACGAAGTGCTGCCGTACCCGGGCGCTTTCAGCGGCATTGAGTCCGCCGAGAAATTGTCTGAGTTCCGGATCGTTGTCGTAGCGTTCGAGAAAATTATCAACACTGGAAGCGATTACATCGTATCCGCCCAGCCGTTTATAGAGTGACGGACGTTCGTTTATACCCTCTCCGGCGAGAGATGCTGGCGCAAAACCAAACGACAATCCGATCAGTATGAGAAAGAGACAAGTGGTTCGCCACTGCATAACGTTGCTCCTACGGTATTTGTTTTTGCATGTCCGATTATGCCGGGATTTCGTAATCATCGCCCTTTCGCGTACGAGAGGTCCAAATCAGGCGCAAAAATCCTGCTTTCAAGACTGATATCTCCGCCTTGAAACCCGTAGGCCGCCGCTAAATGACAGCGTTTCTTCGTGTTCTGTCGCCTCTTCCCCCCTTCAGGTGAAATGGCCCAGGACACGACAGCCACCACACGTTCGCAAATCCCGGGTTGTTCTTCCTATACTCGGCTTGGAGATCAGCCATAACTTTTTACACTCACGGAGAAATTTCTTATGGAATCCAGCAACCGTCGTGGCTTCGGACGAAAGATTGCAGGGCTCACAGTGGGCGCGGTCACGGCGCCTACCGTGCTGGCGCAGGCCGGTGATGCGAACCCCGCCGGGCACAACGCAGGACAAAAGCGCAAAAAATCGACCGGTAAAGAAATCATTTGTGCTTTCGGTACTGATATCGATTCCGTCGCGGGCCAAATCGGCTCGTACGCCGGGGGTGACTCACCCTCCGACATCCAGCGCGGAATCTTCGCCGGTGAAGTCGGCACCGTCCGCCTGCTCAATCTGTTCAGGAAATACAAGCTCAGAACCAGCTTCTTTATTCCCGGTCACTCCATCGAAACGTTCCCGGAACAGACGAAACGCATCGCCGACGAAGGCCACGAAATCGGCGCACATGGCTATTTGCATGAGAACCCGATAGCGATGACGCCGACTCAGGAAGAGGCGGTGCTGGTGAAATCGATAGAACTCATCGAGAAAGTGAGCGGACAGAAACCACGCGGGTACGTGGCGCCATGGTGGGAAATGTCGGCGTCCACAGCGGGGCTGCTGCAGAAATACGGGTTTCAGTATGACCACAGCCAGGGTTATCGGGATTTTCAGCCCTTTTATGCCCGCGTCGGCGATTCATGGAACGTGATCGATTACTCGAAGAATGCTGACGAGTGGATGAAACCGTTGACGCACGGCGAGGAAATCGATCTCGTCGAGATTGGTGCAAACTGGTATGTCGATGACTTGCCGCCGATGATGTTTATGAAGAAAGTCCCCAACAGCCACGGGTTCGTAAATCCGCGGGACATTGAACAGATGTGGCGCGACCAATTTGACTGGGTCTATCGCGAGCTGGATTACGGCGTGTTTCCATTCACGATTCACCCGGGTGTGAGTGGCCGGCCACAGGTTATTCTGATGCTCGAACGCCTGATCGAATACATCAACGGGCACGAAGGCGTGAAGTGGATGACCTTTGAGGAAATCGCCACGGATTTTCGCCGCCGTTTTCCGTTCGCCAGCGGGAAGCGACCTGAAGTGGTGTGAGCCACTAAGGTCCGTGGATGGCATCTCATGTGCCGCTCACCGGACAGCACAGGCGGCTCGCACTCATCGCGGTCGCCGCCATGCGGGTCCCGGTCGTGAATGATTGTTTCGTTATGTACTGCTTTAGCCGGAAGAACGCCCTCCGCCACTACCCGGGCGTGCGGTATTTCGGGCGTCCAAACTGGTGCGAGCCGCAACGGCCTGCCCGGCGCCTGTCACATGGTCGCGAGCGAGTATAGAGTGGCGTTCGAAAGCTCGGCACCAGTGGGGTCGCCTCAGGGAGGGAATTAAATGGGAGATGACCGGACGGATGGCGGGTCGCCGTTTCACCCAGGCGAGAAGGAAGTTCAGGAACGGCTCGGCGTGCGCGACATTGAAGACTGGGCGCGTAAGGTCGTTCGCCCATTTATGCCGGACCAGCAACGTGATTTTCACAGGTCCCTTCCGTTTATCATCGCCGCAGCTCTCGATGATCAGGGTTGGCCCTGGGCAACTCTGTTAACCGGGCCTGAAGGATTTATCACCTCGCCCGACGATCGCACACTGGTCATGCACGGACTCAACCCCGAGTTGGGCCCGCTCGAGGATAGGCTCCGGACAGGGGCGCACATTGGGTTGCTCGGCATAGAACTTGCCACCAGGCGTCGTAACCGTATTAACGGCCGTGTTCGCGAACACGCACAGGACAGTCTGACCTTCGAAGTTGACCAGGCGTTCGGAAATTGCCCTCAGTACATCAGGGAGCGGGAATGGATTCGTATTGATGACCCCCCTGTCGCTACCGCCGACACGTATCATCGCCTGACGCCCGAACAATGCGACTGGATTGCCTCGGCGGACACTTTTTTTATCGCCAGTGGTTACCTCGGTGACCGCGAAAGTTCGATCCACGGCATGGATGTCTCCCACCGCGGCGGCGAGCCCGGATTCGTCCAGGTCATCGATGACACGCGCATTCGATTTCCGGATTTCGCCGGTAACAATCACTTCAACACGCTCGGGAACATTGTGAGGAACCCGCGCGTCGGCTTTCTGTTCATCGATTTTCCGACCGGAAGCCTCCTGCAGTTGAGCGGACGTGCTTCGATCGATTGGGACTCGGAGGAAGTGGCCAGAAACCCCGGCGCCCGTCGGATGATCGGGTTCGAGATCGATCAGGTGTGCGAACGTACTGCGGCCGTTCCGTTGCGCTGGGAAGCATGCGCGAATTTCGTCCGCTCCCTGCGCCTGGTAGAGAAGATCGCGGAGAGCAGCGAAATTACCTCGTTCGTATTCGAAGCGCGCGACGGCGCACCTTTGCCGTCCTTCGACGCCGGGCAGCACCTTCCGATTGAGTTGGACGTGCCGGGCAATGATGGTGCCGTACGCCGGACTTACTCGCTGTCCGGTCCGCCGAGCACTGCGCGCTATCGCATCTCCGTGAAGCGAGAATCGATGGGAATCGCTTCCCGACATCTCCATGACGAACTCGAAGTCGGAGCTATGGTGGACGCTCGTGCCCCCGCGGGCGAAGATTTGATGCTTCCCTGTGTGCAATGTCCGATAGCGCTCGTGAGCGCCGGCGTTGGCATCACACCGATGCTGTCTCTGCTCCATGCGCTGGCTGAGGAAGACGGCGAACGGCCGGTGTGGTTCATACACGGGGCTCGCGACAGCGCGCATCACGCCTTTGCCAAAGAAGCGCGAGGCCTGGCCGCCGGGCGAAAAAATATTCAGCTGCACCTCTCCTACAGCAGGCCGGAGCCCGGGGACAGGCTGGGCGTCGACTTCAATAATGCGGGTCGCGTCAATGGTCAGCTCGTTACGCAAATCGTCAACGCTCTCGACGCGCACTACATGCTGTGTGGGCCGATCGGGTTTATGGCCGGGATACAAAGTGCGTTGGAACGCAGCGGCGTGACTGCAGACCGCATTCACCTGGAGTCGTTCGGGCCTAAAGGTTGAGGTCGATCTGTTCCCGCGTCTGGCCGTTCCGCGACCGCTGAACCGGAACTGCAGAGGTCTGCTTTCGGGCGATAAACAGTCGCTTGGTGCTGCGTTGCAATAGTCCGCTTTCTGCCGATTCTGTTGAAAAACTCTCGGAACTCTGACGGCGCGCGATGATCAGATCATCGAAGCAGTCGTTAGGGGGAAGGTCGATGATGGGAGAGCGGACCGGGGGGCAGGATCGGTATTTCTACGATTTCAATCTCGACGAACGCATTCCGCAAGATCACCTGCTTCGTCAGGTAGATGGCGTGCTTGATCTGAGCGATCTTCGCCAGCAGCTCGCGTCGTATTACAGCCATACCGGTCGGCCTTCGATCGATCCAGAGCTAATGGTGCGGATGTTGTTGATCGGCTATTGCTACGGCATCCGCTCTGAACGGCGGTTGTGTGAGGAAGTCAGTTTAAACCTGGCGTACCGGTGGTTTTGTCGGTTGGGCCTTGAAGATGCCGTGCCCGATCATTCAACGTTCTCAAAGAATCGGCATGGTCGTTTCAGGGACGCTGATCTTCTCAGGCACGTTTTCGACACGGTGGTGGAACGTTGCCATGACGAAGGGCTGATCAAGGGCGAGGGTTTTGCCACGGATGCGAGCTACATCAAAGCAGATGCATCGCGGCAACGGATGGTCGATGGCCCGGTAGATTGGACATCTGCGCCGACACAGTCACGGGCCGTCAGGGAATATCTGCACGCCTTGGATAGCGATCCATTAGCAAGACGAACCCAGAAGAAAGTATCCATCACAGATCCAATGGCGCAGTGGGCCGGCGACAAGGGACCGGGACAGTTTTATTACAGCACCAATTACCTGATTGATATCGAACACAACATTATCGTCGATGTGGAAGCGACACCGGCTCATCGGACCGCCGAAGTCACCAGCACCCGGACGATGATTGATCGAGTAGAGACGAAGCTGGATATCAAACCCAGGCGACTCATCGCGGACACTTCCTACGGCTCTGCCGCGATGCTCGAATGGGTGGTAAAACGAAAACACATCGAGCCGCACATTCCGGTGTGGGAAAAATCTTTAACGACGCCGGGTATCTTTAGTCGAGCAGACTTCACATGGGATGATGAAGCGGACTGCTACCATTGCCCGGGCGGTAATCGCTTGCAATCCGGAAGGCGGAATTTCAAAAAGCCTCGCACTTACGTCACGAAAGCGGACACAATTATTTATCGTTCAAGTCAGCCGGAATGCCGGGTCTGCGAACTTAAAACTCGATGCTGCCCTAATACAACGTTTGGAAAAATCGCGCGTAGTGTTCACGAGTCGTCTCGTAATGTCGCCAGAGACATCAACGAAACTGACGAATACCGACAATCGCGAAAGGATAGAAAGAAAGTTGAAGTGCTGTTCGCGCACCTCAAACGGATCATGAACTTCGATCGATTGCGACTTCGGGGTATTACTGGCGCAAGCGACGAGTTTTTACTTGCCGCCACGGCCCAGAATCTGAAGAAACTGGCCCAACAAAAATATAAGCCACCCGACCATGAGATAACTGCGCCCGCTTTATGCTAAATACCATTAACGACCATTAAACCAAGACCGAATCCACGCAAAACGTGGATAAACGAAGTGATCTCGTTTCTGAACTAAATTACCGCGGGGGTTACAATCACTTTTTCCAGTGCGTTTTTCAACAGAATCTGCACGTTTCGGACCTTTAGGAATTGCTAATATAGGAGCGGAAGCAATAGAAAAAGCGCTCAAATGTCCGTTTCCACCGACTTGTTAGGTGTACGCGCACGTATGTCATGCATGAAATACAGACTCGCGCCCACAATGCCGATTAGCACAACATAAAGCAGCTCTGTCCATGCCAAAGCCTTAACCAACCAGACATCACGCATAACCGACGGCACTTGTCTGTACAAATTAAACCAACCCTCATTCCATACTGCGGTGGCAGACCCTGTAAGTAAGCTGCCAATTACGTAGAACGAACTAATGACTGCGGCCTGAAAACGAGTAAGTTTGCTCCCCACAAGATATGCGACGGTTAAGTACGCGAATGTAATAGAGATGAACATGGAGAAGTACGTGGCCCCGTTCATGGCGAGGTCGGATAACGCCTCGATAGCTTCTTGGTCTGTCATGTTCATCGGCGGACTTTGACGCTCCCCGTACACCTAACGCTACGATGAGCCGCGCTTGACGGCGACCGAACGGAGCGTCAGCGAAGTGAATAGAGCGGTCAAGCGTCCGTCTCGATCGTTTTGTTAGGCGGCGCTTTGAATGCGTTCCAGTAGTCTTGTTGCTTGTCGGATGAATCGGAAATATGGCTTTCGATGACGATTCGAAACTCAGGAATCACGTAGCTGTGGCCACGTTGTTTCCACCATTTACGAACCATAACAGGCGTGAACACTGCGTCAATCAGACCTACTCGAGAGGTCCAGACATCGTCTGACTGCAAGCCGCGTGTCCAATCTAGATAGTCCTGCTGGAGCACGAACAAGAAAGATAGAACGAAATGTTCAATAGAAACCATTTCTTCTGGCGTCAAATCCTCCTCGACCTTAATCCACGCCCTGCCCACGGCACGAGCCGTATCCGGTTCCATCGTTGCCAACGACCATTGCTGAAATGCGCTGGCAGATTCACGCTCGCTTTGCTGTTGTAGGGCAGTCGTGTGTTGATTGAGCTGTCGAATTAGGAATAGAAGTGTGACAGCGACCACGGCCGCTCCAACTATCTCTCCAATTGCCCCGACAGCGTCCCAGTTCATGTCAATTTCGTAGCCGCCTAACGTCGCGACAACGTGCGCTTGAGAGTAGCCGGCTGAAGCGGCGGCGCAAGAAGGGTGCTGTCAAGCGTCACTGTTTGTCGCTTTGTTAGGCAGCATTTCGTTTTCATGCGCGGATGAATTGTTGGCACATTTCCATAAACCGTTCGAAGTATTTCCCGATCTTTCCTGAAGTGACCACAGCGATCATATCGTCGTGTGCGTGAAATCTGCGAACTTTGAATTGCCAACGATCTCCTGTCCGTACATAGTCGTCTTCGTAGCAACCATGAATGTTGTTATAGATCGCTTCTTTTCGAAGCATAAATTCATTCAGTTCAGCACGGCCTGTCGCGCAGTCGTCTTCTACTTCAACGGCAATATTTGTCGTTACGTGATGGAGGCCCGGCACCGTTTTATGAATTCCTTCCGCGAATATTCGAATCTCGTCGTGACCCTCGACGACCATCGATAATTCGGGGATCGTAAAAATCCCGTCTTCCGTGAATAGCTGGACTAAGTCTTCGCCCCCCTTCTCCGGGTAATCCAAAGCGAGCGCGTAGCGCGCAAGAAGATCTTGGATCATTGTGATGTCCGCGGCTTTTTGAATATATTCTTCGTTCAAGGGCATCGTCTTCTCCGAGTCTCGTCTATGCTGCCTAGCAGTTAATGTACGGGCGGAAGCGCCCTGTTATGCATAAAACATCGTGCGCGTGTTTCACGGGTGCTTTTGTCTGATTTTCATGCGCCTTACGGGAACTGTAGCGATAAGGCGATATTAATAACAGGGGCACGGACGTCCACTGGCGGAGAGCCGAGCCGCGCCCAGAAATCGGTCAAGGGAAAACGCTTCCTAAGCTCAGTTTTCCGATTTGCGGACACGTCATTGGGGCTCGAAATCGTTCTCAAAAATCGGGTCAAGGATGCGAAGATTGGGCGAGCTAGAATAATCAACCAGAACGTCTTTGAATTTTCGATGAATGAGTGGATACCGCTTGATCATTCGTTTCACGTCTTCGCAGTGCGCGTCGTAAACTAAGTTATCGAGGAGCTTTCGGTCGTGCCCTGATTGCACGTCATACCAGTGCACGATGTAGCGGCGAGAAAGCATCTCGAGAAGGGCGTCTTCGGCATCGTTAAGCTCTGCCGCAGTATTCAATTTGCCGTAGAGTTCCGCGATATTCGGATTTGCAATCATTGCTTCCTGCATGCGGTTGAATTCGGTCCAACTTTGCGAACTCGCGTTTGCGACACTTTGTGCGGCGCCGTGTTTTACCTGGATTCCCAGATATACGAGCGAAATTATCACGGCGACTGCCGCAGTGATTTCCGCAATTACTCCGATGGCTTCCCAGTTCATCTTTCAAGCTCCCCCTAGCAAATCCAATGGGCAGCATATCCGAGGGCGTCAACAGCCGGAACGTCCGAGTTTGGCCGCTTTCCGCCCGATCACATATCTACGTGGCCGTCTCAGTTGGCCCCATAGCCGCCCTTCGGCGTGACTGGGCGCACAACCTTCGGCTAAGCTCGATCCCGAACGAACCAGGGGAATTACGACCATGTATTGCTGCAACGCAACGATTCCGGCCAGCACGAAGAACGTGGATTCGGTGTATTACCAGCTTCTGTCTAGCTGACTGTTAGCCCGCATAAATGAACATCCAAGATCTCGGCAGTATCGGTGAACTAATTGCGGCTGTCGCGACCGTTTTAACATTGATTTATTTGGCGACTCAGATTCGGCAGAATACTAATCAGCTCAAAGGCGATGCGATTATTTCGATCAATAATATCGAACATGATCTAGACAAAGAACTCAGAGCCGATCGACCACTATTCTCACAAGTTATTCGAGCTACAACGAATTGGAATTCACTCAATCCCAAGGAGCAAGCGGCAGTACATCTGCTTTTTCATTCTCACACCCGCTGGTGCGAAACATGTTGGACGCTATGGACTCGCGGGGCCTTGGATAAGGAAACTTACGACACACGCGAGAAATTCATCGTTGCCTTCCTAGGCCACCCGGAAGGCGGTCTAGTATGGTGGAACAATTGGAAGGCGATTTATGATCCCCGATTCGTAGACCGTATCAATAAAAAATTGGCAGATTCAACTAATGAGCGGTCGCTCGTAGAATTTGCGCCGTTTTATGAACAGAAGTACTGGGAAGGAGATGACGCGACCTAATCAGTGGATCAACCTGGCTGATTACTGCGCACTTTTCCGATGTCCAGGCATATTCACACCTGCAAAGCGCACCGTGCCGGGCACATTTTCTCAACATTAGGCGTCAACGAATGAACGTTCAGGACCTTGGCAGCATCGGTGAGTTAGTCGCTGCCGTCGCGACAGTCCTCACGCTCGGTTACCTAGCCTTTCAGCTTCGTCAGAACAATAACCTCGCGGCGGGGACGGCTCAGCGTGAGCTGATGGCTGGGTTCAATACGAATTTGGATCGCGTTAGAGATTCATCGGAACTATTTATTCGTGGCCTGCGAGATTTCAATAATCTAAGCAATGTCGAGAAAGCCGAATTCCAGCTTGTACTCAATCCGTTTATCAATCACCTGGAACTACCTTTGAGGATGGTTAAGCGTGGCCTTGAATCCCAAGACAATGTCGATATTTACGGGGACATTTGCCTCGCGCGGATCCAAGAACCTGGATGTAGAGCATGCTGGGAAAAGTGTAAGCCTCTTTTCTTTCCGTTATCGCGGGAGTACATAGAAAGGCGTTTAGCGGACGAAGGGTCACTTCCTCCGCGGATAGGTGATTCACCGGAATGGTTTCTCGAAGAAGTTGGACAGCCAGGGACACCCATACAAGGCGATGAGTCGGGTACTTGACTGGGGCTTTCCCTTCGCCATCGCTCCATTCAGTTACTTTCAGCGGATGTTATCATGCAATGCAGACGTGCAGCGGGCACCTGGAGTGTTCTACACTCGAATGCAGCGATTGAAACTGATCTTGAAGAGAACTAAAGATGCCGCGTATTTTCGCACTAGTCATTGTTGGCCTGCTCCTCCTAGCCTGCGACCAAGCTGATTCCGCCGATGACTCTCCGCACACGACCAAAGCGGCTCAGAATGCAGGACCGTTGCCGGCGTCCGGCGAGATTGGCCGAACTATCACCGTTTACAAGTCGGCGACTTGCGGATGTTGTGTTAAGTGGGCGGATCACCTTGAGGAAAACGGCTTCCGGGTGCGACTTCACGATATCGAGGAACTCGGCAAAATCAAACGTAAATTTTCGGTCCCCGCAGACATGCGTTCATGCCACACGGCGACGATAGGCGAATACGTTATCGAAGGGCACGTCCCGGCCAGCGATATCGAAGAACTGCTGGGACGGCGGCCGCCGCAAAGGCTACTCGCCGTTCCCGGCATGCCGTTGGGTTCGCCAGGCATGGAACACCCGAATGGGTCGATGCCATACGAATCGCTGCTCGTAGCGAAAGACGGTAGCGTCACCGTTTTCAAGCGTCACGCCCCGAACCCATGATCGGACTGCTTGCTTCTTCTTCTCCCCGCCGGTGAATCCAATGGGCAGCATATCCGAGTGCTTCGTCGGCGGTCGAAGGTCGGTTATTGGCCGTTCGCGTCAATCGGTGCCGCACCGCTTACGTCTGCTTTTGAGCGATGAACCGCCGCCCCGCCGCTGTTAGGGTATTCTCGGTATACGCTGCGAATTCTGCGTGAGCGCGTCAAATAATGTATCTCCGATGATTCGATGCCCAAGCACATTTGGATGAATCCTGTCTTTCCGGCTAAACCGCACGGCGGACATTCCTTTTTCAGTAAACCCGTCGAGCAAATCAACTGCGTAGAATCCTCGGCGTTTCACTTCGTGACGAACGATTTCATACGCCCAATCGTGCGCCTCTAATCGCCTACTGAGATACGGGACGATCGCAACCGATACCTTGAATCCATATTCATCGCGCAGCGTTTCCAACCTGTCGAACGCAGCAACGACATTCCCGATCCGGCGGC
>Ga0315338_1000578_pt1 | contig 76567 bp, 79 predicted proteins | sample ASW8metaG_FD_204518 | JGI IMG/M metagenome (GOLD analysis project Ga0315338, IMG submission 204518) | Ammonia-oxidizing marine archaeal communities from Monterey Bay, California, United States - ASW #8 | ecosystem: Environmental > Aquatic > Marine > Coastal | place: USA: California | collected...
TAGCAAAGCTACATGTCCTACGGACACTTTTAATGATTATTAATAAAAATAGAGAAAAAAATTAGCAGAAAAAAATATATTTAGGGAAAACTTACTTTAAGTTTTTGATTAAGAACTTAAAATGCGAAAAACCTAATTTAAGTTTTTGATTAAGAACTTAAAATGCGAAAAACTTACTTTAAGTTTTTAATTAAGAACTTAAATTGCGAATTTCAGGGGAAAAATGTTATAATGCTAACTATAAATGTTTTTATTTATTTTATTATCTATTCACATAACAAAATTATATATAAATTATACTTTATACATTGTTATATAAAATATAATTTTTGTTTATAGAGAGAAATATAAAAAACATTACGAAAACTAAATATTATAAAAGTATTTTAATTTATTCTATATATTCTACCCATTCATTTATTTTTGTTTCTATATATCCTCTTTCTTTTAACGCAATCCTTACTTCTTCTTTCAGTGTTTCAATCGTTTTTATTCCTCGCTTTTCCAGTATAACACTTATTATATTACCAATTTCTTCACCTTCAGAAATTTGTATTTTGACTTTATCTGAATAACCAGATAAGCAATTGACCAACCTTGATATTCTACCAGTAAAACATTTACATTCACTTTCTTGCATTTCTTCATTTAACCTTTGTCGTATTTCTTTTTGTAAATCAGGTGATAAACTTTCCATTTCTATAACAATGGCTATAAAAAGTTCCTTAAAAGTAATGTCTAACATTGTATGGACGTCTTTACAATCCATATACTCTGTTATGATTTCTTTAGTTTTTTTATCTAATTCAATCCAATCTAAATAAGTTAATACGTATTCTGGATTGTAATTATTCATTAAAGCATGGATGCCGTCTTTTACGGATTGTTGAATAGATGAACTATGAACGTTTTGCGTATCACTATAAATGTTTTTTTGATTTCTTTTATTCTGTATGCGTTGTAGAAATCTTTGAATAATTGGATTTAATGTGTTTTCTATTGGGTTCTCATATAAATCTAACCAACCCAATTGCGTGAGATTACCTATCTCTAATGGTAGTTCGGTTAGTTGATTACTAACTAAATGTAATTCAGTTATTTGCGTGAGATTACCAATCTCTCTTGGCAACTTGGTTAATTGATTATTATATAAATATAATTTATTTATTTGCGTGAGATTACCTATCTCACTCGGTAGTTGGGTTAATTGATTATTATATAAATATAATTTAGTTATTTGCGTGAGATTACCTATCTCTGTTGGTAGTTGGGTTAATTGATTATTATATAAATATAATTCAGTTATTTGCGTGAGATTACCAATCTCTCTTGGCAACTTGGTTAATTGATTATTATATAAATGTAATCTAATCAAATGCGTGAGATTACCAATCTCTCTTGGCAACTTGGTTAATTGATTATCAGATAAATCTAACCAACCCAATTGCGTAAGATTACCTATCTCTGTTGGTAGTTGTGTTAAGTTATTATTAGATAAAGTTAAATAAGTCAATTGCGTGAGATTACCTATCTCTGTTGGTAGTTGGGTTAATTTATTATTAGATAAATGTAATTTAATCAAATGCGTGAGTTGCCCTATCTCTCTTGGCAGTTGTGTTAATTTATTATAAGATAAATATAAATCTATCAATTGTGTGAGTTGCCCTATCTCACTTGGTAGTTGGGTTAATTTATTATGAGATAAATTTAAATTAATCAATTGCGTGAGTTTACCTATCTCTCTTGGCACTTGGGTTAATTTATTATTAGATAAATGTAATTTAATCAAATGCGTGAGTTGCCCTATCTCTCTTGGAAATGTGGTTAATTGTTTTTTATCTAAATCTAATTCTTTTATATCTTTATTAACTTGCTTACCATTAATTTTAATCATTTTGGATTGGGTTATGTGGGGAATTATATGATATATTTTATATAACTTCAATTTTTTATAAAATATAATTTTTGTTTATAGAGAGAAATTCATAATAAAAACATTATTTGCTTTTCTCTGTAGCTATAACCAGATTTTGTTGGGGTTTTTCTTTCTTTTTTCTCTCCGAACAACCTCTCAGGTGCGCAGATTTAGATTGCTGATTACGCCCAATATAACCACAAAACTCACACACATATTTTGATGAAGCAACCGAAAACTTACCAGACAAATAATCCTCCAATGATGGCATCTTTATATCATCAATCTGTTTTAAAAACTTCTGATTAAACTCCTTCGTTAATTTAATGAGAGATGTTTTTGAAGATACAAAATTTTGGTATTCAGCGTTTATATATTCTATTGTTTCTTTTGAAATATTATTTTGTTCGCTATTACAATCTTGATACTCATCCAATCTCTCTTTTAAATGATCTATAATATCAACTGCCAACTTTATTTTATCGGGATCATTATTAACATCATGAACATACACTAATACATTTCCATTATGAATATTAATTTCATAGTTGTCTTTGGTGGTTATGCCACCATTTTGCGAGAGAAAAATACCACAACATTTTTGAATATCAATATCTCTAATAAACTTTATTACTTCTGTTTGCACTACACTCCTACTCCATATTTTATTCTCTATAAGAATTGTCGGCTTAGTATGTCTCATAAGCATTATATCCCCCGTCTCTTTTGTTTGCCCCACTGATTCAATCTCCGCGTTTGGATACATGTTCTCCAATATATTCATAATCAGATTTTCAGAGAGCTTTCCTTTTGATGACGAATTCTCAAACTTTTTCAATAGTTCGTTTAATGAACCATTGAGAGAATTTGTTTCATTATTATTATTCGTAGAAATCTCTCTGATTTTCTCCATCTTATCATCCAATCTCTTCTCCGTTTTAGACAACGTACTATCAATTACCGATTGCGATGATGTAATTGTTTCTGTAATTTTTTTATCAAACCCCGTTATATATTTATTGAACGTCTCAACATCCATTGCGTTATTCAACAAATCTTTTGTATCATTTTGTAGAGTGATTTGAAATTCTTTAATAATTCTCTCTATAGAATTCACAATAACCTGTTCGTTTTTCGGAATAAGCGTATTTATCATTGAATATGTTTTATCAAATAAAGCCAGATTTTGCTCTTTAAACAAAGGCTCAATCTTATCTGATACATTACACGTCAAAACCATTTTTAATTCCTCCATATAATCCTTTTTAAATTCCAACATTCTAACCGAAAATTCTTTTGATGTGTCTTCATTTAATTTATTTACAGCGAGAGATACATTATCTATTTTACCATTCATTGATTTCAAGTTTTTCAAAACATCCGCCACCATAGAATTATTCATCGTATTCGTCATCTTATCATGAAGCAACTCCATTATATCTATGAATTTAATGACTGTATCCTCAAAATCCAATTTATGTTCATTAAAAAAATGTAGAATTTTCTTGTTTTTTGTTTTTAACTCCATCTTGCTATTAATGCAATATAATATAAACCCTTTAAATATATTCGCATTTTAAGTTTTTGGTTAAAAACCTAATTTGCTAATTCCTCCCACTGGTATTTTTATTTAGTATTAATCACATGTTCTACTATTTTTTTAATCAAGGGAGGAGGAACAGCATTACCTATTTGAACTATTTTCTCTTTTACACTACCACATACTTTATAATCTGCCGGAAATCCTTGAATTTGTTTTAACTCATCAGGCAGTAGCATTCTCAAATAACAACCAGACGCATTCTTTATAGGCACAAAGAACCGCGGTTGATGATTATAACTACAGATAATTGTTTTTGCTGGTTGTCGTATATCTACAATCTCACAGTGAATTGGACTAATGCGTTTACCAAATGAAAACAAATTATCATGCTGTTTACCACTATAGTGTCGTGCCGCATCGTCTGCGTTTATTTTACTTAGCAAATAAGGATGCCCTCCATTATTTTCTTTATATTCTGTTGTATCATTCATATTTGTAATAATACATTCTTGTGGAATATCGGCAAACAATGTATCGCTATTAACTTTAACTGCTCCTGTCATATTATAATTTATAATATTTTTTAGATTTGGTTTAATAGTTGTATTTGCCTCTGGGAACGATGGTGTCCAACCATACGTATTTCCTTTTTTTGTTCCTAGAATAACCAACCTCTCACGTTTTTGTGGCACACCATATTGATCGATTTTAAAAACCTGATATTTAATATCATATCCTATCTTTTCAAACTCATTTACGATTACATCTATATAGGCCTCTTTTGTTTCCGTTTTTCGTGAAAGAAGTCCTTTCACATTTTCACCTATAATCATTGATGGTTCAACTAGTTTAACTGCTCGTAGAAATTCACGGAACAATGTATTTCGGGGATCATTATCTTTTTTAAGTCCGGCATTACTAAATCCCTGACACGGAAATCCCGCGAAGATAATGTCTGTTTTTTTGTTGTATTTTTCAAAATGCTTATCACTTATTTTTGATATATCACGTATTTCACCATCCGAAATTAATTCACTACTTGGAAAGTTTGATTCATGAGACTCGCAAAATTTTTTTATTAATTCATTATACGCAATTACATTACAACCTGCCTGCGTAAGGCCTAGTGTATCGCCGCCTACACCTGAAAATAAACTAATTGCTGTATATTGCTGATTTTCCATTATTAATGTTATAATATTATATTATCTATAATAATTATTTCAATTTTTTAACGGTTTATCTAGAAAACACGATATTGATGCCTTAAAAGTTGGACGAGGATAAACAGACATAATTCCTGCTAATTGTTTTTTATTTGCCCCTCGAGCATATTTATCTTTTAAGGCTGTTATATCGGCTATGTATTCCGAAATCCATGGCGAATTCTTTATAAATTCGCCTCCATTAACATAACAAACCTGTGCTGGAATATTGTTTTCTGTTTTCTTCTTTAAAACCTTTCCAGTAAACAAAATAATGTAGTATATATCGTTTGAAGGACACGTATCATTAAAATAAATTGTTTCATTATCCGTTTTTTTAATTTCAATGTTCAACCCAATACCTCCTACATTACGGAAATCCTTGGATTGTTGTGATCCAGCTTCACTATAAGCAATCGACATTCCGTCCAAAATTTCACGGATTTTCAATATAACCCCCCGTTCACTAACTTGCGTATTACCTTTTTTAGTTTTTATAGTTTCAATAAACTCCAATGTAATTTTTTCTTTCATGACACATTTTATTTTTTCAAATAATTCTTTTTTTTGATCAATAATAATAGGAAGAGCCGCTTCAAGATGTTTCATACAAAATTTAGACATCTTAAATTTAAATACTTATTTGTTAAAATGATGTATGTTTTTGACAATAGCCTTCAGTTAGTTAATGTCTGATGGTCAATTTGATTGTTGTTTGGAAATGTCTAATGTAAAATTTAAAAAAAGTATTTCATTTTTCTGACTTAAAAATGAAATAATGATTGTAACAGCGACGTGGCGGTTTCTAGAGAGAAAAACAACAAAACCTACATATTCATAAACAATAATAAGTGATTTACTGCATCCATTAAAAATAAACTCCTATATTTATATTTTTGATACGAAAAATAAACTATTGACAACATAATTGCGGTTAATAAATTATAATTATTGTTTAATTTCGGCGATATTCTCTCGTAATTCGACATTTTATTCATTAAAATTCTAAATAAAATAAATGTTATCAAGAATGGCCGTTGATTTCCATTTATAAACAAATATAAACTATAAAATAAGAATAAAAATAATATTATGGAGAGATTTCTATGATTTAATGTAAATTCATTTATTTTACCAAAATTATTATATATCTTATACAAATGAATCAAAAGTCCAACAATAAATATTGCTCTTAATCCCTTTATTTTTGTCTCAAATAGTAAATAAATCAATAATAATATAATTATAATCTCTCTGCCAAAATCCAACAAATACATCCAGTTTTCTTATATTATTATTATATATATAAATGGCAGGCGGACTTTTCGGCAAACCATTCGCATTCAACGAAAAATGCATCGTTTTCTCCCTTATTTGTATGGCTTTGTTCCTATATAAACCAAATATCACCAATAACTACGTTTTAGCCGGTGTCCTCTTCCTAATCTTCACAATCGCCTATGTTGCCATGGCTTGGTACGACTTCTTCTTCAATTGCGACATTCTTCCATTACGAAAAGGCAAATACTCCCTGACTGGCAAATTAAAACCACCCGCCCACGAACCCGAAAAACAAGAAGACCATAAAGACACTCCCCTAGACGACAAAAAAAGACAAATTCTTATTTACGCCATGCATCTTTTATTCATCGCCCCGCTCCTCGGCTATGTCGCTTTTAAACAAACCAAAATCAATCCCATCATATACCCCCTTATAGGCACTCTAGCAGTATTCACCGCATCCTATCACGGATTAGCACTAATGTCAGCCCAACACTAAAAACTACGCTTAAATTTATTTTAATCATTCGTTATAATAACCTTGTCTGTCTTATTAGTATCATTATACAAATTCACTAAAATATAACGCGGGACACTATTATGTAAAAGCAATGTTAATTTTTTATTTATATATATCGTTCCATGCTGATAATAATTCTCCAACATCGCATATAATACCTTAATTGTTATATTATTTCCATAATTCTGCTCTATACAATTCATCTTAATTTCATTCACTACTTGCAGTCGTTCACTCTTTGTTTTCGGCGCCATTTCTATACTTTTTTATATAAATTATCTCTAATATGTAAATGAAATAATTTATTACCACGACTTTCCACCACCTTCTGCTTTTGCCGCCTTCTTGGCCTGCTGTTCTGCCTTCTTCTGCTTGCCCGACTTGCCCGCGTTCTCCTGCTGTTTTGTCAATTTAGGTGCTTTTCCCGCAGCTAAAGCTTCTTTTTTCTTCTCATTATTACTTTTTCCCATTATATATACTAAATAGATTATTATAATGCTTCGATACCTCCACCTGGCGTAATTATATAATTAAATCCCTTAAATGACCTACTTCTAAATAAAATATCCAGCTCTGCCACGTGAATAAGAGTATTATAAATAAACTTTTTAATTCTTATTAGATTTTCCCGATTCGTTCCCGCCATTTTATTTATCGTATTCATATTAAATTCATTATTCAACATATTATAAATAAACCAAAAACACCACGAATGACAAAATATATTTTGACCCACATATGAGTTCTCATCTTCAGAAATACCGCCACTCTCTTCAAAAATACCACGATTACACATAACACGTGCCGTTTTAAAAGTGTTGCGTATTAAAATATAGGTATTTTCATTCATCGAGTCCTTACAAGTGCCTCCCTGTGCCGAATCAAAATAGAATAATCGATTATTTGTCATAATATAACACACATAATGGTCGCCTATATTCGAACCGTCATTGATATCTATAATTGGAATACCTATCATTCCTACGACATTTTTATGACCCTTTACCAAACTTTTATATAAGGGTACTATGTATTTTTTTATATCCGCCGAATCTTCTATATCTATAACATCTTTATCTGCTCGATAATACTTTGCTTCCAATTTTTTTTTATCGGAAAAATCAACATCCATTAAATTATGTTGTAAATAACAGTAAGGAGCAACGAAGAATTTATCTCCTTGTACTGTTGCTTTTACGATTTTCTTAAGTGAATTTGTTATACTGCGAGAGTTTAATAAATTCGCATATGTCGTACTTGCATCATGGATTTCATCTATCTTCATTTGTATTAATATTGATTAATATTTTAATTTACTTAAATTTTTATTATAATAATGGCTTTCTTACTAAAATCCAACTTTGAACGACGTTTTTCTCCTGATTCTCATGTTCTACCTCATATGCATCGGGCCATTTATGATCCTTAAATAACTTGCAAATATAATCATAGTTTCCCCATTGTCCCACCTCGACTATTTCAAATCCAACAGACATCATTAATATAGATAAACCCATTAAATTATACTGATTATAATGAATCGGCGTCATATGTGGTACATTAACTGTAGGTGTTGTAGTAAAAAGATATCCTCCCGGCTTTATATACTTGTATAGGTTTTCAATTGCAATAAATGGATTATATAAATGGTCTATTGTTTGGTTAAAAACAAAAAAATCTAATTTATTTTCTAATTGAGAGAGATATATGTGTAAATCACACGGTGGGTATTTTATATAATGGTGGTTTTCATATTTTATAAATTCTAGTTCCGGGTCAACCGCATACGTAAACCCTAGACAATTACCCGTTTTTATATTATGTTTTTTGGTCCACTCGATAAAATCTAAGATGGCGAAATTCCTAGGCATATCATGCGTCTTCCAACTATAATTCCACGCTTTTACCGGACAGTTCGGCAGGAATCGATGCTTTTTGAAATATTCGGGACTTAATTTCACATGCTTTTCATATATTTCTTTTAATTCTTCCTCTGTAAATTGCTTCATCATTAATAAAATATTAACATATTACATTTAATTCGTTTTTATTCTTTTTAATCTCTCTAACAATCTTATTATCATTTATGTCTGCTGTCGCGCGTCCTGCTATGGCTGTATATTGGTCTTGTAAATAACCTTCCTCTTTCCATTTGGGATTTTGGTCTGTATATAAATTCATATTTTTGATTTGAGTATATTGTATTGTTTTAGCTGCCTTCTTTAATTCTACTTCGTCTTTGTCTTTTATCCACTCTTCTTTACCTTTGATAAATAAATTGTCCTTGTTTGTGTGAATCGGTCGCCTGTTTTTTTGTAAATCCATCAAATTATCCATTAAAATGTTTACTATGCCTTTATCCACACCATTCTTGGCTGTGTAGAGAAGGTGGTCGCACTTTATTATCATGTTATTAACAAAATCGGTGAGGCTTATTGCATCCGAAAATCTCTCGTTTAATACTAATAAAATATTCGTGTTGTTATTAGTAATCGGCGCCGGTTTCAACTTTTGAAGCTCTTCTATTTTGGTATTCTGCTCTTCTAATTTAGTATTTTGGTCTTCTAGTTGTTGACATAGAATTTTGACCAATTCTTTCTGCTCAATTAAATGTGAAACTATTACTTCTAGTTGTTCTTCCTTTTCTGGTTCTGGTTCTTGAATTTTTTCCTTACAATCATCCTTATTAAAATTACACTTGGTTTGGTGTCGCACTAATGATTTTTTGTATTTATATATCTTACCACAATAACATTCTAGTATAATATCTTTTGTTGTGTTTTTGGTGTGCTTTTTAGTTTTTAAATGACGATTATAGTCATTCTTATCTTTTGTTTTAAAACTACATTTATTGCAATAATAATTATAATCAGCAGTTTTTTTCATAATTATTTGGTGTATATTATGGTGCTAAAATAAAGTTTATTTTTAAACTTACATATAAAATCAATAAATATTTGATACGACATATCATTATAAAATAAACAAGCGTTTACTTGTTTTTGGTATCCAGTCATCAGTTTTTTTCAGTTTTTTTCCAGTAAAATGTTATACTTTTGTGCTAAATGTTTTCCCATCAAATTTTTTCGTCAAATTTTCATAAATCTCAAAAATCGTGTTTTTTGGGTTATTTTTTTTGTGACCATTTATGCTCTGGTTGCTACAATTATTATTTTGTGCACTCTTTTTCGATTTTTTAATTCTCTATTTCTAGAAAAAAAAAATATACCCTTAAAAACAGTTTTAAAAAATAGAGATTGGAAAACTCATAAAACGTTGCAATTCAATGCACCTTACTGTAAATACCTTTTTTAGTTGTTTGTTAATATATTTATCATGTAATATGGTTTAGTTATTAAGGTTGTATTATTTTATTTTTTTTAAAGTTATTTTTCCCAAATAAAGAAAAATCCTTTTTTCCATCCAACTTTTACAAAATAATTATCAGTAGGACTTTTTATTTATTTTGTGATTGACTATCTTGGTCAGTTTTTTTTGGTAATTTATGGTGCGTTTTTGGTGCTATTTGTTGCGTTTTTTACTGATTTCCCCAAAAATTTAATCATAATTTTATGATTATTAACCATAATAAAATTATGTTGCGTTTATTGAAAATTGTTGTTTCAGTCATCGGTTTTTTTCAGTTTTTTTCGGTAAAATGTTCGGTTTTTTGTGGCAAATTTTTTCCAATCAATTTTTTCGTTAAATTTCCATGAATCTCAAAAATCGTGTTTTTTGGGTTATTTTTTTTGTGACCATTTATGCTTTGGTTGCCACAATTATTTTTTTGTGCACTAATTTTCGATTTTTTAATTCTCTATTTCTTGAAAAAAAAAATATACCCTAAAAAACAGTTTTAAAAAATAGAGATTGGAAAACTCGTAAAATATTGCAGTTCAATTCTCCTTTTTTATCCTTTTTTTGTTAAATAATGTTAAATATATTTATTAATATAATTTATTTTGTTAAAATATATTAATATTTTGTTACGATAATAGAGTTAATTTATAATTATAATATTATTATAATGTATAATCCTCCTTTTTCTCCCAACTTTGCCTCTTTTTTCATCCAACTTTTGTTACAAAGACTCTTTTATATTAAGTAAACTATCATTATAACTATGGAGAATTATCATTTACCTCGAAGAGATCAAATGCTTCCGCGGCATCCCCTCCGTCCGTTGGAATCCCAGCCCCACCAAAGCTGTTTTCTAGGGGTTGCGCCTCCGTCGCCTTTGCGCCGTTAAGTGTTCGAGTGTTCCCATCCTTAGATCCTGCCGCTCCCCATTTTTGTAGAGCACCAGGTGCGACAAAATTATCATCCTTGTTACTATAAACCTCAATATTACCTCCGATTGTTGCCAAACTAGTAACAAGTAGAGCGAACTTGGTCGCGTTAAGTTCAGCGTTCGAGTGGCAATTGAAATCACCTCCAACAGACACGACTTTCCACAAACCTGAAGCATCTGTGAGTTTGGGGTTAGTAATGATGAAAAAACTATTTCCAATCGACGTCAAGCTGCCGAAACCCGAAATTGTCGTAAGGTTGTTGTTATTACTGATGGAAAAATTATTTCCAATCTCCGTCAAGCTGCCGAAACCCGAAATTGTCGTAAGGTTGGTGTTACTATTGATGGAAAAAGTACCTCCAATCGTCTCAAGTCTGCCGAAACCCAGAATCGTTTCAATAGCGGTGGCGAGCAATGCAAAATTGCCCGTAACTTCTTTTAAACAACTAAATGGAGATAAGTCGGTTACAATGCCGATTATACTTAAATAACCATTTATTTTAGTAACTCCTCTTAATGCGTTTGCCTTCTCCTGGCTATCTATGTTATAATTAACTGTCTCTTCCTTTGTAGGGCATGGACCAACCGGACCAGCAGCAGGAATATCCCTAAAATATCCTCCTGAATTACTTCTAATGAAATTAGATAACCATCCAGCACGACCAATCGAGGGCGGCAATCCTTGTTTTTTATTACCACCGCCTTGAGGACGATTCGCAATAGACCTAACTTGTTGCATTTTTTTGGATCCACCCATTTGTATATATATAATAATCATAATAATCTATTATTATTATCATACACGCGTCATTTTCACTTAAAATAAACTATATAACACAATTAAAAATGCGGCAATATTCATATTAAGTAAAGTGCCGAATACCATCATAGCAATTAAGGACCACATGTAATTATCATTAAAAGATGGAGGCAAAATACCTAATACTCCAATAAACAAAGTAATAGCAATAAATATAATATTAAAATTTTCCAATGTTTTTTTGTGAAGTTTTGACAAATTATTAAATATCAAAATCAAAAGAAATAAGGTGGTATTTAAATAATAAAATTTATATTGTAATTCACTTGATAATTGGGTAAGGTCTTCTTCTTGAACCTTAGCGCAATTATAATTATAAGTGGCCAAAATATCTTTATTTTTAAAGTCTAACATGTTGATACAATGTGGCCACCCGCCTACAATTTGTGGTTTAAGAGAAAATATGATATCTTTATTTAATAATAATTCAATGACAATAATAAATATAGGAACTAATAATATACCTAAAAATATTGGCGAACAATTTTTACATGATTTATAATAAGGCAAATAATATTTATAACAAAAAAAACCCCATAATAACAATGGTGTAATCTTTGATATTAAATTAAAATAAACATTTCCATATTTGATGGATTGAAAATATTTATTATTTGTATTATTATTATTAGTATTATTGTGTAACATATATATAATATTCATAATTTATTTTTGATTGATGACTAAAATTTCTGTTAAAATAGCCAATGTGACAGATAAACCCTGAAATAAGAAATGTTTTTTAATATCCATTATATTTTCATAGTATCTAAAATCATAAGTCCAAAAAAAAGAAAAAGCGGTAGGTATTGATAAAGAAATAGCATATATGAAAAATGGTAATAATTTATCAAATAACTTTTTATCAACATTCCAAGTTAATGAAAGAATAGTAAACAAAATAGTAACAAGAGTATAAGCCTGAAACGAATGTCCCTTACTTGAATTTAATATATTTTGACTAATGGATTTTTTATTTGTAATATTTTGAATATATTTAATATTTCTTTCTTCTATATATTCTTGTTCAGGGATTATCTTTTCTTGTTTTTTTAGATGATCTATGTATTTTTTATTAACAATTAGTCCTTTATTTTGATTATCAAAATCTTTAATATTATTAATATCTTTAATATCTTTAATATCATTAAAATCCGTAATTAAATTATCCTTTAAATCTTTATAAATAAACCAATTGTTTTTATCTACACCAAGATATGTATTTAAATTGTCGGAAAGATAATGTAATCCAAATAATATAATAGTAGACGAAATACCTGCTATAACTGCTTGATTGGATAACTTTTTATAATAATAAATATAATACCAATACATAGAAAATCCAATTAAACTTAAATAAATATAATTACTTGTTTTAATTTCATCGATATTTAAAATATAATTATTAGTTTTATCTAAAAGAAAATATACTTCTTCTGACATAATATTAGTATATACAAATATAATATTATGCTTACGATGCTCGCTATAAGTTTAAAGGTGTATCATTCAAAACAACTCAATTGTCAAGTTGTTGCCATTCTCGCAGTCCATCATTATTAAATATAGGTCAGTTTTCAGTAAATTCAAGATTGCTTGCGCCACAGGAACATGAAACAAACAATTAAACACCAAAAAATAAACATTTTCGCGCGTCTTCATTAATTCGGTGTATAAAACACCTTTATAATTCAGTTTTTTTACTACTGTGTCTAATTGCCTTTTGATTGTAGTAAATTCGGTTTCATTTAAAATATCTGCCGGGCAAATGATACCACCGCGCGTATTCTGCTTATCTTTATGGGCCTGGGGCATTAAAAAAGCTTCGCGCCCATTGCAAAAAGCCAAAACTGATACTTCTGTTCCGTCTAATTTTCTTTCCATTATAACACCTTCATCGCCGAGAGAAAAACATTTAATTAAATGTTTAGAAAATTCGTGAATATTATTGGGAATATATACGCATTTTTCGTTGGCTAAACCAGAATATTTTATTACAGGCCACTCATTTAAATTTGAAATAATATTTTCATAAAAATTGCAATATAAACCCAAATATGTTTTTAAATATTGAAAATTGGCAGTTGGTAGTTGTAATTCAGTCATCAAATTTTTAGAAAAATGCTTTGAACCCTTTATTTTTGTCTGATTTTTATTTGGACCAAATACCTTTATTTCCGGTATTTCTCTCTGTAAATAATCTTTAATTCCCCCACAAAGATAAACTTCCGTTAAAGGAACAACCAAATTTATCGCATGTTTTCTACAAAATATTTTAATGGATTCCAAATTCTCCATTGTTAAAACGAGATTTAATGTAAGTATATTTAATTTAAATATATTGTAATTAAATTTATTAAAATTATCTTCTACTATTGCCTCGCTGGCGCTATTACCCAAAATAAGAATATTGGTCATTATAAGTTATATAAGTTATACAAATAATAGTTAATTAATGACTTTATTAAATTAATAATAACTTATATTACATTACATTACAAAAACGGTCTCATATCAATAACTAAATGATACCGGTCTTGATTACTATTATTGATAACTCCGTGTAAAGCATTCACATTTGTATACCACATATAACCAGTATCTAAGTGTTTTTCGTGTAATAAATCCGCTTTCCAAATGCCGCATCCTGGCGCGGGTTTCATTTGAGGATATCCAAGGCGAAATTTCACATTTTTATTTGTAATAATCGGTATATGACATCTAATAATATCTTTTGTTTTTTTAAATACTACATTATCCGTGTGAAATTTAATTAATCCCCCTGCGTCTAATTTCAATAATCTAACTAAATAAACATCCGTAGGTATATTATCTAAAATTTCCTTGAAATAATTGCACCCTTCCATTGCTTTCGTATATTTATATTTATTATTCTCTCCAATGCCAAGTTCTGTTTCTATTAAAAAAGGTTGGTCTTCTCCTGTTATACTTTTTAATGTAATACTTGTCCACTTGTGTGTTTCATTGTCTTTATCCGTCCATTTCGTATTTTTATCAGCAATCCATAAGTCGTTTATCAATTTATTAATATCATACTTTATTAAATTAATTTTCCTATAATTCATATCAATTGGATGCAATGGTATCAGTTCATTGATCCATAGGGGATTTGCTTTAACGAATTCATGGTAATTGTTATTAAATTGTTGAGATGAGGATAGGGGTTTTACTGGTTTTTGTATTTTTTTTTTCTCTAAAGAAAAATTAGTCATTTGGCCTATATTATTGGCCTATATTTTTGGCCTATATTGATAATTTAATAAATTAATAATTAAACTTTAAACTTTAATGTATATTAATACCAAATTAATAAATGTCGCAAGAATTATGGTCATTCTATATCATTCAAAATAAAAACGCTACATATGCGGGCGTTTCTCCAGACCCTGTTAAAAGATTAAAAAAACATAATGGAGAGATTTCGGGGGGCGCCAAATATACATTAAGTAAAGGTTCGGGGTGGAAACATATTTGTTTAGTGCATGGATTTCAATCTAAAATACAAGCAATGCAATTTGAGTGGGCTGTTAAACATGAACCACCCCGCAATAGTGGAGGAATTACAGCGCGAATTATTAAATTATATAAAGTGCTTAATAAATCGCGCTGGACTTCAAAGTCCCCTGATGCCGCGACTATATTTTTAACACTGGAATGGAAAGAAAATATGGAATGGCTCTGGAAAATAATTACTGAAGAAGAGAGAAAATTACCAGAATATGTGTTGGATATCAATAAATAACACTTTATGATAAAGCATTTTATATCACTTAATTATATAAAATGCTTTGTGGAACTTCTTGTTTTGCCGCCGTTGTTTTCTTAGTCGCCAACTTATATGTTACATTTACTGCTGATAAAACCAGCGGAAAAGACGCACTTTACAATACTTTAGATAAAAACGATATTGTTCGTTATGAAGCCATTGTTAAAGAGCGCCGCAATATTTATTTACAAGGATATGGTTTAGGTATTTTGATTGCTTTAGTTTTGCTTTCGCTCATGGATAGACGTAAAATGGGTAAAATGGCCTTGGTCTGCTTCGCGGGAGGCATAACCCTTACCGTAAATTACCTTTATTATATGTTAAAACCTAAATCTGACTATATGGTTCTACATTTAAATAAAGAAGACCAGCGTCAAGCTTGGTTAAATATCAACAGACATATGCAGGTTAAATATCATTTGGGTCTTGCGTTAGGTATTTTAGCGGCAATGTTGCTGGTTCATGGCACCTGTTAAATTAATACTGATATAATTGTCAAATTAATACTGATATAATTGTCAAATTAATACTGATATAATTGCTCGACTATAATAGAAAAAGACCAATCATTATCGTGTAAATTCATTAAATTGCCTTTATCATCTATTAATTTAACACGTAATCTTTCTATATTTACAGGTCCAAAATAAGTCCTTGTGTTAGATTGCACCGATGAACCAAATTCTATATAAGGCTCTTGATTCGCTCGCAGGCTGGTAACGCCTTTTAAAGGAATAATTGCTAATACGTCGGTTGTTGTAGGTCCATACGACCTAGTTTTTTTTGTTACCCTATTTTTTAAAATTTCATTAATAGAATATAACTGATTTTCCGTAAGTTGTCTTGGTCCGCTTTTTTCCACTTGATTTACTGTTCCATCGCAATTAAAAGAAAGGTCATAATTATAATAGTTCGGCAAACTCAACTTTGTATCACCATCAGTTATATTTACTAATCCTTTATTGAGATGATTTTGATTATAATCGTCTAAAACCAACATGCAATATTTTGGCCCGTATAAATCCGCGGGAACATCGCTCGTTAAAATGCCGGGGTTTGCCGGTATAATCACTTCTATTGAACCACCACTTGGTTCTCGTCTAAATCCTAAATTCCAACCTAAATTTTGATTACTATAACTATTATTATTACAAGAAATACATCCACTCAAATCGGTAAATCCCTCTTCTTTATAAAAGACAAAACTTACATCGGTCCCTCCAACCTGTTGCAATTTAGACTTATTTGTGGCGTTGTCAAAACTCAATATAAGTCCATCGTCTGTTGCTTCATAAATAGCATTTGATAGGTCTGCTTGTGTATAATTTCCAGAAGGAAGCTGGTGTGTGGTTCCAGAAAAATCAAAACAAGTATTACCTAATGTCGTATCAAATGTATACCAAGTTGTAGGAATTTGCACAGAATAAAGTTTAAGAGAAATTACATTGGTCAGGGGTTCCGATAAATCCAGCGTAAAATCAGTATTGAAAGATGGGGAACTGGGGTCATTATTTGAAAAAGGCAATATATTCTGGCGGTATTGACTATCAATTGAAACGATGCGCGTTGTAACATTTCTTAAACTAGGGTTCATATTACCTTGAGCAATAGGGACTTGGACATTATTATTAATTCCTAATCTTTCACGATTCATTTGAAAATGATTATTATCAAATGTTTGGATTTTGGCTCTTCTTTCTGTTACTTTATTAGATTGTGTTTTATTTGACTGATTAGGATATAAATTATTCCACCAATCTCCCATTTTAGTGGCTTCATTTTCTTGGTCATCTAAAGATTCCTCATCAAGTGAATCTACTATTTTCTTTTGGACTTTTTCGAAAAAATCAGCCAATTGCGGTTTATTTTCATAGGTCATTTTTTGTATTATTTCGCCGGTTTTTTCTTTTACCTCATCTTCTGAGGATTTATCATTTAAGCCAAGTATTTGAAATAGATCTTCGAGATTATAATCATCAATATTTGTATTTAAATTAGCCATAATATACTATAATAAGTTCATTTAATATTTTTTAAATTAAAATTGAAACGTTAAAACAATAAAATTATAATTAATATAACTCAAGTAAGAAATTAAACAATCATGGCAGATGGACCCGCAATTCTGGATGAATGTAATATTTGCTGCGAAGCATTCAATAATAGTACTCGATCACGTATACAATGTGATTATGGAGATTGTAAATATGAAGCGTGTAAAGCGTGTGTTCGGCAATATTTGCTTGGAACAACCGAAAATCCACATTGTATGAATTGTAAAAAAGCCTGGCCGCAAAACTTTATGGTAATGTATCTAAATCGTTCTTTTATTACAAACCAGTATAAACCACATAGGAAACAATTGCTTTTAGACAGGGAAATTAGTAAATTGCCTGAAACTATGGGAGCTGTAGATATATATATGAAATGCGAACAAGAAAAAGATAAAATCTGTAAATTAAATGAAAAGGCCAAGGAATTACAAAAACAATTAAATTTGTGCTGGAGTGATGTTAGCGATTGTAGACGTAATATTGAAAATATTAAAAATGGAAATAAAAAAGATAACACTGACCGTAAAAAATTTATTCTTAAATGTCCTAATGAAGATTGCCGAGGTTATCTCTCTACCCAATACAAATGTGACTTGTGTGAATTATATACATGTAAGGATTGTATTGAAATTATTGGTTATAGTAAAGAAGACCCACATGAGTGTAATGAAGATAGTGTTAAAAGTGCGGAATTAATTAAAAAAGATACGAAACCTTGCCCAAGCTGTGGAACGCGAATTTATAAATTGGACGGTTGTGACCAGATGTGGTGTATTGAATGTCATAAGGCGTTTAGTTGGAAATCAGGTAAAGTTGATAATGGGGTAGTTCACAATCCTCATTATTATCAATATCAAAAAACCATTAATAATGGTCAAGTCCCTAGAAATCCTGGGGATATTGTGTGTGGTGGTCTTATTGGGTGGTACAACTTGCGTACTAATATTTTGAATCGCATTCCAACAGATAATAGTAAAACACAGGAAATACAATTAAAAAAGGACATTCAAGAGCTGCATAGATTCATTAATCATATAACTCATATTGAGTTGCGAAACGCACAAGACAAAATCCGAACTTTGGAAAATAATGATTTGCTTAGAATACACTACATTATCAAAAAAAAAACTAAGGAAGAGTTTGGAACACAAATATATAGAAATGATAATATTAAACAAAAACTTATAGAGATGTTACACATGTATGAAATTTTGAGTGCCGTTGGCATTGAAATGTTTGCTCATTTGATTAGCGAAGAAAATAAGTCTATTTCACAGGATATGTTTATTAATTTGTTAAAGACGAAAATTAAAGAATATAGAATTTTGTGTGATTATTGCAATAAACAATTTGCTACAATTAGCATTAGTTATAATAATACTGTTATGCAAATTGGTGATAAGTGGAATATTACAACAAAAAAATTCGGTTTAGCTAAGACAAAAAAGAATGCTAATGCGACCGAGAATGCTAAGGCTACCGAGACTGCGAATGCTAATGCTAATGCGACCGAGACTGCTAATGCTAATGCTAATGAGAATTGTTTTATATCTCTTCAATAGAATGATATTTCACAAATAATTCTCTGAAAAATTCTATAAAATTAATGTGTCTGTTATTAGTAATCCATTTTGGCACCAAAGTTATTCCTTGTCCGCGTTTTAAATGTGTTGGACCTTTAAACAAAAGAACATTAAATATTTCTATGATTTTTTTTTCTTTTAAATTCACACTATCGCTGTCAATACGATAATTACTTTTATAAATATATCTATTATAGTTTCTATCATTATAAATGCGATAAGATGTTTTTTGAAGTTTATTTTTATCTTTTTCCTTGATAAATAAAGCATTTTTAATCAAACCTATGCCCTTTACTTTATTTTCATCATTATGCATTTCTAAAACAAAGATAGGCATATTAGGTGTAATATCAACACTTAATTCTTTGGGCGTGCCATAAATACATCCTTTATAGTTGTTTGTTTCTCTCCAATCCGTATTTTCCTGCCAAGTTTCTTTATTAAAACGAGTGGTTGCAAGAATATACATTTGGGAGTTTAATTTATTGAAATTAATAATAATAATAATATTTATTTCAATTTTTATAGCATCAAAAAAATTTATTTTTATATAACATCAAAAATTTTATTTTTATGTGGCATTAAATTATAAATGAAACTTCTCTCTTATTTACTTAGTTTATCCATAGTAACAACTGTTATTATTTACATTTTAAATGTTCCAGGATATATTACTGGCGCAGACAAATTAGTCAAAGAATATTATTATGATAACGCCATTAAAAGTTTTATTTTAGATATATTTTTAATTGCTATTTACATTTTAGCAGGTGAATTCGTTTCAAACTTAATTAATGTAACCTCCAATAGTGGCAAATTGTTAGTTATCGCAGGAACATCCATGCTTATTTCGTCAGCATTTATGTTGCTATTTTTATATTTAGGTAAAACAAAATCATTTTTCTCAAGATGGTTTCATAGGGTTGGATTTGACGCTGTCGTTTATGATGTTATTTTAGTTTCATCAGTTTATCTTGTATATAAAATTATTACACCTTCGCACATGTAAAACGCCGACTACCTGGCGTTAAATAAATGACGAAGGTAACGTTACTTATGCCGCAGTTAAAATACGCAAAGGTTTACAGAGAAAATGTAAAAAGACAAATATAATTTTGTTAGGTTAATATATTATGGATGATCCTTCTAGTCCACTAAAAGAAGCAATCGCAAAATTAACTTCTAATAATGGAAAATTTCCAAAGCAATTTGGATGTGTCCAAGCACAATTTGATGCTAAACACGATTTTAAAAGCATGAATATTAATAAAATAAAGGAATTAGTTAAAAAAACTACACCGTGCGAGCATGTTAACACAAATCCTATAGGAAATTTTGAAACAAATTTTTTAAGGAATATAGTGTTAAAAACTCCCGACGATCCTGATGCCAGTTATTCCCTTCAAATTTCAAAAAATGGTGATGTTGAAATAATTGATAGGTTTTTTGCTGACGATTCCAATATTCAATCAGATTTTATTAAAAACAATTATAAAGTAAAGACTATTTATAGACCATCCTTTGAAAAACCTTGTTTTGGTGTTACAAGTGAACATGGAAAAGCACTCAAAACAGATAATCCTTTCGCCGACGACACTTCGTCAACTATTGATAAGTTCAAAAGTGATATTTCTCGTTGTGCGCCGCCTGAAAATAACTATGATATTTTTTGGAAAAAATCACATATTCAAAAAGCACTTAATGAACTAGGGCTAACGGAAGATGTTTTTATTGTTTGTGATGTTGCATATTCAAATTTTAGAAACGATTTGATGTATGCTGATAGAGGAAAAAAGCAAACTTTTTATTGGTTACAAACAGGACAAACATTAATTGATCCCGCGGGTAAAACAACACAGTCTACTCCAGCGGGGCGCAAGATTTTTAGTGATTCCAAAAGCAAGTTACAATTTGCGTTTCAACCAATTGAATCTGATATGACAGAATATCCTGTATGGCCTGAGGACGAGCCTCAAATTAATAGAAATGATTCGAAAGCATCTGAACAAGTTATGTGTAACAGTAAAAAAACTTATTTACAAGTTCAGTCGCCGAATGATTCAAAAGAATGGAATAATCATAAAGCTATATTACTTGTAGAAACTAAAAATAGCTCCGATAAATGGTGTATATTAGATTCAAAAACTTGCGAAAAATCAGAAAAAACATTTTCTGGATTTAAAAATATATGGACAAGTATTAAAAATTTTTTTAAAAAAGGCGCTCAGCAAGCAGAATTAACACAAGAGTATCATCTATATGGTAAAAGATTTGGAGATGGTTCCCAGGCAGCCAAGACAACACAAAAGTCGTTTCCTTATTATCCTGTAAAGGAGGACGGCGACGCTGGGCAATTAAATATGACTAACGGTAATCATATGCTTGCTTCTTTTGATAAAATTTGTGTTGGAACAGGATTAGGATATTTAGCTCCAATTGTAGCATATTGTCAGAATAATGGCATGATCTTATTTGTTAGAAAAAATATTATAGATCCATTTAATACTCTGGACAAGATGGAATTTATTGATTTTGGTGCACTAACAGCTGATGATGGCAATTATAAAACCTTACGTGAGAAATTTATTAATTTAAAAGATAAGTATAATAAAATAAAAGAAGCTATTGATGTATATAAGCCATTAGATGTACGCAGCAGTAGTTTTAAAAACTTAAAATTTAAAAAGTTTTCTTTATTGGGTTCTAGTGAAAATAAAGTTAATCCTCTTAAATTATATTTTGCCTTACAAGATGCTGTTCTGCAATTATTAATTATTACAACACCAATCTATAAAACTTTAAATGAATTATTTGATAATAATGGTATTACACAAATTAACACTAATATAGAAAATTTATTCGGTAAGGTTAAAAACAGTTTTGATAATCTTACGGGAACACCTTGTAGTGACGTAGACAAAGACAAAGTAGCGAAGGCTCTTTTACAACTTAAGTGTAATCGCGTCCCAACAGATAATACATTAATTAAAGATGAAGATGATTTTACATACGATGAAAGTGTCGTAGATCAAATAAATATATATATTCAAGGCCAAAAAGAAACAATTAACGGGGCAGAAATCCTGAAAAACCTGTTTCCTGCTCCTGCTGTTGATGCTCCTGCTGCTGCTGCTCCTGCTTCTGCTCCTGCTTCTGCTGCTGCTGCTGTTGCCATGGATACTGAGGATGGTGATGGTGCTGCTGCTGCTGCTGCTGCTCCTGTTGCTGATGTAACCAAACAAAAAGTATTTGAAATAATTTTTGCGATAACCGAATTAAATGACTATATTAAAAGTGTATTGAATAAACCAATGGAATTGATTAAACAAATTGACATGATAGATAATATCTATGCTAAGTATCAAATTGACGATATTAATGCCACTCAATCACCTCAAGACCTTTTAAATATAATTAAAAATAATGTAACTCATGAAACGAAAGAAGCGTTAAAAAACTTTAAATTAAACGACATTATTGATGTTGGCACTACTATAAAAAAAGACTCAATACAAGTTGATCTTGTTAATCAATATATGGGAATCGACACATTAGTTATGCCTTTATACAATAAAATTAATGATAATAATCTTGATAGTGAGATTTTAAATAACTATAAAAGAACTGTTTGTAAATATTTTAATAAATTTAATGAGCTTGCCCAATCAATGCTGAGTGGAGACACCACTCGGACTAAACGAGCAAGTAATTTTGTAAAAAAAAATATATTAGACAGAGGTTACCATACTATTAACGTAAAATTAAGGTGTGATAATGGGATTAGTAGTGGTGGAGGCAACCAAGCTTCCGGACCTGCACAAGTACAAACATCACAAACAATAACACCACTACCACAAAAACCACCAACACTAGCAACACCACCAACAACAACACTAGCAACACCACCACCAACAACACTAGCAACACCACCAGCAGCAACAGGACCTGCAGCAGGACCAGCAGCAACAGCAAAACCATCAGCAACAGCAAAAACACCAGCAGCAAAAACACCAGCAGCAAAAACACCAGCAGAAGCAGCAACATTACCACCAGCAGAAGCAGCAACATTACCAACAGCAGCAGAAGCAAGAGCAGAAGCAAAAACAGCAAGAGCAAAAGCAGCAGAGTCTATTAAAAACGCACACTTGGAAATAGAGTTAAATAAATTACCAAGTACGATTAAAGACGAAACTTTAATAGCAGATATTAATTATTTAAAGACAGCAATTAATCTACTTAAAACACAACCAACATTATTAAGTGATGACTCTACAATTGATGCGGCTATTGATGCGGATATTGTTGATGCGGCTATTAAGATAGATTCATTTACACGAAAAATATTTACCTTTTTAGATGCTGAATATGACAAATTTAAAAATCCAGACGAAACAGACCCGACGAATATTTCAGAAAATATCAAAATCAAAGATGTTAGTGGTAATATAATTTACGAATATTCAAACATTGAAAAAAATATGAAAACATATTTTCAATATAATGAAACACAGGAGGGGGGCGCCGCCGCCCAGAAACGCAAAAAACCCGACGGTGATGGCGAGGAGGACGATGGCGATGACGGCGATGAGGACGCTGAAGCTGATGATGACGATGTTCAGGATGACGTATCTGATCTCCGCCCCTCCAAAAGGAAACAAAATGTGCATGCGGACGTCAAGAAGGTCGATGAGGAAAGACCAGTTTATCCGATTAATGTTTTAGAAAACCAGGCTATTGGATATGCGAATCCACTACATGGAAATGGTGTTGATATTATTGCAATATTAACACGCTATCAAGGTTTTTTAAATGAATTATATAAACGTAAAAAAGATTTTATACCTCTTACTCCTACTCCTCCCCATGACGATGTCGATGTCTCTATGGGTCACGATGATGCTTCTATAAATATGATTCTACCAAGTGAAGCTGCGGATAAATATGACTTTGAGGACCCCCTTATTTTATTCTATGATAATTATTTTATGGTTCAAGATGATAATGAAAATATATTAAATATTATAATTAAAGATCTGGAGCTATTAAGGGAATTAATTTCGTGGAGAAAAAATATTATAGATAATCGTCCATTAATCAATTCTGTAAATAAAATATTGTATCAAGATGCCATTGAGTCGGCTGCTGATGGTGCTGCTGATGCTGGTGACGATGTCCCCATGGCTGCTGATGGTGCTGCTGGTGACGATGTCCCTATGGCTGCTGCTGCTGATGCTGGTGCTGATAAGCGCAGACCGAGTGGCAAAAGCAAGACTAAAAAGAAGACTAAAGAGAACAAAAACACACCTTATGATAAGAAGAAAAGAGGAGGCAAATCAAGTAAGCGAAATCGCAGAAAACCTAAATCAACACGCAAAAATAAAAAGTCTACAAATAAAAAGTCTACAAAAAAGAAGGTTAAAAAACAAAAGAAAACACATAAAAGACGATAATTGATATTTTCAGATATGTAAATTATAATATAAATTATAATTAAAATCGTAATCTTTTTTATGTAATTTTGCAATATTCTCTCTATCTATTTCATCAAAATTAAAATAATCCGCAATCGTTTCATCATTTATTTCTTTTGGCATTTGACTTAATTTAATTATATCAGGAATTAATTCAAAAGCATATTTCTCCAAATATTTCATTCTATACCGCGTAGTCTCAAATAAATATAATGCGGTTTTTGTGGAGAGAAAATCGCGTAATTTACAGAAATCCTCATCAGTATAATCTAAATTTATAATTACATAATTATCCCTATTTGATATGCCATACTCGCCTTCTTTATCAAAGTAAGGAAATCCATACATTTTATGTGCCAAAACCAACTTTTTTTTCCCACTGAATACCTGCGCTTTATTACTATAGTTTATTTCTAACTGAGGAGATAAATTACCTGCACCACCCAATTTACAGGTTTTTATATTTGCATATAAATGTTGAATATCTTTTTCTGGAGAGAAATGCGCGATTTTATTCGGCAAATTGGTTTTATTTACCTTTATATATCCAACCTTTTCAATCCATGGTTTTAATTTCGCAATAATCGCCGCACCAAAAACAGGTATAGGTTCTTCTTTATCAGGACAAAAAGGGTATTCTATATATTCCCTGCGATCTTTATCATATAAATTTATTATGCAATTTTCACTTTCTTCAATATCAGCGGGAGAATTTTCTAAAACAAAATAACATGTAGGGGTTTGTGCTTCACCTTTAAAATAACTATTGGTTTCAGTGTTGGTAAGACATTTTAATTTCGTGATTTTATATTGCGTTAAAAGATGATATGTTCTTGCTTTATCGGGTTTCATCCAAATAGAAGGAATAATAAATAACAGTTTTCCTTTTGGTTTCAAGAGGGATAATGCTTTTTTTATAAATAAGATCCAAATTGTTTTTCCGTCTTCTTTTTTATTTTTATTTAAATTTGTTGGAACTTTTTTCATACCATTGGCATTGTAGGGTGGGTTTCCAATAATATAATCAAATTTAATATCATTAAAAAGTAGATTATAATCAGTAAAATCACCACATATAATATTTGAATTCTCTCCAAATAATGTTTTTAAATGTTCGCTATTTGATGATTTTATTTCTAACATGTAAATCATATTCTTAATAATGTGGTTATGTCTTGTTTGTTTATTTGGCAAAATATATTCAAGTGAATCCATGAGTTTCCAATAAAGATAGATGGAAAAATAGCCTACTCCTGCGCCTGGGTCTAACCATTTTGCTGTTTTATCTTTAAAAGATGCTTCCGGAAGCATATTAAACATATCTTCAATGAGAGAAAATGGCGTATAAATCTCTCCATATTTCATTTTGTCTTCGTTGGAAACATTGAATTTTTGTTGGAATTCGGTTTTTTTTATGGTTTTAATCGCCATTAATTAAATTAAAAACATAAATAAATATCATTAGTTTTACTTATTTATAAATTTGCGCCGTTAAATTATATGATAAAATTGAAATAAATTATAATGTGTAAAAAGATGCAAATCTACAACAATGACTACTAACATAAAGTCAAAACGTGCGAGGATTGATGATTTGTATAATGACCCCGATCTTATTTGTATAGTAAAATGTTCAGATAATGAAACCATGAAATTCAGGTCTTTAACTTGTATTAGTATTATGTGGGGCATGGGGTATTCAACGCCAGGTATTAAACTGGGACCAGTGCGGAGTTCTCCACCTTATACAAAAAAAGAAACTAATAAAAATGGCCTTTATACTGAAGTGGTATTTTTACAAAAATGGGACAACAAAGATATACGTGTATTTAATAATGAAGGGATTGAATTAATACACTAATCAAGAAAAAACAAGAACAAGAAAAATCAAGAAAATCAAGAAAATCAAGAAAAATTTATATATATATATATATTGTCCTTGGTTCCTTTTTTTCGGTTCTTTTTTTAACGCAATTTATTTATCGTTTAAAAACAACTTACGTTGTTTATCATATATAAAGATATAATATGTGCGACAATTGTCTAGATAATCCTGAGCATTCTTTATTAATTAGAGAACAAATTCTTTCTTTGACAGACAGAATTAAACATTTAGAGCAAACACAAGAAAAAAATTATACTGAAGTAAAGAATTCTTTGGAAGAATTAAATGAAAAAATATATAGATTAAGTGAAAGTGTTGGAGAGATTTTATTGAGTTGTACGGCTGATTACACAGTAGTGTCACCAACTGCGGGCGCTACTGGACCAGCTGCAATGCCAAATTGATAAAAAAACTATTCTAATGTTTTTGATGTTTTTGATGTTTTTTTTGATGTTTTTGATGTTTTTTGATGTTTTTAATGTTTTTTAATGTTTTTTTGATGTTTAATACATGGTAAGTGAGATATGGTCAATACGCTTTTGGGCGGAAACATTACACTTACCAGCGAGCTTGGTTGTTGGAAAGTAATCATCATCACCAGTATTATATGTTTCAGTTAAAAGTAATGTCGCGGCAGCACGGGCGCTACTAGAAATTCTATCCAAAGAAAGAACCTCTGTTTCTGGTTTAGAGTCCGTATACCACGACGGAGTTTTAATACCCATGTCTTCCTGCCAAAGCTTATTGTTGAGGGTATTGTCTATCGGCAATGGTATCAATACCCACAGGTCGTTAAAGGTCACTGAAATTTGCGCTTTCAGAGCAGGGTCAACTATAGTTCCCTGCCATATGCGCGCCTCTTCAGTATTGAACCACTCCATACCAACTTCAACACGCATAAACCCATTTTCAAATGGACCATAGACAATGATTTCATTCACCTTACCCATTCCATTGGCTGCCAACCACAACTGTACAAATTCACGGTTAGCATGCTCGGGGTTGACGTTGAGAATCATTACACGACGAGAAATATTAAACATAAACGAAGACGGAGTACCGATAAGAGACATGATGAGGGGAATTTGATTCTTGATTAAGTTACTTAATTGATTGTTTGGAAATGTCTAATATTAAAAATAAAAAAAGTATTTCAATTTTTTATTATACCTGAAAAATATAAAATAAATATTGACATCATGATTGAGGCGAAAATGAAAGAACAAGCCATATTTAAACTTTATAAAAAATATCCCGAATTGAATTGTTTAAAAAAAAAGAAAAAATACAAACTTAAAGTCATATCATAACATCTTTTATAAATAGTTAATATATTATGGATGAAAGAATAACTGAGTTAGAGAATAAAGTTAAAAATTTAAGTATACAGGTTGAGGAGTTGGTATTAATCTGTAAAAAATTAATGAATAATCACATAAAAGAATTGCCAAAAACAACGAATTTGGAAGGATTAGCAGCATATAATGCCAATTCATATTATATACCTAAATCCTTTACAATTGACTTAAATGAGTGACGAAGGTAAACGTTACCATGCGTATAGGTGTAAAAAAAAACTATTCTATGTATAACTATATATTTTTTTGTTGGGGATTTTCTGTAAAGTAAAATTATAGCGAGCTTGTTCTTCTAGTAGAATCTTTTTTATATGGAATCGGGTTTTCATTTTCCATTTTTTTTTTCATTTTTGTGGCGATTTTACAAACAATCTGTGAGTATCCGCACCCACAAGGGCACTTTGAAGGCGATGCTCTCTCATTGTGTGATGGTGGCAAAGGAACCGGGCGTGATGGTGGTGGAGGGATGGAATGTGAATTGCTTCTAGGAACGGGAACCGGGCGTGATGGTGGTGGTGGGATATAGAGTTTTTTAGGCTTCTCCGTTACAAAAACAGGACTGGACTGGAACGGGGGTGGGGATGTGTTAAGAGACATGATGGATTGTTAGTTTTGAGTTGGTTTATATTTTTAAATAAAAATAAAAAAATATTTCAATTTTATTTTTTTTCCATATATAATAACACAAATTAAAACAAATAGTAATTACATTTAAATACCACGCAAAGAGAGCGCATAGATTTTTTTATCATTTTTAATGGTTTCAGTATAAACGCCGAGTTGCCCAAGTAGCTTTTCATATTTTATCTTTTTTTCCTCGGGAGTAAATTCCTTATAAACTTCATTGATTTCATTTACATAATTAGGAAATGCAACCCAGGGGTTAAAACTAGTGCCTATACTCTGCCCAGTATAACACGCAGTTCCAGGGCAATAATATGTATATGTGCCATCACCATTATTTGTAAGCCATAATGAAATCTTTATGGTTTTTGTTACCAATGTAGTTGGAGAGTTTGTTACCAATCCAAGCGCTTTTTTAGTTCCACCTGTATGGCGCATTACAAGGAATGTTTCATTTAAGGAAAATTTGTCGGCGGCTTGAGGTTTTTCTACTTGTGTTTCAATCGTATATTCTACGCGATTATTGTGAGGTTCTTCCTGTGTCCAAGAAAGATTGACTTTAGGTGTACTAAACGTTACGCTAGAATTTGGAATTAGAACGGACGCATTTTCAATAATGTGTTCTTTTGTTTGGGGATTTTTATGGTGACTGTAAATTTTATGAATTAGCGGTAGAGAATTTATATCGTCTTCCATAATAGAAGGGTGTCCAGTACAATGAGATTGGGCTGCCTTGGGAAAATCTTCACAAAATTTCAACCAGCCTGGAGAATCCGCTGGCGGTGTCCAACTTGGAACTAATTGATTCCATACAGTTGCCATCATTTTACAAGCCGCATTAAATTCGGCTTCTGTTTTTGTTTCCAACAAATTGTCAAACATTTTCATAATATTTTGTCCTGAGATTGTTGTGAGACCAGCCATTTTGTTTAGAGTTAAGAGATCGCGGTGTTCGTGTTCGTCTTCGTCTTCGTGATTGTAATGTCATCTATTTATTTTAGATTTGCTATTTCAATTTTTGTAATAATAAGATTTAAATTGTCTAGTTATAATATTTAATTTATATTATAAATATATATATTATGGCCAGTAATAGATGCTTTAACACATTAAATAAAACAATTGTTAATTCAAGTGATTTAACGAGTTCAAGACGTCAAACTACTATGTATAAAGAAATAGCAAATAATGCAACAAGCGTGGCTGGTCCTGACCCGCTTAAAAAGGATGGCAGCACATATAATGATAATTTTATTGTTAAGGGAACAGCAGCCGATCCTTGTTTGGCCGCAGCAAAAAATTATGAATTGTTATTAGATATTACCAAAGGTAAAAGATTTGCAAATCCTTTATTAGATGGTGCTTCTGCCGCGAAATATGAGATGTGGGTCGGTAATGTATTAGAGGCTAATTATCATGAAAACGGCGTTGTTCCTATTAGAGGATTGGATGCGAGTGGTGATACAATTGAAGACGCATCAAACAACGCCATATTATTTCCATCACCTTGTATTAATGATTGTAGTTGGAATAACTCAGTATACCCAGGATACACCATAGACCCTTCCCAAGACTTATTTTATGCAGTATGTGATGATAGTGATAAACTTGTGCCATATATTAGAACTGTTTGTGATGTTTCGTTTAGAAATACAAATTATTATTGGAAAGCGGCATCCGCGCAACCACTAAGTGGTATGAAATATCCTGCTCCGCTTAAACTGCGGTTCCAAGATACAAACACAAGCACGCCAATTGCAACTAAATTTGCTCCTTTACCAAGTGGTAGTGGTGGTATTTCTGGAGAATGGTGCGCAGGAAAACACGCATTTAATTAATAAAATTGAAATAAACAATGCTGATAGTTTAATGTTACAAATTAATCATGAAACTATCGCCTGATCAAGAAGAAGCATTTAATGCTTTTAAAGAAAGAAAAAATGTATTATTAACTGGTCCAGGTGGTTCAGGAAAAACAGCTTTGATTAAGAAAATGGTTGAATTTGGATTGGAAGAAAACAAAGAAATTCAAGTATGTGCTCTTACTGGGTGTGCTGCCGTTTTACTTAGATGCGGAGGCGCAAAAACTATACATTCTTGGGCTGGTGTTGGATTAGCCAGTGGTCCGTCAGGTAAAGTCATTGAACGAGTAGTTAAAAGTAAATATAAAAGAACAAACTGGAACAAGGTAGATGTACTTATTATTGATGAAATTAGCATGATGTCAAAGAAACTTTTTGAAATTCTGGACACTATTGCTAGAAAAATTAAAAAGAAGCCACTTGTTCCATTTGGAGGAATTCAAGTTGTGTTTTCAGGGGATTTTTATCAACTCCCACCAGTAGGAAACAGAGAAGAAATCGAAACTATGCAATTTTGTTTTGAAAGCGATAGATGGAGCGAAACAATTCATCAAGTTGTTCAACTTACTACTATATTTAGACAAACCGATTTGGATTATACTAAAATACTAAATCAAATTCGTGTAGGTAAGCTTACCAAATCATCATACGAAAAACTGATGAAGAGAGTAAATGTTACAGCACAGGATAATAATGATATTTGTATTAAACCAACTATTTTATTGCCTAGGAGGAAAGATGTTGATTTCATTAATGCTAGTGAATTAATGAAATTAGAAACAGAAGCGACTAAATATGAAATGGCTCCGTTTAAAGAGGCTCCTACCTCTGAAAATGAGCGAAAAAAATTATTTGGAATATCTCCCGAAGATATAGAAAATGAAACAAACTTTCTTATGGGAAATGTAATGGCCGATAAAACATTATCTTTACGCGTTGGTGCGCAGGTTATGTGCGTAGCGAATCTTGATATGGAGGGTCCTTATCCAATTGTTAATGGAAGCCAGGGTATTATAGTTGACATATGTGATGGCCTACCCATGGTCCAATTTACAGATGGACAAAAACGTATTATTGGTTGGCACATATGGCAAAGTGAAACTATACCAGGAATTGGAATAAAACAAATACCTTTAATTCATGCTTGGGCTATTACTATTCATAAAGCACAGGGTGTTACACTGGAATTGGCAGAAATAGACGCTGGTAGTAACATATTTGAATGTGGGCAATCCTATGTTGCTCTTTCGCGACTAAAAGGACTTGATGGTTTATTTCTTACAGCATTTGATCCGCAAAAAATAAAAGTAAATAAAAAGGTTCAAGAATATTATAAAAAATTGTCATAAAATGTCTTGAAATGTCTTGAAATGTCTTGAAATGTCATGAAATTAATCATATAATTTCTCAAACGAAAGAGCAAAAGACCAATCCATATTATTTAAATCAATAACTCTTCCATATTCATCATAAAGTTTAATAGTTAATCTCGCAATATCTACGGGGCCGAAATATTCACGCGTTCTGTTAAGTTGATTGTGAAGACCTGGGTCATTACTACTTTTGTATACACCAACACCCTCCATGACAGCAGATAAATTAAGACGCGCAATAATATTATTATCTAATGACGAATTAGCGAATGCGGCAATAAACGAATTTCCTGAATTTTTTTGATGGTCATCTATAGATAAATAAGCATAACGAGGTCCAGAACACATTACAATACCCTCTGAGACAGCTGAAGCATTTTCATCTACAGCAGGGGGGGCAGTGGCATTATTATTACCACAAACATACTGAGCTACTCTAAATCCAAGCGGCCATCCTAAGCGTAATTGAATATTGGTGTCCATCTCTCGGTTACCATCATTATCTACATTAAATCTAATCGTAAATCCTTCTGCGGTAAACGCGCCGGCTGGGTCAGGTACACCGTCCTTTGGATATGGAACAGCAAAAATAGATTTGCCACTTGTTTTATCAACCGTGTAACAAATATCTTTAATAGGACTAAGATTAGTAGGTGTTGTTGCTGCGCCTGCTGTAAACGCACCATTTCCGTCAATAGTTCCGCCTTGGGCTAAAGCAATCGCATTATTCATAGCAGTTTCAATATGTTCAGCATATGTTTGTTGTGTCCAAGATTGCTCATAATTTCCATCTGGAAGTCTTACTCTCCATGCTTCTGTTCCGGTAGCATTATCAATAATCAACATAGTATTATTGCCCAGTGTTCTTGAAATAGCATAATAAGTAATAGGTAATTCAATAGAACCTACACGAAGACCAGTTACCTTTTTCTGAACATCAGGTAATCTAACTGAAAAATCAGTGGAGCGGGTTTTATAATATTCACTTCTAAATCTAGAATCAATATTAACTGCCTGAATTGTAGTTCTTACATTAATAGGATTAATATATCCCGGAGGCGCTTCACCTGTAATAGCATAACGCCCCCCAGTCGTGTCTGCTGTCTTTCCTGCAATCGTGTTTTGATTAGCAATAATAAAGTTGGAGTTTTCTTGAACAACTGGATTAGTTTGTGAAGCCCAAGTTCCTAATGTGTCAACATTTTTGCTTGTCGAATCTGTTAGTTGTCTAATATTTGAAAGACGATTCAGAGCGGTATCTAAAAAAAACAAAATCTCTCTTTGTTTTTCAACTCCTAAATCATCGCGGCTTTTAAGTTGGTCTTCCAACACTCTTTTTTTATTTTGAATATCAACATTACTGTAGGAACCATTTAATCCAAGAAGATCTATTAGTTCTTGGACGCTATATGAATCACTATTAAGGTTCATTGTATCCATTATATAAATAATAAGGTTATTTTTTAATTAATAATACTAATTTTAAGTGTTATTAATTTTAAGTGTTATTAATTCATTTATCGGTAATCACACTGGTGGCAAATGAGACATTGGGTCTATATTAATTTGACCACAACCAGCTTCTGCAATAATAATAGTTGATTTGTATTCCTGTTTTTTCGGTTCATCAAGCAACATAATAGCCATTGCCGCATAATTATGTAAATCAATAAGGGTATCTCTTATTTTTTCGTCTTTAACAAGAGTAATTCCTGATTTATTAATACTTTGAAGACGTTGTATTTTGTCCCCAATTCTCACTAAAACTCCAACCGGTCCGTATGCAGCAAATGCATTACCATAATCCTTGTTTTTTATGGAAAATAAATCTCGCGCCTCGGTTTGTATTTTTTCTAATTGTAAAACACGTTTGTTGTTATCATTATTATCATTATTATCAGCCATTATTGTCGTATATTATAAGTCAATATAGTCTTATATTATTATTAGTCAATATAGATTTACACAGTAATATTAATCTGTTTGTATTTTCGATAATTTAACCTCCTCCACAACTACTACAACCACCAGATTTTTTTAAAGATGCAAAATTTAACATGTTGAATCCAACACTTTTTTGTGATAATTTATTGGCAAAAGTGATCGGTGTTGTTGATATTGATCTTGTATTTACTTTAAATTGCTGCGTGGTGTTTGATGTTCTAAAAATCATTGGTATTTTATTAGGCATTATATATATTGTTTAATAAAATTATTTTGAAATTATTTTTTCTGTGATATTACCTAAATAAATGTCTTTCTTTAACCTTTAGTTGTACAAACACATCCAGAAATCATTCCAAATGTTTTGGTTTTATTGCCCTTAATTGCGGTTTGCGAAGTTCCACCAGTCTTAAGATTAATTCCCTTCTTACGAGCTAAATAACGAGCATATGAATTATGTTTTATATCTACTCCGCTTCCAGCAGGACCCGAACCTCCGGGTTTGTGACTTGTTACCGTTCCTCGAGTAGTGCTTCCTCTAGTAGGCACATATGCTGTCTGTACTGATGGGTTTAGACGATCACTTGATTGATTCCAATTAACTATATATTTATTGGCGCCACCCGTGACATTTAATGCGGCCAAATTCATAGTGTATAAAGAGGACGGGGCTCTTACTTGATTTTGTATACGTTTTTGAGTAATAACTGACGCGCTATTTGAAATGCTAGTTGTTCCACCACATGCGACGCATTGAACTGGTCTTTTCATTAATGATGTGTCTGCGCAATCACAACTTGTAGCTATATATGCCATTATATATATAAGTTAATATATAATAAAATTGAAAATGAAAATGTAATTGAAAATGAATTAAATTATAATAATTCTCGAATATAAAATTTTATCTTATCTATAAAATGTCGTCATATGAATGTCCACATTGCGCGTTATCTTACAAAAGAAAACTCTATTATAACAAGCATATTTTATTATGTGAAATTTTAAGTAAAACAAAAAAGGAAAGAGAACAAGAAATAGAAGAACAGGCAGATACACCTTCTTTGCGAAAAATGTATGATTTACTTTTAGAAATGACTTTTAAATATTCTAAAATGGAAAAAAAATTAGAAGACTTAACAAAGTGGGTTGAGTCAAAAAAAAAGAAAATTAATATTGTAGAATGGCTTAATGAAAATTATACAGAAAAAACAAACTTTACACATTGGTATAAGTCCATTAAATTCAATAGAAGCCATTTGGAACTGATATTTAAATATAACTTTATTAATGGATTTATGTATATATTTCAGGAATTATTGCCTCTCGAACAAGAGGCGGGTTTGCCTATAAAAGCTTTTGATCAGAAAGATAATACTTTGTTTATTTGTAATGATGATGAAAAATGGGAAGTAATGAGCCAAAAACAATTAGAACAATTTATTAGTTATATTTCAAGATTGATAATGGGCGAGTTTGTAAAGTGGCAAACTGAAAATGCGAATACAATGGACGCAGAGAAATTTTCCGATATTTATACAGAAAATATTAAAAAAGTAATTGGTGCGAATTATTCTATGGAACAATTAAATATGAAAATGAAGCGCGAGTTATATAAATATTTGAAAACAAATTTAAAGAACGTGATTGAATACGAGTTTAGTTTTTAAAAGTGCGAAGTTGTAGAAGAAAGTTACAAATTATATTTTGCAATAACTTGTTCTGGTGTCATTAATGGAATGTTTAATTTTCTCGCTTCGTCCGCTTTTCCGGTGTTTTCATCTAGGTCTTTAACTATAACTATAAATGTATTTTTACTTATACTACTTGCTTGAACTGCTCCTACTTGCTTTAATTTTTCTATTAAAGCCTTATCGCGAAAACCAGTCATAATCCATTTCTTTTCAAAAAGTGGATGTTCTTGTTGTTTCGCCAACTGTGATAAACTTGGTTGAGGCGCTGTATATTGAAGCCGATTTTCTAGATTTGCTTCTTTTGCCCACTTCAAAAATTCCGGCAAATGGTCCATGAACTTTTCCGCGCTTTTTTTTGCCATACCGTTAATGGCTATGAGGTTTTCTAGTTTTTTGCTTGGTGTTTCTTTTGAAATCAAAATATCCGGATGTGCTTCTAATATTGCTTGAAATCTTTTAGTTCCAAAACCTCTTCCAAATATATTGGTTGCATGCAGAATTTCGGGAAGTGTGGCCTGTGCTAGTTTCTCTTTTATTCCTTCATAAATTTTTGTTGCTAATTTTTGTTTAAAACCATCCACAGTAAGGAAATCATCCTTAGACATGTCCAAAATCTTAGGAACTGTGTAAAATCCTGCGTCAATAATACGTTTCACATTTCCTGGACCGAATCCTTCAACCCCTATGATTTTAAAGAATGCCGTAATAATTTTTTCCCTAACAGTGTTATCTAGTGTTTTATCTTTAAGAAGAATATCGACATTGGTTTCATTCCATATAAATGGAACGTTTGGCATTTGTGCTTCCGTCGCAGGCACGATTACTGATAAAATATGTGGAATTACATCGCCGGAACGAATCAGTTTAATCAAAGCACCAACACCTATTTTATTATCTACAATAAATCTAGCATTAAACCCGGTGGCGTATTCTATTTTTGCTCCGCCTAAAATAACAGGCTCAATTTGAACACGAGGTTTCAAATAACCATCTTTACTCGGTGTCCAAATGACATCTAACACTTTTGCTTCGGCAATTTGGTCTGATAAAACCATTTTAAATGCGAAAGCATGTTCGGGATTACCCGTTTGTCTAGGATATACTTCATCGTTAATACAGATAACTCCGTCTATTTCATATTTATAATCATCGCGCCATGCTACAAGTAATTCAGAAAGCAACTCATTTGTTACTGTTTTTTCTATTGCGAAATAAACGACTTCGACATCTTCATTTGTTAATAATTCCATCTGTGCGGATGGCTTTAATTTTGGTTTAATAACTTCGTATGCTACAAAATCAAGGTCTTTCAATTTATCTGTTTGAATATGTTTTTGATTTACTAATCCCGCTACAAAATTGCGCGAATTTGAGAATTCCTTCGCGTATTTTTCGGCAAATCTCTCCTTGGATATAATGAATTCCCCTCTTATTACAATATCTTTTGTTTTTGGCAATTGTAAATAAGGAATTAAATGGCTAACGTCTTGACCTACTTTTCCATTTCCTCTTGTATAGAGTTTGGGTTCGTCGCCTTCAGTAGAATATAAACCACTTACACCATCTAATTTACAAGAAAGCACATAGGGTCCCTTATATTTACTCATCCATTTTGTTAAAGCGCCAGTGTCGGGTTTGATTTTATCCATTGACCACATTTCATAGGGAAGTTTTACTTTATTTTTTTCAATTTCTATATTACAAGTTGTGTGGCCTTCTTTTACTGCTTTATTTTTTGGATATTTGTTTGCGGTATATTCCCTTAGAATATCATATTCGTTGTCGGTCATAATGGGCGATTGGTTACAATAGTATGCGTTATTTGCTTTACGAATAAGTTTGCTTAACTCTGTTTCAGTCATCATTTTTAGTGCTGATATGCCTTCTTTTCTAAAAAGTTCCAGATAATTTGGTTTTAAAACCAATTTTTTTTTAAGTGTTTTATTTTGCTTAGTTGGCTGTGTTGCCTGAGTTGGCTTAGTCGCCGATTGCGAAATAGGTATAACTACATTACCATTTATCCGTTTATCTGGCTCAACATATTGCATTTTAAGAAAATCAAATATTGATTTTTCATCGGGGAAACTAATATCTTTTATTTTCTCTCCCTTTTTACCGTCTTGCATTTTATATAAGCCATGCTCGTTTAAAGAATAGCCTAAATTTAACGCGCGTTGTCGTTGTACGGTGTTAAATGCTTTTGAACCGGTGAAATATAAAATCGCAAAGGCATAATCGTCCGGCGGCGTATATAAAAAGTCTACACGTCGGGCAATTTTCATATCTGGAAGACGGGCAACAGTAAGACTTTTTGTTTTTCCTCTTGATAATACCTCTAAAATTATCTTGTCTTTAATTAAGCGGTTCAAAAATTCATCAAACGCGTTTTTATCATTTTTATCATTGGTGATAATAATATCTATATCGCCTGAAGTTTTCGCTCCTCGCCTATAAGAACCTACTATTTGGAAATCAGACCCTTTGGGGGTAGATTTATTGAAAATATCTGTTAATTGTTTTTTATATTTATCTATTTCATCCCGTGGAATACGAGTTTCTATATCGTCAAAATATTTAACACCTATTTTCATATTATCTGTTAATAAATCTTCGTTTTTTCTAAGATCATCAATAGTAGTAATACCTTTTTCAATAAGGTCCTTGGCTTTTTTCGGCCCAATACCATATACTTTTGTAAGCTGATTAAGGGGGTTTACCCGTTCACGCTCTAAGACTCTTAAAGTGCCCGTTTCAACATATTCATTTAACTTGTTCATAATTGTTGCGCCTATTCCTTTTACTCCTTGTAATTGTTTCGGGTCTGTGATATTATTTGGAAAAAGCATGATAGATTCTGCCGCTTGCCGATATGCTTTTGCTCGAAAAGGTTCACCTTGCCGCATCATAATATCATTTAATTCAGATAGAATTTTTACAAATTCCTCATTTAAGCGGTCTTGGTTTTTACCTTGGGTAAGAGTGGGTGACGCCATACTTACTTTTAATGGCTCAATTATCTTTAATTTAAACTTTTTCTTTTTAATTGTAGTTTTAGATGGAGAATCTGATTTCAATTTTGTTTTTTTAATCGTTTTTTTTTTACAATATCCATATTTAACTAATGTGCGACTTTTTGAGTTTATTTCCGTGGCGCAAATAGGCCCTTTATCAGTTTCAAAACATTTATCATGAATTTCATATTTATATTTAAAAGGAAATATACACTCCCCTTCTTTTACTTTTTGATTTTTTTCTATTTTGCCTTTATTATTTTCAGCAATTCCAATCATAATATATTAAATTGATATTTTATAACTAATATATTATGCAAATAATCGTTTAATAAAATTTTTACTATAATAACTATCTAAATATTTTTTTTCTTTAGTGAGTTTTGTATCTTTTGACATTGATATATAAAATATATAAAATAAATTATATAAAATAAATATAAATGAGAAGCGTAAACATTAAAGCATCTGGAACAATTAAATCAATGGTAAATAATAAAATAGTTGCTAATTCTTCTGTTTCGGCTAATTATGATGGCGACGAATTAAATATTGTGGGAAGTGAAAATGGCAAACAATTTTATATGACATTAGATAATGATAATATTGCTGATATTTTGGCGATGCCAGCACATAGTGCTTCTTTAGAAGAAAGATTAATTCATGATTTTGGAAGTGTTGATAAAAAGCATACTAAACGTCATAAGCATACAAAGCCACATAAGTATACAAAGCCACATCATAGAGGCAATGCACATCATAGAGGCGTGCGTAAGACGCGTGCGACACGTAAAAAGACACTTAAGAAGAGCAAAAAATCCACGCGAAGAAAATAATCCCGTAAATAAAATAATCCCGTAAATAAAATAATCCCGTAAAGAAAATAATCCCGTAAATAAAATATATCTAATACAGAATTAATTATATTTTTTGACCTTTGTATATTTATATATTATACAAAGAATGTCCTGGAAAAATCAGAGTTCTAGAACGAACACGGGGAAACACACTTTTGTGAATAGTAATTATTCTTTATCGACCAATCTTATTTCCGAGGAATCAAAGATTTTAGGAAAAGGATTATTTTATAATGATGTAGATATTTGCGGGAATTTAAGAGTTGGAGGAACATTAGATGTTAGTGATATTGATATTGAATTGTTGACGATTGAAAATATGGAAGTTTCGGGAAATCTTTTAGTAAAGGGAACACTTAGTGTCAGTGGTGATGTTGATTTTAGTAATAATTTATTTGTTGCTGGAGACATTTCATGTAATGGAGAGTTGCATTTTGCTGATTTAACATATGATAATTTAATTGTTGAAAACAAACTGGATGTTTCCGGTGTGGACATTAGTAATAATTTGTCAATAAAAGGAACCATTTCAGGAGATTATTTATTTGTTGATACAGGTAGAATTCATATTGGTAAGGATGCGGGACAAACTAATCAAGGTGAATATGCTGTTGCCATTGGTTATCAGGCGGGATATCAAGACCAAAGCGCAGGGTCTGTTGCCATTGGTAATCTGGCGGGATATCAAGACCAAAGTGGAGGGTCTGTTGCCATTGGTGCTGGTGCGGGCGCTTCATCCCAAAATCAATATTCTGTTGCCATTGGTCAAGGTGCGGGCGCTTCATTTCAAAATCAATATTCTGTTGCCATTGGTCCTGCTGCGGGCGCAATATCTCAAAATCAAAATTCTGTAGCCATTGGTCAACGTGCGGGATTTAATCTACAAAATCAAAATTCTGTTGCCATTGGTACTGGTGCGGGCGCTTTATATCAAAATCAAAATTCTGTTGCCATTGGTTATAATGCGGCCGGTATAAATCAAGAACAATATGCTATTGCCATTGGTAATCTGGCGGGACAAAGTCTACAAAATCAAAATGCTGTAGCCATTGGTAATCTGGCGGGACAAATTAATCAAGGTGAAAATGCGGTTGCAATTGGTTATGGTGCGGGAGACGAAGACCAAAGTGCTAATTCAATTATATTAAATGCCCAGGATGTTTCATTAAATTGCGATTCATCAGGATTATTTATTGCTCCTATTAGAGACTTGGGTGCTGGTAGCAGCAAATCTTTATTTTATAATACAGGAACTAAAGAAGTCTTTTATTCAACATCCGGAGGCGGAGGGAGCACTTTCAGTGATCTTACAGTAACTAATGATGTATTTTATGATTTTGAAACTCTAACTGTTGGTGTATCAGGAGATATATCATCGAATTCTGTTTCAGGAACAGTTAAAGATCCAACCAAATCTAATGTTTTGTTGCAATGCTTACCTAGTTTTGGAGAAAATGCAAAAATCATTGGAAATAACACTGATGTTGATGATTATTTTGGATGGAGTGTAGCCATCTCTGGAACGGGTGATGATGCTGTGGCGATTGTTGGAGCGCGATTTGCAGATGGAAGTGGTGGTAATTCAGGTGCTGCTTATTTATTTGATGTTAGTGATGGAGCTTGGGCTCAAAAAGGAGATAAAATCGTTGGAATTGGCACTGAGGGTAATGATCAATTTGGATATAGTGTGGCCATATCTGGAACTAAGAATAATGCTTTGGCGATTGTTGGAGCGAATCTAGCAGATGCAAATGGTGGTACTTCAGGTGCTGCTTATTTATTTAATATTAGTGCTGGAGGTTGGGTTCAAAAAGGAAATACAATACTTGGAGATAATACTGATGGTTTAGATTATTTTGGATATAGTGTAGCCATCTCTAAAACTAGTGATGTTTCGGGTATGGCGATTGTTGGAGCGCCATTTGCAGATGGAAGTGGTGGTAACTCAGGTGCTGCTTATTTATTTGATGTTAGTGATGGAGGTTGGGCTCAAATAGGAAATAAAATCGTTGGAAATAACACTGATGCTAATGATCAATTTGGATCTAGTGTAGCCATCTCTGGAACTAAGGATGATGCTTTGGCGATTGTTGGAGCGGATTACGCAGATGGAAGTGGTGTTCAGTCAGGTGCTGCTTATTTATTTGATGTTAGTAATGGAGGTTGGGCTCAAATAGGAAATAAAATCGTTGGAAATAACACTGATGCTAATGATCAATTTGGATCTAGTGTAGCCATCTCTGGAACTAAGGCGATTGTTGGTGCGTATCTAGCAGATGGGAGTGGTGCTAATTCAGGTGCTGCTTATTTATTTGATGTTAGTGATGGAGGTTGGGTTCAAAAAGGAAATACAATACTTGGAGATGACACTAATGATGAAGATTATTTTGGACGGAGTGTAGCTATATCTGGAACTAAGGCGATTGTTGGAGCGTATTTGGCAAATGCATCTGGTTTTCATTCAGGTGCTGCTTATTTATTTGATGTTAGTGATGGAGGTTGGGTTCAAAAAGGAAATACAATACTTGGAAATAACACTAATTTTGATGATCTATTTGGACGGAGTGTAGCTATATCTGGAACTGGTAATGATGCTGTGGCGATTGTTGGAGCGAATAAAGCAGATGCAAATGCAGGTGCTGCTTATATATTTGATTATAAATCAGATACAACCACATATCATTGGGATTTAAGTGGTTTTGATAATAGTAATCAAGAACTAAACATATTTTATGATAGCGCTCTCAATCCAGGTGTTAAAACACAAGTAAATTTCGGGACAAATAATCTATCGACAATAAGTGGATTAAAATCAGATACATTATTCAATGAAAATGGACAATCTATTTCAACAAGATGTATAGGAACTGACGGAAAGGGTCGATGGAGAACAGCAAATGCTGCGCCAATTGAGGACTTAACAGTTAACGGGAAACTTGACGTTGTGGGAGGAGGAAGTTGCACTTTCAATAATCTTACAGTAACCAATGATGTATTTTATGATACTGAAACTATAACTGTTGGTGTATTGGGAGATATATCATCGAATTCTGTTTCAGGAACAGTTAAAGATCCAACCAAATCTAATGTTTTGTTGCAATGCTTACCAAGTTTTGGAGAAAATGCAAAAATACTTAGTAATGATATTTCGGGTGATGATCAATTTGGATATAGTGTAGCCATGTCTGGAACTGGTAATGATGCTGTGGCGATTGTTGGAGCGTATGACGCAGATGCAAGTGGTGTTGATTCAGGTGCTGCTTATTTATTTGATATTAGTAGTGGAGCTTGGGTTCAAAAAGGTGATACAATCGTTGGAATTGGCATTGATGGTGGTGATTATTTTGGATTTAGTGTAGCCATAACTGGAACTAAGAATAATGCTTTGGCAATTGTTGGAGCGTATAACGCAGATGGGAGTGGTAATAATTCAGGTGCTGCTTATTTATTTGATATTAGTGCTGGAGGTTGGGCTCAAATAGAAGATACAATTGTTGGAAATGATACTAAGGATAATGATATATTTGGATGGAGTGTAACCATCTCTGGAACTAAGGATAATGCTTTGGCGATTGTTGGAGCGTATGACGCAGATGCAAGTGGTGGTAGCTCAGGTGCTGCTTATTTATTTGATGTTAGTGATGGAGGTTGGGTTCAAAAAGGAAATACAATCGTTGGAAATGGTACTAAGGATAATGATCACTTTGGAAATAGTGTAGCCATCTCTGGAACTTTGGCGATTGTTGGAGCGAATAACGCAGATGCAAGTGGTGTTGGTTCAGGTGCTGCTTATTTATTTGATGTTAGTGATGGAGGTTGGGCTCAAATAGAAGATACAATCGTTGGAAATGACACTTCAGGTGGTGATCAATTTGGATATAGTGTAGCCATCTCTGGAACTAATGCGATTGTTGGAGCGCGATTTGCAGATACAAGTGGTAATGATTCAGGTGCTGCTTATTTATTTGATGTTAGTAGTGGAGGTTGGGCTCAAATAGAAAATAGAATAGTTGGAAATGACACTTCGGGTGATGATTATTTTGGACATAGTGTAGCCATCTCTGGAACTAGGGCGATTGTTGGAGCGCCATTAGCAGATCCAAGTGGTAATAATTCAGGTGCTGCTTATTTATTTGATGTTAGTAATGGAGGTTGGGTTCAAAAAGGAAATACTATCGTTGGAAATGACACTGTGGCTACTGATCAATTTGGATGGAGTGTAGCCATGTCTGGAACTGGTAATGATGCTGTGGCAATTGTTGGAGCGTATCTAGCAGATGGAAGTGGTGTTGATTCAGGTGCTGCTTATATATTTGATTTCAACTCAGATACAACCACATACCATTGGGATTTAAGTGGGTTTGATAATAGTAATCAAGAATTAAACATATTTTATGATAGCGCTCTTAATCCAGCTGTTAAAACACAAGTAAACTTCGGGACAAATAATCTATCGACAATAAGTGGATTAAAATCAGATACATTATTCAATGAAAATGGACAGTCTATTTCAACAAGATGCATAGGAACTGACGGAAATGGTCTATGGAGAACAGCAAATACTGCGCCAGCTGGACTTGCTGGTGTTATTGAAAAATTCCATTATTATTGTTCGGGACAAACCCATACATTAAAAGCAGGTGGAACCACATCAATAACAGATGTAACTGCTTCTCAAACACTCTCAACTTCATATGCTACTATAACTGGAAGTAGTTTAGCATATACTCCTCCAAGTGGAGCATCTCAAGTCAATTACAAATTTACTTTTGCTTATAGAGGGGAAGACGCTACAAGTATAATATTCATTAAATGCTTTCTTGACGGAACGGAAATAACTGTAGCAAGAAATACCTTCCGCTTTCAAGGTAACTACACAGAGAGCGAGAGGATTATTGAGGTCCCGATCACGATTAATGGGTTAACAGATGATATACCAAACGCTACGGTCAATACATGGAGTTCAAGTAAAACATTCCATATTGAGACAAGAGATTACGACGGCAGTTATGATGTCATTCTTCACGAAGCGAGTATTTTTAGAGCAGGGGATGATGCTACTACTATTGGTCCGTTGTTTATAAAACCGATGGTTGAGATTACGGCTATTAAATTTTAAAGCATATTCGTAGACAAATCATATTTAATCAGATAATTATTAAAAATGATTTAAATTTCACGAATTGAGAGCGTAACAGAAGACCTACTGACGGCAGGGACGGATACACCAGGAACTACATCACAGGTTACTTATGATGTTGGTGTTAAATGTACCTTTATTGGATTCACTCTGGCTTTGAATAGAACCAATTATGACCTAGACATAACTGAATGTGAGAGGACTATTTCATTTATCTCGGCTACGGAGATTACACAATAGGCATACCAAAGCGGTAAATCTACAAAAAATTGAAATAAAATATTATATATAAATTATTTCAATTACTAATAACAACAATGACTTCTTTGGCTGCGTCTTTGGCTGCGTCTGCTGTGCCGACTTATTTGGCTGCGTCTGCTGTGCCGACTTATTTGGCTGCGTCTGCTGTGCCGACTTATTTGGCGAAACTGAATCCACATGAGCGTGATGCGTGTATTTCTTTTGAAGAGGGGCCGCATATTTATACCATAAATGATAATGGTAATATTAGTGGCAAAGGTGATTATATGTCGGTAACCACATGGAATCACAGTCACTTTGCGCATTTTGATGCTGACGCAATTATAAAAAAAATGATGTCAAGTAATAAATGGCCACAAAGCAAATATTATGGGATGAGTGTGGAGGAAATAAAGGCTGGATGGGAGAAAAATCGCGATGAAGCTGCTGGCGCGGGAACGAAAATGCATTATGATATTGAGTGTTACTACAATCAGCAAGAAGTTAAAAATGATTCTAAGGAATACGCGCATTTTATGAAATTTGTAGAGACGTTTCCTAATTTAAAACCCTATAGAACAGAATGGATGGTTTGGTATGAAGAATTGCGGTTTGCTGGCTCAATAGATATGGTCTATGAAAAAGAAGATGGAACCTTGATGATTTATGATTGGAAACGGTCAAAGGGAATTAAAAAGGCGCCCGAGTGGGGGAAATATTCACATACAGAATGTATAAATCATTTGCCCGATACGAATTTCTGGCATTATTCTCTCCAACTTAATACTTACAAAGCGATTTTAGAGGCGAAATATGGGAAAAAGGTATCCGATTTATATTTAGTGTGTTTGTATCCTGATAACCCGAGTTATCAACTTATTAAAGTCCCGGATTTAAGCAATGAAATTAAAGACTTGTTTGAATTAAGAAGAAATCAACTTGCTTTAACAACTTAAAAGTAAGTATCCGATTATATATATTAATAAAATGGATCCTTCGGTTGCTATGCCTGGATATGAACTCGTTGAAGCTTGTTTTACTGTAGGTGGAACTTTATTGACCGGACTTGTTCTTGGTTATATATACGTTGGATTATTTATTTATGATTGTGTAGATGAGAGCGAGGACAGTATGAGTGATGAAGAAAAGCAATATCGTGATGATTTTAACTATATTAATCTTTATTATGATGAATTTGACGAAATGGAGAAAATAGAATTAAAGAAAAATGCAATAGACGAACTGCGTAATCTTTATGTCCATGAAGAAACGTCCCGTGGAAAAGTTACTATGACATATAATAGCGATACTGAATCATTTTGGTATTGGACAGATAATAAAAATATGAATTATCGTATCCTTGATACAGTTGCGCGTAAGTTTTCTTTGGATTATAATTGTAAGCAAATTTGCGTAAGTTATAAGGATGAGCTGAATAACGCCTATAATAAAATTGAGGAGGAGAAAAAGAATAAAATTAAGGCGCTTGAGGAATTAGAAAACACTGGGGAAAACACTGGGGAAAACACTGGGGAAAATAAAAAAGTAAATGTATATGCGAAATTTAAGAGTTACAATGTTAAATCAAGCAATAATGCAAGTGAAGAAAATACTATTGATAAAAAAAAATATGTATTAGCAGATAAGGCAAATCGTTTTTCTTATAAAGGAGACATCGATTGTTTTGAAAAGTCTCAAAATAAAGAAAAGGAAAATTCAAATGAAGCAGAAGGTGGTAGTCAATCAAAAATGGATTTTGCGACATTTAAGAGAATGCTTTTGGATGGTGAAATCAATAATATTGTTTCAGCACAACCTATGGAAAATTCTGGCAGCAAAATTAAAATCTTATAATTATATAGTTATATATGGCAGCACCACAAACTAAAGAACAAATAGAAAAAACCACCGAAAAATTAAAAATGATTTCAGACATAGTGAGTCTTGCGGCAAAATCACTACAGGGTGTTGCTGATGCCACGAAACAGTGTGCTGACAATCCTGGACCACCAAGGTGTATAGAACCAGTGAGTGGTGGTAAAGGTAAAAAAATGAAAGGGGGTGTTAAAGATATGATTCCTAGAAAGTCCGGAAACTCTATAATTCCTAGAAAATCTATGCTTCCTGGAAATGCTATTACAGGGCCTAACTCTAGTGGCGCTGAAGCGGTCGAAATTGCTGAAAAGGTTTCTGGTATTGTTCTTGGAGCGATAAATGACTATATAGTTCCATACGTAGAAAATGAAATATTTGGTGGTGATATTAATTCTTTAAGTGCAGAAGAATTAACTTCTAATTTACAAGCAAAAACAAAAAATATACAACGCATATTAAATGATCCAAAAATGCAAGAAGCAATCAAAGAGTTGGTTATGGCTTATACAACATTAATAATACAGATTATTGAGATAGCACAACCTTCTATTGATATTATTACTGATGAGGTTTGGGAAACTATTTCTGAAACTGCTAACCGGTCAGTTATTGGAGTAATTAGCACTAGTTTAAATTTGACTGAAGCAGCGGTTGGAGAAATTCCTGTGGCTGGGGGAGTGATTGATCTTATTATAGCTATTACGCGTGCTACAAATCTACTTGTGAAGGCAGTTGTGCCTGCTCTTAGTTTTGGTGCAACTACTCTTAGCACTTCTATTGATACAGGGACAAAGTTAGCCAAGGCAATACAAGATGGACAAAGACAAATAGAAGAGGCAACAAAAAGCTTTAACCAATTAACTAATGATCCGGTAGGTGCTGTGGCTTCTCGCGTTAATGATAAGGTTAGTGCGGCAGAGGCTGCTGGAAATGCTGCTATTGCAAGGGCTGCTTCAAAACCTGTTGCTGCTGTCCGTTCTGCAACTTCTAGCGTTAATGAGGCGAGTGATGCTATTGTGAAAAAGGCTACGCCTCGTGTGATAAGGCCGGGTATTAAACCAATGGTGCCGGGTATTAAACCAATGGTGCCACCGAGGATGCCACCGAGGACTGGAGGCGGTAGCAAGAAAAAAAGAATTAATGTCCGAGCAACAAAAAAAAGAAATAAAAAAGGAAATAAAAAAGGAAATAAAAAAGGAATGAAACGAGTTACTATGCGCAGACGTAAATAAGTGTAAATTCTATGTTGTTATATTAATTTATATAATTTATATAATTAATATAATAAAAGTGATGCCAATAGGCCAATATATATATTTTTTACTTATCACGTTTATTTATCCATTCCATAAATCCAATACTTTTTTTTATATCAAAGGAACTTTCTAAATGTTCTTTTGCTATTTCAAGAACTATTTGTTCTTGCTGAGACAACTGTGCTATATATTCATTTATTAGTTCTTCTTTACAAACACAAACTGTTTGTTGTTTTGAATCAGACATTTTACATAAATAAGTTGTGATACTATTAAATATATTTACTTCAATTAATTTAATTATTTTAATTAAAATCAATTTTAAATAGAAATAAAACAAATTAGTTTGTTAGACATGCTGATTTTGGAATTATTTAACATATTTGTTAAACCAGTATCGATTGTATATCCATTTGTTGTTAAAAAACTAAATAAAAGTGAGAGTTCATTAATGGTTAGTAGTTGATTTGTATTTTCTGGATTGTAAATCGCTTGAACACAACTTTTAATTGGTGAGCATGGTGTTGCTTGTTGAAATGGAGATAATTTAGGTGTATGTAAAGTTTTTACAATGGTTGATAATGGAGCTAGTGGTTTTCGGTCAATAACAATAATAGGTTTATAGCAAGTATTTTGATTATCATAAAAAATTTCTGTGGATATAGTGTAATTTTGCGTTGCCATTGTTTTATATTTTATTGAAATACTTAAAAAAATTGAAATGAAATGTATTTGAAAATATTGTTTTATAACGAATACTATATATAACGGATACTATACTAATAAAATTTAATCATGGCAGAACAAAACCCAAGTGACGAAAAAAACAATAACAATTCTATTTATCGTTACAAACTAACCGAAGAGGTTATGTCAATGATAACCGAATATTCAAAAATTCATGAGTATGATGATCGCGTGACTTATAAAGAAGCGTGGAATGTATGGTTTGATGATAATCAAGAAATATTAAATAGAGAGATAAACCGACTGGTTGATTTAGGATACAAAGGTTGTGTTAAAGATAAAATGTATAAAGCGGGTAGATATTATTTTAGAAAAAAAGATGTAAATAAAGAAAAAGGTAAATTGATAAAAGAAAAGCAAAAAAGACGGAGTTATATTTCAATGGATTTAACGATTTTGGACGCCATGGACGAACATATAAGTCATTCGATGCGTAATAGTGATTTTACTCCTGCCAATGGTTATAATGAATTTTGTAAAGAACATGTTGACTTGCTAAAAAATGAAATTCGCGTAATTTGCGAAGGTAATAAAATTACTGCGGATGACATTATATGTAAAATTAAAAAAACATACAAAAATAGATATTTCTTGCTGAGTAGAATATAATTAGAATAAAATTAAATGTTATTGTATTTGTATTTTATATGAGTCAATTGTTAAGCCAAGGAGGTTTTGGTTGTGTATATTATCCTGGAATTAAATGTAATGGAAAAATGGACCCGCGAACAAATGTTGTGACAAAACTGCAAAAAAACGATTTTAATGCTTATAATGAAATTAAAATTGGAGAGATGATAAAAAAAATCCAGCATTATAAACTGTTTTTTTTACCAGTTATTAAAAGTTGCCCAGTTAATTTACGTTCTCTAGATAAATCAATCATTGCCAAATGTGATGTCATTGCTGATAGCGATGAATTAAAATATACTATTATGACTATTCCTTATGTATCAAATTCTTCGTTTTATAGTATATTAATAGGAAATTCAAATGATGCCAGACAAACTGATAAAGGCGAGAAGAAAAATAACCTTGAAAAAAAACACATGTTTTTGAGTTTAACAGAAACATTTAAGTATTTGCTTAGTGCAATAGAAAAATTGGTTGATAATAAAATAGTTCATTTTGATTTGAAAGCTGGCAACGTATTATATAATACAATTACAACTGACCCTCAAATTATTGATTTTGGTATTTCTATACCTATTGATGAATTAAACGACGGCAACCTAAAAGATTACTTTTATGCTGAGGGTTCTGATTATTATGTGTGGCCACTAGAGGTTCAAGTAATTAATTTTATAGTAAATGAGACTAAAGGCAGATTAACAGAAAAAGATGCTGAAAAAATTGCGAAGGAATATACTGAGACTAATAAAGGATTGCAAGTATTTAGTAAAGAATTTATTGATTTATATAGAAAATCATGTGTCAAGGAAATTAAAAAATATGTCGGAGAGGAAAGAAAAAAGGTGATTTATAAATTAATTGAGTTTTATAAAACTTGGGACAATTATTCTCTCTCCATTTTATATTTGAAAACCTTTGAATATATTTTTTCCAAGGGATTTGAAAGAAATTCTTTGATTATTTTATTTTCGCAGATTCTTGCTACAAATATAAATCCTGACCCATCGAAGCGACTTTCAATTAATGAAACTAGAGAGAAATTCAATGAAATATTCTATGTAGATGAAAATGTTAAAGATTACATTGAATTGGTTGAAAATTTTGATTATGATGTTGACTTGACAACAAAAAAAATAAATGAAGATTTGAAACAATTAAATAAAACTAAAAGAAGGCAACTGAAACGATAGATATTGATATGTTTTTTTGGAAAATTATAATTAATAAATTTTATGAGATTAATTATGATTTATTTATGATTTATTTTATATGTTTATTTATTTCTTTAATACATTCCTCACATAGTTTACATTTTTTCATGATGTCTTTGATGCTGGGGCTTTCGTCTTTGCCGTGTTTGCCGGTTTTGCCGTGTTTGCTGGTTTTGCTGTGTTTGCTGGTTTTGCTGTGTTTTGATTTCTTGCCTTTGCTTTTACGTTTAGTAGGTGACGGAGTTCCTTTAATATGTTTATCATGCTTGCCTTCTTTAATAAGAGCCCAATCTTTTTTAGCTTCTCCAACAACATCTTTTACTCCTGCTGGCATATTTTTTGCTTTGCGTTCTTTGATTTTCTGATTAATAAGTTCAATCCAGGTAATAGGTGTTTTGCTCATTATAAATAAAAGAGAGAAAATAAAACAGAAATTGCGTTGTGTTGTGTTGTGTTATATTGTTTTTTTTGATTGAAAAAAGTAAAAAATTGAAAACTAAATTGTCGTAAATATGTATTATAAAACAATCTCAAAACAAAATGTCAAAAAACAAAATGTCAAAAAACAAAATGTCAAAAAACAAAATGTCAAAAAACAAAATGGCGGATGGGGGAAAATCTAATTATCGGTTGACGCGATTTTTATATTCTGTTGATGAAGTCAAATACTCGCTAATTACTGCGCTTTTAAAAAAGGTCGATATTGATGAATGCTATTATTGGGCATTTGAATTGTATTTCTCTGGTATTGAAAAAGAATTGTTTGATTTATTTTATAAAATTCATTATGATTTTTACGCAGAAAGAAATCCTAAATTAGAAGGTTTTATAAAAACAAAAAAAGAAAAATGGCTTCTTGATAAACAAGTAACTCATATTGCTTCTATTGTAAAAAATATGTTTATTAGTGACCCAACACCGACTGTATTCTTAATGCGACAATATATAGCGGCATTTGGTTACCCGTCTCATGTTTATAAAAATACAAATCATATAATACATAATACTATTATTAATTTTAGTTTAGAATACAGAAATCTTTGTTCAGCTATTAGTTATGGGCGCCTTGCGAATATTGCTTATGATATAAATAGACTTACAAAAAGGGACGGCGGTGATGTTGTTCATTGTGTTGTTATTGATTATTTTGAAACTGAATATGGGGGTATTTGTGAAGGAGGAAGAAAGAAAATAAAACAATTATGGGAAAATCGGGAGATTGACGATGATGTACATATATTGCTGGCTATTGTAGTACACTTAATGGCAGACATTAAGACGATTAAAACACGGCAATTGTTTGCTATGCCCCTACAAACTAAAATAAATGAAGGTTTGATGATTGAAAATGAAATTATTAATCCAGTATATTATACTTTATCGGCAAAAAGAAAATACAAAATTAATCATATTATTGGTTCATTTAAATTAGCGCGTGATGGGTTACCTGACTTTTTAAATGATAATTGGATGCATTGGGAGTATTATGCGACAGGTGTTCCGTTGTGGAATCACAGAGTAACTAGTTTAAATGGAAAGATTGACCACGAGAAACGAGAACTTTGGTTTCCTGGAGATGATGTATATGATAATGATAATGATAATGATAATGGTGATGATGTGCGTGAAAAATTTTATAAGCAATATGGGTATGAATTAGATGAACAACCAAAAGAAGTTCAATATTTGAGTTTATATGAAATTAATCCTTTATGTTGGAAAGTTTGGATTTGTGATGTATTTGGAACGGAAAATAATAAACCTGATGTTAAACCTGATGTTAAATTTGATGTTAAACCTGATGTTAAACCTGATGTTGCTTTTGATCTTATGTTAAATAAATTATCCAATATGAATATTTGTGAAATGAATTTGAAAGGTAATACAGAATTAGATATTTATTCCATAATAAAAAATATACCTCATGACTTCCGATTTATATATTACACATTATAAGCAACATATATTAAAAAATTGATTTAGTAATATAGTTTTTTATTTAAGTATATTTAGTTATTATACTCATCATCATGGTTAAAAACGCGGGTGGAAATAAATCAAAACGCATTGGACGTAAGCATGTAAATGCTGCTGCGGAAACAAGAAATGTTAGATATGCTACTGAAATTGGCGAAGAATATGCGGTTGTAACAAAACTACATGGGTCAAACTGTCAAGTTACTTGTATTAATGGAGTTTCGCGTGTTTGTGTTATAAGAAAAAAATTCAAAGGTCGAGGGAAGAGAGATAATATTATTATGCCGGGTATATGGGTTATTGTTGGAATACGTGATTGGGAAGTTCCGTGTGCTGGAAAACAACAAAAATGTGATTTATTGGAGGTTTATTCTAGGGATGATAGAGATAGACTGATTCAAACATGTCCAGATGATTTTGGTTTATTGCGTTCTATTTCCGATAATGGAGATGACGGGAACTCTAATGTTGAATTTATGGATTCTATTATAGACGATAGTGAAAGTAACGAGTCAGATGAAAATGATAATAAAAATGATAAAAATTATGATAATAAAAATAAAAATGATGGTGGTAGTGGTGCTGGTGGTGGTAGTGGTGGTGGTGCTGGTGGTGGTGATGATGATGAAATAAATGTTGATGATATATAAAATTATTCATCTATAGTGCTTGGATCATTATCATTATTATTTTGTATACTCTCATAAAGTGCTTGTTGTAAATCTGCGTTATCATCTTGTTGGTTAAAAATATTTGCTATTCTGCGAAAACTTAATTGGCCTGGTATTGGTATACTTGTATTTGTGGTTTGATTGCGAGGTCCAAATGGATGTATTGGAAGTCTCGATAAAGAATTAAAAAAGGTTGCTCTTGTTTCTGATATAGGGGGGTTGGGATCTTCAACGTCGGTATTTGTTTGTGTTTGTAACTGGTTTTCACTTGTAATCTTTTCTTCTTTGGAGTCTAATTTAAATCGGCAAACAGGACATTCAGCTTTTTCTTCTTTTAACCATTTATTAATAGCGTCTGTGTCAAAACAATGTTTACAAGGCAATTGTATTATTTCTTGATTTTCTTTAAATTGTATATACGTGATAGGACAATTATCGTTTGGAAATTGTTCTGGATTGTTTAAATATATAACTTTTGTAAGGCTACTTTTTCCTTTATCAGAAAGAACTTTTTTATATAGTGATTTATCGTTTAATGTAGAATTTATTATACTTTGTAAAGAATTAGTATTTTGATAATTATAATGACTTGTTCTCTCCAATAAATTTAATATATTCATTCTTTGATCTTGATTTTGATTTTGATTTTGATTTTGATTTTGATTTTGATTTTGATTTTGATTTTCATTATTAATAATAATATTTAAATTTTCTATTATATGTGGTATAATTTGTGATTGAGAATCATTTGTATTATTTGTATTTTCGGATACTTCTTGATCTTGATCTTGATTTTGATTTTGATTTTGATTTTGGACGTTAGGAATCGTAGTGTTTTGCAATTCGTTTAGATATTCCATCATAGTATTATTATAAATCATACGTGTCGGCATGTTCATACCATCAACCGTGCTAAAAATACTTATTAAAATATTTGATGGGTCGATTACACTATTATTCATATTATAATAGTTATTATTCATATTATAATAGTTATTATTCATATTATAATAGTTTTATCTAATTTATTATTTCATTATTTCATTAAGTATTTGAATATTACTTAATCAAATAATAATTTATCAATTGTTGTTTTGACGCAGAAAATACGATGTAATATAACTTCTAAAATGAAAAATAATAGTAAAATTAAATAAAAGTTGTAAGTTGGAGTAAATAAATGAATTATAAATTTAATAAGTTATAAATTTAATAAGTTATAAATTTAGTAAGTTATAAATTCATCATTAATCACACTTGTGGTCCACTCATATCTTTTGTTGTTTAAACTATCCAAGAAAATGTTCCATGGTGTACAATTATCAAATGCTTCCATGCCTTTTTCGCAGAAACTATTCAGCAACGCTGGACTAAATCCCGAAAGCATACTAACATTTTGCTGTGTCGAGAGTGCGGGGAAACCACCAGTTGAGCGCAAATTCCAAAATACAAGATGAGCAGGATCATATGGACGTTTGTGACTAGTGCGCATTCCACCTTCGTTAAACATCGTCTTAATCGTTTCATACATTGAATTTGAATTTCCGTCAGCTTGATCAATCTGCATATCAGAAAATATAATTAGCGTCAAATTTTTAACTTCTTCAGGCGGAAGGTCATTTTCCACACAAGCGCTAATAATAAGACGAATCGCCGAAACAAAATTCGTATTCATTCCCCAATCTGCTTTAAGCAATTTTGATACCATTTGCGTCAAGTCGGGGCAATCATCAAGATTTACCCATGAAGGAGAAGCACTAAATGTAAGCACACGTTTTCCCAACTTGGAATGTTCTGCAACACGACAACCGAGTCCAATAGCCGCTTGCAGGGGCGTTCCATTATCACATTCCATAGAACCTGATGTGTCCACCATAGCAATAAAATTGTCCAAAGAACCCATTTGTTTACTTTGTTCACGCCATTGTAGATTGACCGTATCTACATCAGTTGTGCTTGACGTGCCATTTCGTGAAATATAAATGGCTTCTTTAACCAGTTCATTAATACCGACGCGGTTGCCTTTAATACTGCGCTCTCCGTTTTTACAGCTTTCAACATATGCCTCAAAATTGGCTTTACATTTAAGGCGGTCAGGCTTATCGCCGCGGAGTATTCCTGCTTTTGTAATATATTGGAACGCCTTTTTCTGTCGGGCAATAGTAATACTTGTTGCTTGCTTGGAAAAATCAATACTACCCCAGTCCTCGGCGCATTGATTAATTTGGATGGTTTTAAGCTTATGATTATAATCAGCGATTAGCTTACGAAAATGGGTAAGACACTTGCGTTTTGCGGCGGCTTGTTTTTCTTCCGTTTTGGCGGTTTTAATCCAGCAGTTGAAATAATCATACGCAATGTATGGTGTTTGCCATCCAAATTTATTAGAACTTTCCCGAGGCAACCACTTGGAAATTAGCGAAAGAGATTCGGTATTTGTATTTTTCAATGTTTCCTCGCGCAATTTACAAGTCAAAAACTGGACAATAAATTTAAATGTTGGCCATTCTGTGTATGTTTTTTCATATTGCTGCTCCTCCGTCGCAACATGATTGCGCAAATAATTAAGCAAATATTTGAAATCTTTCCAGCTTCCGTATGGATGGTCAAAATTTTCCAACTGAATTAGCGAAGTAATCGCTTTTTCTATGAGAATTTCAGCGATTTCCTGCGGTTTTGTTTTTGTAGTAGTAGTTGTATTCGCAAATCGTACCCATTCTCCCAAAAGAACATAAAACAATGTGTATTCGCCTTTGCCTGCAATCATGTCCCTAGTTTGTAGCATCATCTTGTACAAAATAGAAATATATTCGACTCGTTTTTGTTTGGTATAGGTCGGAGTATTAAATACATTATTAATCAAATCGTAATATTTATTTCCCAAATTTTTATGGGTTGCGGAATCCGTTGTTCGCGTCAATTGAAATGAAAGTTGCAGTATCGATTCTTGGAATTCGTGCGACCATCCATGTTCTTTATGTGCGTTTTCTCCATATTGAGTTGGAGTATGATTATCAAGTGCAGATATTATGGATGCGAATGCCGATACTATAGCTGCCATTGTTGTTGTAATATAAATATAATCTTATATAATCTTTAAGTTCTTTTCTTAATTGTCTTACGATGATTGGTGTTAAAATAAATTTTCTTTGTTGTAGAATGTGGCGACGATGTAGTTGGTGGTTGAAATTTATAAAAAAAGAAGAGAGAATTAATGTCTTGAAATATACAAACTGTATCGTTAAAATGAATATCTTGGAGAAATCGTTCATTTGTTAAATATTTTGTTTGTTCTTGTTTATGAAAATTAACATCGTTCATCGAAAGAACATCTAATGGTTCAATGTCTATATTAAACTTTAAGAGAGATAATAATTTATATTTGATGTTATGATTGGTTTCATTTTTTTTTATGAGAGATATTAAATCGTTTTTCTCTATGTCGGAATTATTATTTAGTAATATGGTTTCTTTTTTAATGAATTCTACTTCCTTTTCTTTGTTAATATACATAAAATATAATTTGACACTTGTTGGCTTTTCTTTATAAAAATTATTGTATTCGCTATCTTCTTCTTTAAATTGTTCTATCCATGAGTTATCTAGTTCTTCTGTAAAAGTCATTTCTTGTAATTATTATTGATTAATGAGATAATCAATAATAATTTAATACGAATTTATTACGAATAATTTAATACGAATTTATTACGAATAATTTATTACGAATAATTTAATACGATTTTAATCTTCATCACTATTTATTGTTACATAATAATCTTCATCTTCTTCGGGTAAATATTCTAACAAACTTGGTGTGTCATAATAAGGAGACCTATCACCTAAAAGTTCATTTATTTCATCTCTTTCATTTTGCCATTGAACTAGAATTTGTTTCGATACTATCTTAAAATCTTTTTCATCACGCAAATACTCGTCATTGCGCCATTTTGTAGGCAACCCATAATTGCTATATATAATACCATCGTTTTTTGTTTTCCATAATTTAATCCAACCTGGTTCAGCATCTTTTGGGTCTATAACTGTGTCTTTTTTTGTTTGTTGTTTTTGTTTTGTAACCGCTGAAAAATTCATTGGTTCTTTTTCATTATTTTTTTCATTATTTTTTTCATTATTTTTTCCATTATTTTTTTCATTTTGTTTATCTTGACCCAAACTAGGAAATGCTTCATCATTAATAACTAAATTAAATTTCTTCTTTTGTTGGGGTTTAAATTTATTTGTATTTTTATTTTTATTTTGTATGCTATTCAAAAATTCTTCTGGAATATCTGCGCATGATTCAGGTTGATTTTTGTTTGTTTTAAATTTAGATTTAGATTTAGATCTAACACTAACGTCTTCAGTGGTTCGCTTTAAAATATCAAATCTATTATTGGACTTTCTTTCTTTAAAATTCATTGTGAGTGTGAGTGTGTGATTGAGTGAGTGAGTGAGTATAAAATAATATAATATACTTATAATTAATTAATATTACTTAAATCATTTTAAAAATATATTTTTTTGTTTTTATACAATTTAAATCATACTTTAACTTAAAGCCAATATGATACTTTGTTTTAAGGGTTTAAGTTTCCTCATAGCGAAATAAATTTACTTTATAACAGGAATATTTACGGAAAATATAATAATAATTTACAGGAAACTGCAATTTGTTTTGCTTGTGTTTTGCTTGTTTTTGCTTGTTTTTTGCTTGTTTTGCTTAAAAATTGAAATATATTTAAAAATATAGTTATATTTATAATTATTTATAACATATAATGTCTTTTAACGGTTTGTGTGCGAAAACACAAAATAGAGTGAGGGAGCCTAGCATTTGTATTCCAAGGGTGTATTCTAACATATGTGAATATAGAATAAAAGAAATATTCCAAAAAATTTTTGGAATAGACAGCATTGAACGAGTAGACATAGTTGGAAAAAAGGATGGCGCATATAATAAGGTATTTGTTCATTTTTGGGATTGGCCAATTGAACATGCAGAAATTAGAAAAAAACTAATGAATGGGAAAGAAATTAAAATTGTTTATGAACAGCCGTGGTTTTGGAAATGTAGTGCTTCTAGGAGTAAAAAAAACTGGAACGATAGTATAAATCATGATAGAATAGGTCATAATATAAATAAACCTTTTATCATAAAAGATAAAAGTAAGGATGATATTTGTGCTAATGACTGTGGATTACCTCCTCTAAGTATATTGGATGAGTATTCGCCTATTGAGAAAGGCAATAATCGTTTTTATAGTAATGATAATAAAAAAATGAAAAGAAGGCTTATATTTAATAATCCTGATTCGGTAGTTGGTGTGAGAAAAATTTATACGAACGAGTAATAATACTATGATCCTTTTGATACTATGATCCTTTTGATACTATAATCCTTTTGATTATACTAATCTTTATGAAATAAAAAAATAGTTAAATATTTTTATTTCACATTATACATAAAATGGTAAGTATTGATAATACTGCGTTACAAAGTTTATTAATAAATTCATTAATCGGGGAAGGTATTGATGGATTTTGGAGCGAAACCGATGATTTAATAATTATTGGAAACAAAAATGATGATTCCGCTATTAGACTCGATAATTTTATTGAAAAAAATGGTCCACTAAATTATGATTTAGCTCTTAGACTTATGATGAATTTAGGTACTCAAATGCTTGCATTGTTAAATAATAAATATGGGGTATTATTTTTTTCATTAAAGGATATTACTGTTGTTAATAATAACACATTTTTATTGACTAATATCTCCAATATAGTTATCATTAATGAAGAAAACATGTTGGTTTTAAATGAATCTATTAAAATGAATGGCTTTATTTCTCCGGAAATGAAAATGAAAATGAAAATGACCCTTCCGTTTTATACTTATTACACGGCGTCATACTATAGTGCTGCTTTATTATGTATACATTGTTTAAAAATTGATACTGAAATGAATTCTATTTATAATAGCAAGTTGTATTATCTTCTTAGACGTTGTATGGAACCTGTAGCAAAGAATCGTGTCTTTTTGTATATTTAATTTCTCACTTAAATCTATATATGTCACTTGTAGTTCTTAAACGTAAATCCCGAAGATATAAAGCTCCTATTTCTGGTGTAGGTTCCCAGGGGTTTTCTTTAAATGGAGGTTATAGAAATCAAGGTTCAGTTGGGCCTACTAATTTGGCTCGCTCTGTAACTAGAACTCCTTTCAGAGGCGCCGAGCCAATGGGTCACGGTGGATGTTGTGGAGGATATGTGAAAACTGTTAGCAATTCGGGGTCGTGTTGTACTAATGATTCTGGAATTATAAAAAAATCGAACAAAAATACCAAAGGGTTGATTTCGTCTAATCAAAATCCTACTGACTGCGGAGATGGAGGTTCGTGCCCCACTAATTGGGTGCAGGACATGTCTCCATTAAATCACAGTCAAGGAACTCATATTCAAAATGTTCAGGGTAAGGCATCAACATGCGGATGTACTGAAAGCGAACGAAGTGCTGTTCCTGATGCTGGTATTAAAACGTGCGATAAAGATTGTGATGTCGATATATATAATATTGGTGGCAAGAGATATATGAGGCGATTTTATGCTAAGCGCGTGCCACACGCTATGTCTGCTAGTGAATATATGCGCACTTCTTTACTTAGGAATAATACTTTGCCTACTGATAAAGTTCACCAGCCTTTCCCCATGACATTGAATCACAATGGAGGTTGTAATATCAACTTTTTGACACCTGCCGATGCGTTGGCGGCCGGACAATTACCCAACAATTGGATTGGGTTTAGATGATGATTTTTTTATAGTATATTTTTTATAGTATAATTTAAAAAAAGTATAAATATCAAATAACAATATTATTATTATTTGATATGGAGTGTGAGTGTTATGATCCAAATATGCAATCTCATTTAAATAAAGTATTACATGGAGAATATGATATACCTATTATACTTAATAATCCTGTTATTTTAGATATTGGAAGCAATGTTGGTTCTTTTATGACGTGGGTTTTAACGAAAAAACAAAATTGGTTTAATCCAATAATTTATTGTTATGAGCCCATGAAAAAGAATTTTGAATATTTACATAAAAATAAAAATAAATTACGTGAAAATGGGTATAATACTAATAAAATTAATTTGATTAATAAGGCTGTAGGAAATTCCGTGAATACACGTTTGTTTCATGGTATAAATAATTGCGGAGAAGCATCGTTTTACGATTTGGGTGAACAAAACATTAATAGTTTTGAAATTGTTGAAACTATTGTGGCGGATACTTTACCGAAAGCAGATATTATTAAGATTGATACTGAAGGTTCCGAGTTGGATATTATTAAAATGTTGAATTTTGAACCAATCGTATTTTTGTTAGAATATCACTCTGAAAAAAATAGGCGAGAGATTGATGTTTTATTGGAAAATTATTGTTTATATAAATGTGATGTAACTAGATGTGGTAAAAGAGGAGTTTTAAAATACATACATAAAAACTTTATAGAATAATTTTTATAGAATAATTTTTATAGAATAATTTTTATAGAATTATTTTTATAGAATTATTTTTATAGAATTATTTTTATCGTTTTCGTAAACTTGGTCGGCTGTATGATTTATTACACATACAAGTATTTGTATTATTTCGGTATCCAGACGGATTTTCACCATCACTATCATCATCACTCGGCTCTTCTTTTAAAAAACGACGACCCACTGTTTGATGTTGGACTTTATAATTATCTGGGTGACATGCCGAAATTTCATTATGTCCGCTACTATAAACAACCCTTTTTATTCCCAGTTCTTTTATTATTGAAAGACAATCCGCGCAAGGCCCTGATTCTCTTAACTCACACGATTTATCAATTCTTGCTATATACAATGTGGTTTTACTATATATTTTCTTGATGGCTGGCGACTTTTAACGAAAGACGATAGTTATCGCGCGAGTTCTTCCAGTTTTTTTGGTGCATTTTACGTATAGTACTAATTTCAGCGTGGCACGTGCAAGTATTATCAAGAAATCCATCACGAGAAGAGGTGCGATACGTGTTATGCCCTTGGGCAATAACTTTACCGGCAACGACTGCAACACATCCATGTCGCATAGCTACAACCGAATTTGCGGCTTCGTTGGCGGCGGCCGAAATAAATTGTTGGTCTTTAATGCTGATTGATGTTGTCATGGTTATGGGTATTATACAAATACTTATTTTAGTTTGTTTAAATTTTAAATCAATTTTCTATAAAAATTGATTTAAAATCTATCTTAAAGCATATTTATATACTATCTATAATCATGACACACGAGACAAAGCGACCCGTTTTTGAACTAAGCATTTATATTAACCCTCAACAAGTGGAATTGCGTGAAAAATATAAAACTTCCATTGAAAATCATAATCAATCTGTTCTTCCATGTATTATTGGCAATAGTATTGGCAATAGTATTGGCAATCAGTATTTTAATGCTGGATTTGATTTATTTTGTCCTTACGAAATTCTTATTGGTCATAAAAAAGTTGAAAAAATAAATCATTATGTTATTTGTTCCATGAGAAGATTTGAATGTGGGAGTGGGCTTAGCAAAAGTGGCGAAGGTGGCGAAGGTGGCGAAGGTGGCGAAGGTGGTTTGATTGATATAAAAAATAGTTCATATCCTGTTAGTTATTATATGTATCCACGTTCAAGCACTGGAACAAAGACGCCTTTACGTTTGGCGAACTCTGTTGGAATTATTGATTCGGGGTATCGCGGAAATATTATTGCTGCATTTGATAACGTCGATAATGATATTGATATTACATATGGAGTTGAAACATATCAACGATTGGTTCAATTGTGTCCTCCCGATATTTCGCATCCTATGTATGTAAAACTTGTTGACGACATAAAACTACTAGGTGAAACCACTCGGGGAGATGGGGGGTTTGGTTCTACTGGACGTTAATGTGTATAAGGGTGATTGTAAAGTTATTTGCCCACGCGTTTGCCTCTGCGTGTAAGTTGTTTCTTTGCCTTTCTGGCGACTTTAGTGTAGACTGATCTACGCTTGGTTGGGCGCGTTTTACCTTTATAGCTAAATTGTTTTTTACCCCATTCTTTGGCTCTTATATAGGCTGCCCAAAGACCCTTGGTGCTTATTTTACATGTATTTTTAGCGCAAACTGGAAAACTTTTTTTAGGTCCAAGAAAACATTTCTTTCCGCATTTACGTTTCATAACTGTTCGCTGGTGCGTGCTCGGGGCAACTTTACTCCATCCTGACCAGGGGACATTTTTACGCGTGCTTTTGTTTTTTCTTGTAATAGCCATTGTTTATATAATGACTAAATATTATTATATAAAATAATGATTAAAATAAAATAATGATTAAAATAAAATAATGATTAAAATAAAATAATGATTAAAATAAAATAATGATTAAAATAGTATAATGATTAAAATAGTATAATGATTAAAATAGTATAATAATACAATGTCTGTAAATAATAATGTGGATATTAGCGCGAATGCAATTACTGACAATGTTAAATTAAATGTTCAAGAGGTTTCTGGAAATACCGTGGCGACTATTTCAAATGCATTAGAAAATTTTGATAAATTGCGTATGTCTGATAGTAATAATAATCCATCAACAACAATATCTTCTCCAATTAAAAAAAGTAATGAAGATATTTTAATGAATGATGAGAATAATAAAAATAATTTAGATTGGGATTCTAGTAATTTGGTTTCATTAAGTATGACTAATATGGTTAGACAATTAAGTAAAAATAATACAAATGAGCAATCAAATAGGCAATTAAATAAGCAATCAAAGGAGCAAACTCTTTATGGTTCAGAAGAAGATTTATCTGAATATATGGGTAGCGATGGTAGCTATGGTAGTGATGGTATCTATGGTAGCGATGGTAGCTATGGTAGCGACTTTGTTGGATCCGATATAAGGGATGAATTTAATATGGGTTCAAGTGGTGGTCGTGTAAGTGGCGGTGGTGCTGTGCGGCATATCTGCGGTGCTGTTGGATGTGATTGTGGTGGTAGTAGGGGTGGCGGTGGTGGTGTTGGATGTGATTGTGGCGGTGATGGTGGCGGTGGGGGTGGTGGTGTAAGTGGCGGTGATGGTGGCGGTGGGGGTGGTGGTGTAAGTGGCGGTGTAAGTGGCGGTGATGGTGGTGGTGATGGTGGCGGTGATGGTGGCGGTGATGGTGGCGGTGATGGTGATGGGGGTGGTGGTGGCAGGAAAAAAAGTGTTAGTGGTGATTCTGGAAGCGGCGATCCTGTTCCAGATAATTCTAAAAGTCCATTACTTCAAAATGTTAAATATAAAAAATTATCATATAATGCTGTTAAAAAACAAATTGCTCATTCATATGAGGAAGACTCTGTTAGAAAATATTCATCTGCATTAGATATTCTTGCGAGTTATTTAAAAGGACAAAAAATTATTTATATGGAATCGCGGAATCATACTGTTTCTATTCTTAATAAACTTATGTTACCCGCTATATTTTTATCTGCGTTGTCATCGGTTATTCAATCTCCATTAGAAGATGTTCATAATGGAAATATTATATTATCTGCTATTTCTGCTTTTGTTGCTTTTTTACTCGCTATTGTCAATTATTTAAAGTTGGATGCTGCATCCGAAGCACATAAAATTTCTGCCCATCAATATGATAAATTACAATCAAAAGTGGAGTTTCAATCTGGTCAAGTGTTATTGTTTAGTCATCCGTTATTAAGTAGCGATACAATTATTTCACAATGGGAAACACAAAGACAAATGATTATAGATTCATGTAATATTCCGAACGATAAAGAACACTCTACAGAACGTGATAATTGGATTAAAGAACAAGAGCGACTTAAATTAGAGAGTATTTGTCATGATAAACAAGAAGCTGAATTTAAAATGATTAAAAATATGCGTGATAATATTAAAATCGTAGAAGAAAAAATCTCTGATATTAAAGAAACAAATCAATTTGTTATTCCCAGAATTATTCGCTATAATTATCCTTTGATTTATAACACAAACGTATTTGCAATAATTAAAAAAATTGATGATTTCAAGGCAAAAACTTTGACCAATCTTAAAAATGTCAAAAATGAATTGCGATTTATTGATGCTCTTAAAAAGAAAAATAATTATCAAATTCCCGCATCTTATCGCAACAGAGTAGATATTTTATTTAGACAGAAAAAGAACTTAATTCATACTATTTTGTTTCTTAATACTGCCTTTTCTATGATTGATAAAATGTTTCAACAAGAGATTCATAATGCTGAGTATAGAAAAAAACACCGGTTCAGGTTCTTTGTACATCGTGTTGGTACTTTTTGTTCTTCATTAACAAGATGTAAACAAATGGCCTTGTCTAAACAGTATATCGAACCGGAAGATTGTGGTGGAGAGATTATGAAGAAAATATTAGGTGATGACGCCCCTATTGAAATTGCCGATGATGATATTGATTTTATTTTGAAAAATCGTAAACTTAGAAAAAAAATATTAACAGATAAACATAACATTTTGTTCGAGGACGAATCTATGGTTTAAGATGTGTTTGTGTGTATGGGTATAAAAGAAATAAAGGAAATAAAGGAAATAAAGGAAATAAAGGAAATAAAGGAAAAAAATTATAACAACTTATAAACAAAGTCGTTATAATTTGTAAATAAGTAAGTAAGTAATAAGTAATAAGTAAGTAATAAGAAAACAAATATGGATATAAAATATTATATTTACATTTATCTAATTTTTTGGGGTTTTCACTTTTGATTTGTTTATTTATTTTTTTAGGGTATTTATTTAATTATTGGCTCAGGTTCTTCGTCAATAATCTTCATAACATCACGCTTTGCACCCTGTAGATTTGAAGCATACTCATCCAGTGAGCGGGTTTCGCTTTTCTCATCAAAACCTGCCATTGCGAACCGAAATACATCAACATCGCTATTCTGTCCCATGCGATGACACCGCGCAATAGCTTGGTCTTCAACCGCTGGGTTCCAATGCGGACTGACAAAGTATACTTCACTGAAATGTTGTAAATTCAAACCTTCGCATCCTGTTTGTATTTGTAAAATAAGTACGTCTATTGGGTTTTCACTGGAAACCGCCTCTTTGCGCTCTTTTTCTGTAGTGCGACCATCCAATGTCATGATTTTCATCTCTCCTTGTTCTTCCAAGCTTTTCTTGATATAATCAATTTCACCACGGAAATGACAGAAGATGAGTTTTTGGCGACCGTTATTCCTGCGTTCGATCAGCGTGTTAATGACCGCGTCCATCTTGCTACTCGACTTATGAAGGGCTTCTAACGCTTCTTTATTTTCCTCCATTAATCCTATTTCTGTGAAAAGTTTTAGTGATTTTTCAACCAGCGATGGTAATATACACATTTGGCGCGCTTTAATTAAAATCGGTAGAATCATACTACCCGCATGATGTCCCATAACAGCAATAGAATTGTTGATTTTTTTAGGCGATTTACTTACGTGGGTGAATTGAAGCATTGAGTGAAAATCTTCGGCGAGATCGCGTTCTGCTTCATTTTCCCATTTCACACCGATAGTATTTGTGCGTAGTTCTGGAAGATTGATGCCCACTTGGCTCTTTGTGCGTTTTTTTATGAATTTACGCACCAGCTCCATGAGATTTTCTTCTTTGGTGTAATAGGTTTCAGGAATTCCCATGACAGCACAGAGACTATAGAAATCACTCTTGCGGTTTTGGATAGGTGTTCCTGTAACCAACCAGCGGATATCAGCGATGAGTGACATTGCTCCATTGAAAATGTTGGTTTTGGTATTGCGGACGTGATGTGCCTCGTCAAAGATGATTCTATCCCATTTGATAGATTGGATAAGTGCGAATGCGTTTGATACAGGCTGATGTTTGTGTGATGAGGGTTTTTGTTTAGTGATGCGTTCGGTGATAAGCGAGTATGTGGTCAAAACAATGGGTGAGTTTTCTAGCAGTTCCCGGGTTGCGTTACGCTTTCCTGTGTCGTGGAATGTCAATGGCTCAATTCCCAATGTTTTGACGATAGCATCTTTCCATTGCTTTAGTAGCGATTTGGGAAGAACTATCAGCGTGTGGTCTTTTGGGTTGCCACTCATTGTTCCCAACATTTGGATTGTCTTTCCAAGACCCATTTCATCCGCCAAAAGTCCACCGCGAACAATCTTGTCATCGACCTTGTGTCCATGGACCTCGTTTTGGTGACACCAATCGACGCCTTCTAATTGGTGGACCTCTGAGTCGAGACCTGCTTTGGAAAGGAAATTCTTGAAAGAATCCATTATGCGTTTGGTAACTGGTAAGGAAAATTTGATAGTTGTTGGTAATGTTTTATACAAAAATTAAAAATAGTATTTCAATTTTTCATATACGCACATTTATGTTTATGTTTTATGTGTATGTTTTATGTTTATGTTTTATGTTTATGTTTTATGTGTAAATGTGTAATAGTGAATCAATTTTATGAAAAAATTGAAATACTTTTTTTTATTTTTGTATTTGGTATTTCCAAACATCAACACCAATTAACTATCAGATTTACTGAAAGTTGTTTTCAAAACATTTCCTATATAAAACAAAACAAAACAAAACAAAACAAAACAAAAAACAAAATGGCTCCTTCTCGTACTCCCTTTTGCCGTGTTTGTATGCAGGCTGGAAAGTCGCAGAGTGAATATTCCACTCACTATACCATGTCTGAACCTGGACCGCGTGGAGTGGTTGTTTGTCCGTATCTGCTTTCACTTGAGTGCCGTTACTGTCACGAACTTGGACATACACCCAAGTATTGTCCCAAGTCCAAGGCAAAAGAGGCTGCAATTACAAAGTGGCACTCGGGGCGGCCGGTTGATGTACAGCTCGTTCCTTCTCCGAAAACTCCTATTCGTCTCAAACCCGCGTATATCCCTCAGGCTCCAAAAAAAGTAATGAAACCAACCAACTTGTTTGATTGTCTTGACGACGACGTCGAGGGTGAGGAAGACATTGACCGCATGAGCATGTTTAAGGCTGAAAAAAAGGTTAAGAAGGTTGAAGAGTTTCCGTCTTTGGGCGGAAATGCAAAGAAGGGCGGAAAGGGCAAGAATGGCAAGAATGGCAAGAATGGCAAGAATGGCAAGAATGGCAAGAATCGTGAGGTGGTTTCCACAACATCGTGGGCGCAGATTACCAATTATAAACCGGTTGTTGATTGCGTCTCGTCAGCATCGCCAAAACAAGAAGAGCACGACTTGGAGCAAGAGCGTTTGGAGAGAGAGCAAGAGCGTTTGGAGAGAGAGCAAGCTTTTATGGTTAAAAGGTCTGACAAGATGGCTGATAAAATCATTGAGAAAATGCAATATGACACGCATACATCAGACGACGCTTGGAATGAATCATCATTTGGTAGACCACTGAGAATGAACAGTCTTGACGATGACTATTATTGGGGTTACGACGATAATACGTCACATATGGGTGACGATGATGCTCTATAGAGACATCTTGATAAATACTTATGTATGTAGTAAAAACTGCTGTGCTTTATTTACAAACAAATTAATAAACAAAAAATTAGTTATAGTTATAGAATTAAGTAGTTATAGAATAGTTTTTTTTATTTGTAAATTATATTTCTATAAATTACAAATGTGTATATTTTACACAAATGTTGTTATAAAGTGTAAAAAATATTATTATTATTATTCTTCTTCCATCATGGCCTTTTTAACGGCATTTTTAACAACCTTTTTAATGGCTTTTTTTTTATTTTTTTTCTCTCTACGTTTTCTAAAATAATTAATACAAGATGGAATACATGTAAAAATAACATCTTCAACCACATTAATAGCTAAATCTCCTTTTGCTGCACTAATAATTAAATCAATTGTGTCAGCTACTAAACCATTATTTAGTGTTTCAAGAATAAACTCTTTTTCGCTACTATCCGGTAATTCACCGACTAAATCTTTAATGATACGAAGTGCCAAATTTTTGCTGGCTGGACCTGTAGTGGGGAATTTTTCAACTGCTTCTATTACATATTTGATAACTAGATGCATTGTGCTTGATTTAATTCCTATATCTGCCAATTTTTCCTTAACTTCCTCAATGCCTTTATGAACGAATTTTTCTGTTGCATCTACTATTTTATCCTTGATTTCTGCTGCTGCTGCTGCTGCTGCTGGTGCTGCTGCTAGTGGTGCTGCTGGTGCTGCGGGTTCTGCTGCTAGTGGTGCTGCTGGTGCTGCGGGTTCAGGTGATGGTGCTGGTGTTGGTGTGATCTCTTCGTTAATTTGCTCTTGATTGTTTGTTTCCTCTTTTAACGGTGACGACATGAAACTTATACATATAAGTTTATATAAAAAAAGTAAATTTAGTTTTTTATATAGTTTTTATTTAGTTTTTTTATTGTATTGGTTTAACTGCTCAAATCATGAATTACTTGTGATGTTGTTGAACTTACATACGATGTTGTATAATTTTGTGATGTTTTGTAACCTTGAATGCTTGCCGTGTAATAGTTTGTATTATCTGTATTTGTATCTACTAGTTCTTCATAACCTGTTATATTATATGCGCGCTGATATCCTTGTGAACTCTCTCTTGCTGTAACATACATATATCCCAAAGGAGAATCAATACCTTTGATACATACATAAATATCATCGCAGAGATTTTTCATGAAAGCATCATCCTCAAGATTGCTTTCTTTGATATAAATTTTAAGATTTTCTAGAAATGTATCTAGACGTTGCAGAAGTGCGGCTGCTGGGTTTTGTGGTGCTTGTGGTGCTTGTGGTGCTTGTGGTGCTTGTTCGAATATGTCATCATCATCATCATCAGGTACTTCATACATATCCCAAGGTTGTGAGTTATATTTATTATAATCATCTACTATGTATGAATTATAATTATCGTTATTGTTTTGTATATGGGTGCGTGTTTCACTTATTAGTTCTTGTGTGCGCTGTCGCCAAAGATATTTTTCTACTTTTTTATCAATTGTTTCTGGGTTTGGGTATGTAGCTGTATTGGTTGGTTTATCCCATGATACTCCTGGCTGGATTACTGAATCATAACTGGCCATAATTGTACAATTAGAACACATAGGATTTTTCTCTTGGTTTTTGTTTGAGGTGCGCAAATGCCAGGTTTTATTTGCTGAAAATGGAAGATTTCCTATTTTAAGAGTTTTAACCCAGGAATTTATTTTATGATCATATAATTCACCATTTTCAATATTAAGAACAAGATTATTTATGGATTCATACAAACTATTATAAACAACTTCACCATATACCATTCCTGCTTTTTCTAGACTTTCTATAAAATAATATTCACTGTTTGGTGTGCTGGCCAGTGCTTCAAGAAGTGTATCTGAGTGTTGTGTGCCAAATCCCATAAATATATTTGATACATTATTGTCTGTGATGACTTTTTGTTTTAAAATATCGTGATTTTTTACTCCGCAAGTTATTTGTCCATCCGTAAGGAAAATATGAATTGTTTTTTGAGGGCGTAATTGGTTTGTTGTATAAGATATCGAGGTGAAATCTGCGGCGGTATCAAGTGCGTTCCCTATATCAGTCATATTATTTGGTACGAATTTATGGATAAGTTCTTCATTGAATTTTATAATATATTTTTCGTTTATTTCTTCCCTGTTACTAATTATGGTTGATTCGTCATCAAATATAATTAGTGTTATCGTTTGCTCAATATTATTATTAACAGATAAGCTATAAAAATATTTTATCATTTTTTGTAGAGCATATTTGATTTGCTGTATTTTGCTTTTTCCGTCTGAACATATATTAGACATAGATCCTGAAATATCCGTTGTGATAATCCAGTTTACATTTTTAAAAATGGGTTGAGCATGTTCTGATAATTTAAAATTATATATACCGAAATTTTCCTCATTTGTTTCTGGATATAGAAACTTAATACTTGTTTCCGGATATAGTATTTGTTCTTCGTTGACCGACATGATTTGTAGGTAATAAGGTGTTGATTTAATATGTAATTTAAAACAAATCAATTTTATGTATCATTTGTAAGGAAAATATATCGGTATCTTGGGATTATACTGACTTTACCTATAAAATCAATGTTAACATTACCTTCGTGACTTATTATGAAAACGACCATCTAATATTTGACGTAGTTTCTGTAAATACTCGGGCGTGATGCTTATTTGTGTAAATAAATGTATTTTTCTATACTTATATTAAAGTGATTACCATGACAAACCTTTTTTATAAATTTTTTACTGATTTTCCTTTGACTAAAAAATTCCGATCAACTAATCTTTTTAATGCGTTTATTTTGAATTCTATTGTTGCTGCTGTTACTTCTGCGTTATTAGTCGAATTGCGTTTACAACTACAAGATAATAAAAAATCTATATTAAAAAATTTTATTACTTCTACTTTTAAGGTTGATAATTTGCTTGATTATCAAAAAGTTATTGCTGTATTTATTACAGGAATATTTGTTAGTTTTATGGTTTATAATATAATGTATTATTTTGTAAGCTTTGGCGGTGGTATGATGACTAATAAAGTCGATAGTGGTAAATATTGGTGATTTGTATTGGTGATTTGTATTGGTGATTTGTATTGGTGATTTGTATTGGTGATTTGTATTGGTGATTTGTATTTTAATTAAGTATTTGATTTTATTTACTTAATTAAATAAATTTTAGCGAGGATAGGGATCGAACCTATGACTTTCAGGTTATGGGCCTGACACGCTGCCTCTGCGTCACCTCGCTTCAAAATATAGTGATGAAAAGTATTTGAAAAATTATTGGGGTAGAAAAAAGCCCAACGTGGGGCTCGAACCCACGACCCCGAGATTACTTTAGTGAGATCCTTGCGGATTTTTAAGAGTCTCGTGCTCTACCGACTGAGCTAGCCGGGCTTTATAACACCCAAGACGGGGATCGAACCCGCAACCTTCAGATCACTTTTGTTTAATAGAAGTCTGACGCGCTTCCAATTGCGCCACTCGGGCTTAGTGTATGTACGCTCTCGGGAGGGCTTGAACCTCCAGCCTCTCGATTAACAGTCGAACGCGCTAACCAATTGCGCCACGAAAGCGAGTGTTTGGTGCTGGTAAAATGTTTTTTCATAAAAAGTGAAATTTGAATTTATCGCTGTGTTTTACCTTGTTTTGCAGACAAACTTTTGAGTTTCCTGTGCTCTAACCAATAGAGCTTCTATCCTTGTGGATAGATGGAAGCACTGAGTGTGTTGAACCCAACACTCTCCCCTGATAAAATTAATAGTTCAAATGCTGTTTGTTGTCTCTTAACCTCTTATCACTATATCATAGTCTGTTTAAGTGGTTATATTTATTGTATTATATTTATTGTATTATGTTTATTGTATTATATCTCTGGAGATGCTGGGCATCGATCCCAGTGCCTCGCGCATGCTAAGCGCGCGCTCTACCATTTGAGCTACATCCCCATTAGTTTGCAGACAAGCTTTTACGGTGCTCTACCAACTGAGCTACTATCCTTGCGGACAGGTGGGACTCGAACCCACGACCCCCGGCGAGTAATGCTGTTTAAATGCTGTTTGTTGTCTATCGCCACCCTTACATATTACCATAGTAAATCGTCTTTAAATGGTTATTTTAATTGTATTTTATATAAATATGGTATTAAATATGGTATAAAATAAAAATTACTAGTATTATTAATATATATATATATGACTACGCAATATAACAGAGAGCCACAAACTGATCCTTTATTAGAGCCTCCTTGCTATGATGATGTTACTAGTAATATGAGTTGGACTCCCCCACCAAGTTATGAGGTTGTTGTTCAAGAAAAAAGAAAAACATGTATGCCTATGAATGCTACGTTATATGGTGGCGTGTGTTTTATTATTTTTTTTTTAATTTTATATTTTTATTGGAAGTAAATAGTTAAAAAGGTAACTATTTTATATAGTTAAATAGTTAAATAGTTAAATGGGACACTTGCCAAAAAACGATTATCTACAAGTTATAAAAAATACTCAACTTATGGCGACTGATTTAATTATATTTAATTACAAGGGGGAAGTTTTATTAGGTAAGCGCAAAAATGAACCAGCAAAGGATAGTTGGTTTGTTCCTGGTGGACGAATTTACAAGTATGAACCTTTAGGTGATGCCGTCCATAGAGTATCAAAAAATGAATTGGGGGTTTCACTGTCCATGGATAAACCTATCGGGGTTTATCATCATATGTATAATAATAATGTAGATAACAACGACTTTGGAACGCATTATATTGTTTTTGCTGTTTCCATTACCATATCGTACGATATTGATATAAAAAAAGATGATCAACATGAAGATATGAAATGGTGGTCTATAGAAGACATTGTTAATAACGAACAAGTACATTTATATACTAAAAATTATTTTCATCCTTTTCCTTGGAATAAGGTTTTTTGATTTTTGTATATTTTATTTTTGTATATTTTATTTTTGTATATTTTATTTTTGTATATTTTATTTTTGTATATTTTATTTTTGTATATTTTATTTTTGTATATTTTTATGGAAACCATAACGGCTCCTCATCTATATAAGTTGGTATGTATGGACGATTATATGCGTCTCGCATGCACTCACATATAGGAACTTTGGCGTATCTTGCATATACAGGATTACCACCTATTTTCATTGGAGTTTTAAATCCACAAAAACAATGGATATCTTCTGTTTCTTGTTTTGTTTCTTTTTCTGTTGATGGTTGTTGAATACAGGATAACATTTGTTTTAGTTGTGTTTCTGGACCATACTCCGTGGCCATTGCGTCAATGTTGTGTTTTTCATGGCAGGTGGAACAAAGTGCTTTGTTATAATAATAATATGCATCAACCCAATCCTCTTGGTCGAGTTTATTTATATAGACTTTTTCTCCGCACTCACAGTATATAAAGTTGACATCGCTGTTGTCATCGCTGTTGACATCGCTGTTGACATCGCTGTTGTTATCGGTGGCGGTGTTGGGGGATTTTTTTTTGATATTTTTAAGTTCATCAATGAAGATGCGTTGAATAATAATGAATTCAGCATCTGTGATATAATTGGGCAGAACTAATTCTGGCAAACAGTGCGACTCTATTGCGCCAATAACAGAAACATCTGTGCGAGATTCAAACTGATTATCGTAAGAGTGATTACAATTCTCACAAAAACCAATAAAAACCCCATCATGTGTGGTTCCGTAAAACTCGCAGTTTTTGCATTCTTGCGGACCTGTGCCGCTTTTTAACGGAAAGAGTGTAGTTGGAAATGATGTTATGTATTTTTGATTATTGTGAATGTAGAATTGGAGAGCCATGATGTTATGTGTTTTGAAAACAACTGTCAGTTATTGTCTGATAGTTAAAATGATGATTTGTGGTGACCTATTACAAAATACAAAAAAGTATTTCAATTTAATATGAATTATAAAATTAATTATATGATTTACATAGTTAAATATTACACAATAGAAAGATATAATATAGTATGGAAAGATATAGTATGGAAAGATATAATATGGAAAGATATACTATTAATGATTATAAAAAAATAGCTGAGATTGCTTGTCTTCGTAAAGAAAGATTTATTGATGGGTTCTCAGTTCATAATGAACTTATTAAATTGTTAACACGTTTATATTCAAACAAAGAAAAAATAGAAAAATCAGGATTACAATTTGTATATCAAAATTTAAAAACATATGTGGATGAATATTGTATTATTGGACATATTATATACGGTTCATACTTAGGTTGTGATGGTTATTCTTACGATATTATAGTTGGAAAATATACAACACAAATAGGTTTAACTATTAATTTGAAAGTAAGTGAAATATGTAGAATATTATTAGAGGATTATTACACAGAAGAAGAATTAATTGAGAGTTGTAAAAAAACCCCTAACTTTAATAATTATTTGAAACAAATATAAGAATCATTTTAAACTTTTGAACATTTTAAAATATACGAATTATATAACTGACTATGGGTGTATACATTTTTGATCAATATGCATATCTTCATTTAGCTACTGGAATTATGTCGTATTTTTGGGGTGTGAATTTTTGGATGTCTTTAATAATACATACTTTATTTGAATATTTAGAAAATACTACAAGTGGAATACATTTTATAAATAATTATTTTACTTTTTGGCCTGGGGGAAAACCTAGACCCGATAGTTATATTAACCAACTAGGCGATACTGTTGCTTTTATTTTTGGTTGGTGGTCATCTTATTATTTGGATCAGTTTGGGTGGTATAAAAAACATTTGTAAGTGTTATTAATGATTTATTTGTGATAAGAGATTTGTCGTGATGGGATTAATGTTTGTTTTTTTTCTTAAGTATTTTTTTAAATATTCGCTTTCTCTTTGCAATTTGTTTGCGAGTGAATTTTTTTTTCGCTTTTTGTATTGCCTTCTTGGCTGTTGGTATTGCCATAGAAGCAAATTGTTTAATTACATTGTCTATTAAGTTTTCTTTTTTAATAGATGGTGATGACTTGCTGAAATCTCGCTTTAAATTCATTAATTCTTTTCTTTTCTCTTTTCTTATTTTTTCGTTTTCTTTGTGATGATTTTTATATTTTCTTGGTGATTGTTTATGTGTTGGTAACTTTCCATTACTGCGTTCTTCAAAAATATATTCAATTCTTTTACACGCCATAATGGTTACTTTTGATGATAATAATATTATTTTGATGATAATAATATTATTTTGATGATAATAATATCAATTTTTTGGAGAAAAATTTATGTTTGCTTTATCTAAAAAAATATATTGTGATTATTTACTTGTGTTTGTGTGTTCCGCATGATTTGCCCCCGCGTTTGAAATGGCGAGGGTCGCGGTATGTTTTTCGCGTTTTAGTTGCTTCGTGGCGGGCTCTACGTCGCTCTTCCACCATTTTCATTCCCAACCCGCTGGGGCTGGCGCTTTTAGGGGTGGTCATTTTTGGGAGTCCACTAATGTCTTTTCCAACACTTTTAATGGCCGAAAGCATAGCTGTCACGTTATCCAAACCAGCTACTTCAGCTTTCTTTATTGTTTTAAGAGCTTCTTTCTCTGCTTTCTTAACAGCTCTTTCAGCTTTCTTAGTAGCTCTTTCAGCTTTCTGCATTCTTCGTCTGGTCATTAGTGCTGCTCGTTCAGCTACTTGGGCAGCAGCGGCTTCCTTTGCTGCCGTTTTTACTGCCCGCTTGGGCATTACGCGGCGGGTTTGGTTAGTTGGCGATTTTTTAGTTGGCGATCTTTTAGTTCTGGACTTGGTGGGCATTATAATATATCATAATATTTTTCTATAATAAAATATATTATTTGAGAGATGTTTGGATTTTGCTAAATTATTTTCTTTTTCTTGTGACGCGCTTTTTATGTGTTTTGGATTTTTTGGATTTTTTGGATTTGCGTGTTTTGTGTGTTTTTTGTGTTTTGTGTGTTTTGTGTGTTTTGGATGTTTTGGATTTTTTGGATTTGCGTTTGCCGCCGAGTAAAGTCCACCCGTCCTTTTCTGCTGATGCTCTTGCTCTTACTAATGCTGCTCTCGCTAATGCTGCTCTCGCTAATACTGCCCTTCTTGATGCTGCCTCAAATGCTAGACGACTTGTTTCCATATGATTTTGTAGTTTGGTTCTTTCCACTTCGAGTTGTTTTTTCTCAGTATCAAGTTTTTGCAGTTTTGATTGGTGTTGTGGTTCTTTAGATTTTTTGAGCTCTATTTTTTCACTTCCAATCTGTAATTTGCGTTTATTTATTTGTTTTAGCATTTTGTTTGTTATAGCTAGCTGAACTGAGAAAGCTTGTTGGCTCGCCATAAGGATCTTGGTGGCCGTGTTGTCATCTTCTACTAATTCATTAAATGCTATATTAGTCGTGCCATCGTTTTGTGTTGGGCTACTACGTGCTGCTGATGCCATATAATATATTGTAATATTTTTCTATAATAAAATATATCATTGCAAGATTTATTTAGTAGGGCTGATTTTATATTGGATTTGTATAAACAGTATACTACTAAAGTGCCTTGTATGGTATGGACCCGGCACTTCTTAGTAGTTGAAGTGCCTTGTATGGTATGGACCCGGCACTTCTTAATGATTAATAAACCATTGCGTTTCTGTGTATCCTCCTACTAATTCTGCGTCAAAAAAAACAATAGGAAATGTGCGGTGTCGTTTTCCTGTGATTTGTTGAATATAATTAAGGAATTGTTCTTTGGAAATGGAATCAGATATATATGGATCTGTGTTTATATATTTGGTTTTTATATTGGTTGCATTGAGGAGTGCTTTGACTTTTGTACAATATGGACAACGGGATTTTATATAAACTGTAAAGTCTAAATTTTCTGGAGAAGGAATAGTCATTTGGTTTGTTAAGGGCATATATACAACTTTTTATAAAAAAGTTTGTCAAAAAAAACTTTTTATAAAAAAGTTGGTCAAAAATAACTTTTTATAAAAAGTTGGTCAAAAAAAACTTTTTATAAAAAGTTGGTCAAAAAAAACTTTTTATAAAAAGTTGGTCAAAAACTAACTGGGGGTTTGGGGGTATCCCCCACATACAAACGGGGGTTTGGGGGTATCCCCCACATACAAACGGGGGTTTGGGGGTATCCCCCACATACAAACGGGGGTTTGGGGGTATCCCCCACATACAAACGGG
>Ga0315338_1000579_pt1 | contig 76454 bp, 58 predicted proteins | sample ASW8metaG_FD_204518 | JGI IMG/M metagenome (GOLD analysis project Ga0315338, IMG submission 204518) | Ammonia-oxidizing marine archaeal communities from Monterey Bay, California, United States - ASW #8 | ecosystem: Environmental > Aquatic > Marine > Coastal | place: USA: California | collected...
GATCAACGGCCGCATTGAGCGCAAAAAGTGCGTCGGTCGCAGTGGGCGGAGTCAGTCCAGAAACGGGCGCGCCACACGTGCACCGATAGATCGCGAACAGTTCATCGCTACCGTCTTCATTGTCCGCTGCAAGGTCACAATCGCTGGCGAACACGGCTTCACCGGAGTCACCAGATATGGCCGCGTCGAAATTCGCACATGCAGTCGTGTCTGTCAGCTGCTGGGTTCCCATAGTATCAACGCGAAAGACTTCCTGGTTTGCATCAAGGTTTTCGCCCGACGCGTCGCAGTCGCTGACGAAGACGATAGAGCTTCCGTCCGAGGAGATCCGCGGCTTGCTACTCGCACAACCGCTATCCGTCGAATCGTCGGTCAACTGTTCCGTCGCACCGCTGAGCTCAACCTTGAAGACCTCGATGCTCTCGTCTTGATTCATCCCCAGCGGATCACAGTTACTCTCATAGGTAACAAAGGTTCCGGTTCCATCGACGGCGGGGTTCTCTGTGGTACATCCGCTATCGGACAGATCCGCTGACATTTGGGTGACCGCTCCCTGGAGCGTAACGCTGAATACTTCCGCAAGCTCGTCCTCATTCGTGCCGGCGAGGTCGCAGTCGCTCTCGAACGCGATCAGAGTGCCGTCCAAGCTTATTGATGCCTCGAAGCTTCCGCAGCCGACCCCCGACGAGTCGAACGTGAGTTGGGTAATCTCGCCAGAAGCAGTAACGCGAAAGATCTCGCTACTAAAGTCGGCGTTTCCGCTGTCGTAGGCACAATCACCGTCGAAAACGATAATGTCACCGGCGGCGTCGATGTCAGGTGCAAGGTTCGAGCAAAGCGTACGGTCGGTCAGTTGGATTATCGTTCCACCGTCAAGCAGATAGATCTCTATACTCTCGTCTATATTCGTTCCGACAACATCACAGTCACTATCAAACACGATTCGGTCGCCGTCTCCGTCGATAGCCGGACTGGTGCTCGCGCATCCAGATGTATCGGTGATCTGTTCGAGCGAACGCGTTTCGCGATCATATCGAAAGATTTCCCGGTTGCCGTCGCCGTTGGCGCCGGTCAGATCACAGCTGCTCTCGAACGCGATAAAACGACCTACCAGATCGCTATCCGGTGCTAACACAACGCAGGCACCGTCGCTATGTTGGGTAAGCTGATGAATGACTTCGGCGTGAGCCTGGGATGCTGTCGCAAACGTCACAATAACGCCCACTACCCCGGCAAAGCAGCGCGAAATAGCCTGCGCCGTTACGGTGTCCAGCTGCTGTACGAGATGCATAGCTGCGCCAAGATAGACACCCTTTCGGGCGGGTGTCCAGCACCTGACCTATAGTCCTAGACGGAGAGCAAGGCGCGTGCTTTGTGGGGTTTTCTCGATGCTCACACGACTGCAAACAGTGCCTTTCAACCGCTCAAGAATTGCACGGAATTGACAATAGCTGCAGCGGCGATGCTGTTGTTCACCAAACGCGCTGTGAGAAGAAGCCACTGCGCGAGCACAGCAAGCGCCGATGCAGCGTCGGTTAGTTGGGGCAGATCGGGCAGGTCAGATCGGCGGGAATCCCGACCGACTCTCGTAAGCTCCGCAACGCATCGCCCGCAGTGGTTGCGCCGCTAGCGTCGACGTCGCAAACGCAGAGGGTGCACTCCTCCAGGCCTACTGCTACGCGCAGGATAAACAACGCATCGGTCGCCCGAACGTCGCCCGAGTTGTCTGTATCGCCGCAAGCGAGTTCGTTACACTCTGCGTCGCAATACAGCCCCGGTACCCAGACTGTATCGCCGTCGTCGCACTGTTCGGGATCTTCTACGAACGAATTGCCGCAGACCTGGGAAAGCGTCGTTGTTGTTGTAGATGTGGTCGTAGTCGTAGTCGTGCCGACACACTCCCCGGTATTGTCGTTACAGAACATATCTGGGCCGCAATTCGGAACACCCAGGCAACCACCGTTAAAGCAGACGTCGTTCGTTGTGCAATCGATACCATCGTCGCACAGTCCGTTGCTGGACGCGTGCATACAACCCTGCACTGTGCTGCAGCTATCAGTGGTGCATTGATTGCCATCATCGCAGGCCGCGTGAATCGGCGTGCGCACGCAGATGTTGCCTTCGCCGCAGGTGTCTACGGTACAGTCGATCCCATCGTCGCAGGTTATTTCGCTGACGCAGGTGCCATCGACGCAGCTATCACCCGTACAACCGTTTCCGTCGTCGCAAAGATGGTCGACATCTGGGTAGCCAGGTGTCTGGGCAATACAGTTCTCGTCTTGGCAGTCGGCACTGCAACCGTCACCGCCCATTGTGTTGCCATCGTCGCAGGTTTCGAACTGATCGAGTTCGGCGTTGCCGCAAACAGGGCATCCGGCAAGCTCCTCGTCGAGGATCAATAGCGGTGCAGGAGAGACAACCCCATCGATCACCGGCGCCTTGTTGGGGTCACGATAGTAGATCGTATTGGTCCCACTTACTTCATTCTGAAGTTGGCCGTTCGGCAGGATCGAAACGCGTTCACGTCCTGTCAGAGAATTCGTGCCCAGCCCGCCTCGATTATCTATCAGAGAGCCGTTGTTGATGTTTATGCGACAGGCCGTAAGATCAACGCTACCGTTGATCGCGCCGTCCGGAGTACCGTTAACCGTGATGCTTCCATCAACATCGAGCGTACCGTCTGAGTCCGCATAAATTGTGCCAGCGGCGCCCCCGCTGGCACCCAAACTGTCCAGCGTACCGGCCAGCGTCATGTCGCTGCCCCCGTAGAAGTCGATATTGCCTCCTCCGAACTCTCCGCCGCTGGCGTCGATTCGAGACATCTCGTCGACGAGCATCACACCCTCGGACGTCAAATCGATGGCTCCACCAGATCCCTCATCGCCTCGAGATCTGGCGCGAATCTCTCCCTGGAATGTCATCGTACCATCGGCGAGCAACTCGATGGCGCCGCCTGAGCCGTCGGGCCTAGCGCCCTCGCATTCGAAGAGCGCGTCGGGGCCAACCGCGATATTGCGCAGCGCCGTATAGCCCTGGTCACCACCGTCTCCACCGAAAGTCTCAGAAGACATATGCCCATTGGAATGATACCTGCCCGTGCCAGAAAAAATCAGATCGCGACCCGCGTAGACGAGTATTTCGCCGCCATACCCTTCGCCGTTAATAGAGCTGACTGCCAAATCGCCCGAAAGGAGCACGTCGTTGCCTGCATCGATCTCGATGTAACCGCCATCGAAATCCCCTCCGGTCGCGTCGATGGCAGCAGTGGTCACGATGTCCTCAGAGGCAGTGATGCAGATCTCTCCCCCCGTCGACAACCCACCACCGACGGCCTTCACCTCATCGTTGATCCAGATCGTTCCTTTTCCAGACTCCAGGTCTATGATTCCACCATCTTCGTCAACGTTCGTTGCTTCAGCGTTGATCGACTTGTTGATCGTGATATCGCCAGCGGCAGAAATGAGAATCTCGCCGCCCGCGTATCCGTCTGCTCTAATTTTTCGATCCAGAACGACGTCGCCGTCTCCAATCTCACACGCACCCGCATCACAATCACTGTCGCTTGAGCATTGCTTCGTTCGATCAAACGAACAAACGGTGACCGAGCAGTTGCCAAGCTGGCAGTCGGCATCCACAGCACAGGCGAAGTTTGCAGCGCCCGAACATGTATTCTCAGCGCTGCACGTGCCGAGATCACATTCCCCATCATCGCTGCAGGAACGCGCGAAGTTGCCTTGGCAGACCCCGACGCTGCATTCTCCAAACTGGCAGCCCAGATCGGATACGCACGGGATATCGGAATCGAGCAAGCATCCGCGCAGCGCCTGCAAATCAACGGAGCCTCCCACAACGTTCCCTAGTCCGTTGGAGCCCCGGGCTTTGATGCCCGGTGAGGAACCACCGCTGGCCGAAAAAGAACCGCATCGCAGACGAGCGGTACCCGCCCCGATATCGAGCTGGCCGCTGTTGACTATCTGGACCTCACGAAAACCGAAGTCCAAGTCCGCGCCACTGTCCACGTTGATTGTTGTCGAGATCACGCAAGGGTCATCAGTTGGCGCGCAGATCTCATCAGCCGTGAACACTGCCATCGCAGCAGGCGGCATCGCCAAACCGAGTAAGAACGCGAGTATGCCGAAGGCTGCGAGAGTTCTCACTGTGGCACCTCGGCCGAATTCATCTCGCCAAACACAGAATTAGAAGCCGCCGGACTTTCGCTGCGCGCAGATTTTGTGCGCGCTCGATCGCTCGTCACGATACCGAGGCCAGCGTTCGAAATTGCTTCGAGCCCACGAGTATCGATGTCGCGCCCACCAATCCGTGCACCGTCTGCGCCGTTGCGTATTGTCGCGACATTTGTGAATACGGCGGAATCCGAATTCACAATGATACCGGTCTTCGTATTCGATTCGACCAGAACGTTCCTCAACGTTGCCAGCGCGTTCCTACCGCGTGCACTTATGCCGACCGAAAAACCAAGAATCTGTCCCACCGCTCCGTCGCTACCGCCGACGATCGTTGCGCCCGCGCGACCGCCATCAAAAACTCGAATGCCGGTGCCAGCGCCACTGCCGACGATGGGAAAGCCACCAAGATCCACCCTGATGGAATCGGTGTTTGCGCCTGCACGAATAAACAGACCGTTCAATTCGCAGCGATGCATGACGATGGGATCGTCGATGCGCAGTTTGATATCAGAGACGACAGTAGAGCCGCAGTCGCACGCGACTCGCACACCGTCGAGGTCGTCGCCGCACACGCTTGCGCAAGCGGGTGAGATGCAAAGCACCAGAAAAGCTAGGGCAAATAGCCCTCGGAGATAAAAGCTCATGATTGTGTAAAGTTTCCTTCAAGCACGGGAAGCGTATCTCCGGGGCCCCGCCCAGGAGATACACGCCCCTAAGTTCTTCCTTCAAGCATAGTCTGGTAGGTCAAATTTATGAACCCTAGCGGTGAAAAAACCACCCGAATAGGGGGGCGGTGCACTGTGTGGACGATCGGGGGCACCGCATACGAATCTACCACAACACGGCGATGTCTCGCTGAGAGGGGTGCCAGCGCAACAAGTACCCGAGGTAGGTCAGTCGACTAGATAGATCCCGATCGTTCGCTTCCCGCCGACGGTGCGAACGATCGCGCGAAACGCGATCCGCCCTTGAGGGCTAGTGGAGTGCAAGAACACGCGGCGATACTCGATGCCCGTCATCGGTATGACCTCATCCTCCTTTACGGCGATGCGGTCGAACGTTCCCGTCGCTTTGCGGTAGGTGTAGATCCCCTTCCCACGCTTTCCGGCGAACGAGTTGTCGACACGTGAGCGGAAAGAGACATCTGCGGCATTGGAAATCGTCACTTCGACAAAGTGTTTCACCTCGGTCCCAGGCGCTACCAACGTCTCGTGACGGACGATATCGTCTGCGTACGTGGCCGGGCAGACCGCGGGATCGCAGAGATAGACGTTTTCCACTCTCTCAAGCCCATCCGTCTTCGCAACAAACGCGACAACGCCATCGTCCTCAATGGCCGACGCATTCTTGAATGTCGCATAGGTCGTACCGCCCGCACCAACGAACGGTAGTGATACCTCGCCCTCCAACGCTATCGTCTCGATCGCACCGCCATAGGCCAGACGGAAGTGGCCGACGAGCGCAGTTTCGTTAATATCTCCACAGTCGAATTTGATTTGGGCGCGAAATGCGATTCCCCAGTCGCTCACGGCCGGACGATCGGTAAACAACTCACAGACGTATCGCCCCGGTCGATCCGGGACGGGATCGTTCTTGGCGACAAGGACCTCGGCAGTGCCGGTTCCGAAGCCGCCGCCACTATTAGCTGTCGTACAGTCCATGTCACCGCCATAACAGCGGATGAGCGCGGTGTTGATCGCGACTACGCCCACTGGTGTGACAACGACCTTCGGCGACGCAATCGATACATAAAATATCGCGCCCGCGGTGTCGGTCATTCTGGGCGGCCCAAAGCGCGAGAGGCTGCCAGACAAAATCGGGGGCACCATGACCGGATTCGTGGGCACAAGATCACCGACCACAGAAACCGCAATACTGTTGCCTTGGTATATGCCGCGATCGCCGCCGGCTGATGCACCGCGATACACAACATCGCCGGCCGTGTTCAACGATGGATGCGCAAAACGGCGGTACTCGCGGAAAAAACCTGGAGGTGCAGGCGTGCCTTGTAGCACGCTCGTGGCATCTACGGCCACGGTGTCCGCGGTGAAAAGGCCCCTCAGCGAACCACTAGCCGTACGAATCTTCGCCGGAAATGCGATCATCGCGACGCCCACACCGTCACCGACCGCTGGCGGACGTTTGATCACGCGGTAGGTGGAGGCAGCTTCGGGGGCCGTGGCACCGCGCACAACCATGCTGTTCGTGGCGGCCTCAGAGAGACTAAAGCAGACAGTGCCAGTAAGAAGTAAGACGGCTGCCGCCAAAGACAGCTTTGCCAGCTTACCGTGCGCGCTATGTGTGCTCCTATGTGTGCTCAAGGTGGGATAGTTCTGCACTGTTCGTCATCCTTTCGGGAACATTATTGCGGCGCTGCTCGGTGACCCGCTGAACCGCTAGCGTTGATGGCAAACTCCCAACGCATCGTAGGTCCATACATCAACAATGCTGGCTCACATATGGGGTACCGTCAAGACGGTTTTAGCCGAACTGAGGGACGCATACCTCGCTACGCCGACATATTGACGATGTTTGGGGGACGATAACACCGCTAGATAAAGCCACCGTCCTAACACTCAATGTGGATACACCTGCCCTAACCTCATGTCTGTAGCAGATGCAGTGCACACATCTGCAGCAGATGCGGCGCACGCACTAACGTCTATCGAACCCAGCGCCGACCCCCTTGTTGGGGCGGCCAGAACGCGTCTAACATTTGATCGGTACAGTTCTCGCTCACACCCCCAGTTGAGCAGTGGCGGGAGACGAGAACTGATTCGTATTCAGAATGGTGTTTACCTGGTCGAACGGCTTAGGACCTTCGCCGTATCGCGAGTTGGGCTGCCGACCCGAGTTCCACACGTAACATGTCGAAAATACGAACGAATACGATCGGGCACATGCGCTCGGAACATCGGGGACAGTCCCCACCTGAGGCGCAGCCGAACACGCTGCCGCCTCGAAAGATTGGCGAAGCATCACTAGCTCGATGCTGTCGCCGATCAATGCCGCTAGTGTCGACGTGGACAGTACGCATAGTCGCTTCGTCACTCGTGCGTAGACGCATCAGAGGCGAACTTGTTTGAGGAGACTGATGAGCAGATTTGGAAGCCTAATCGCAGCGATGCTGATCACACTGTGCCTGACGCCGGGGGTCGCGTTCGCGGAGCTCGACTGCACCGACGGAATCGACAACGACGGGAACCTGTTAGTCGATTGCTTGGACCCTGGCTGCGACCTTCAGGCCTGTGATGACGGCGTGAGCTGCACGCTAGGCGAGACTTGTACTTTCGCTACTACCTCCTGCGGCGGTGGCACGCCGACGAACTCAGTTTGCGACAACGCCGCGTTCTGCGACGGCGCGGAGACCTGCGATGCCATCAGTGACTGCCAAGCCGGCACGCCGCCCACTCTGAGTGACGGCGTCTCGTGCACCGCTGATTCCTGCGATGAAACTCTCGATATCGTAGTAAACGCGGTGGACGACAGCCTCTGCGATGATGGCGTCGCGTGCTCCATCGACTCGTGCGACCCGGTACTCGACTGCCAGCACGTCGCCGACCACTCCCAATGCGCCAGCAGCGGGAATCTTTGCGGCGGTGGCTTGATATGCAATCCGGCGTTCGGCTGCGAAACGGGTACGCCTGTGAACTGCGACGATGGCGTCACTTGCACGGTCGATCTGTGCGATCCGCTCACTGGAGCCTGCAGCTACGTCCCTAATCACGCTACCTGCAGCAACACGTTGTTCTGCGACGGTGTCGAAATCTGCGATGTATTCAACGGCTGCGAGCCTGGAACCCCGTTCGATTGCAGTGACGGCATCTTGTGCACGTTCGATTCTTGCGACCCGCTATTAGACGAATGTCGAAACGTGGCGGTCGACAGCGCGTGCGAAGACGGTCTATTCTGCAACGGCAATGAAGTATGCGATGCGGCCCTTGACTGCATACCAGCGGTCGAGCCCCCCTGCGCCGACGAAGTTGGTTGTACGGACGACATCTGTGACGAGGCAAGCCATCTGTGTTCGTTCCCCGCGAATGACGCCAATTGTGACAATGGGTTCTTCTGCGATGGTGTCGAGACGTGCAACCCCGCCGTCGACTGTCAGCCGGGCGTTGGGCCCGACTGCACCGGATCGACATTCGGATGCCAGACCGGCTTCTGCAATGAAATCACCGATGCGTGTGCCGTAGCACCGGACGACCTCTCCTGCCAAAACGGCTTCATCTGTGACGGTATTGAGACCTGCAGCCCGACAGGTACTTGCGATCCCGGCGCACCCATGGATTGCACGCCGCTATCATCTTCATGTGGCGTAGGATTCTGCGATGAAGTATCGAGCGGCTGCGACATCCTTCCACAGAACGAAGGTCTGGTCTGCGACGACGGTGATACATGTAGCACCACCGATACGTGTCTCGGCGGCATCTGCGTAGGCACCGGCTCGATGTGCGGTGACGGCATCGTAGACGCCGCTTGTGGAGAGCAATGTGAGCTGCCTAGCGCTGACTCGTGCACCGCACTGCTCGACCTAGACTCCGACGGACTCTTTGCCTGTGAAGATCCAGACTGCTGCAGCATTTTCAGCACTGGTTGCGGCGCAGACTGCAAGAATGCGAACCCTTGCCTTGAGGTGAATGAAGCTCGGGCTGCGATCCGGTTCGGCAATGCTCTCGACGTCCTGAAATACCGAGGAATGGTCCACCTGGCCGCGCCATCACTTGTCAATCCGATTGAAGACGGCTTCTCGATAGGTCTGAGCAACGAGCAGGGTGTGATTTACAGCGCTACTCTGCAGCCGGGAGATCTCGTGGTGCGCACGCGTGGCCCACGTAGCTACGTATTCAAGGACGCGACAGCGAAGTTCGGTGGAGGAGTTCGCGACGGGCTCTTCCGAGTGCGTATTCAGATTCGTGATGCTGACTCCCCCCCCACCTACAGATTCAAGCTCAAGGCGCTTGCAGAGCTGAATGACGCCAACAACCCTGTAATCACCACACATGTGTTCGGCGTCGAGGACAGCGCCATCATACGTGCGACTTGGAAGAAAACGAGGAACGGCTGGAAGCTGTCAAAATCACAAGCGACACAGGCGATCTTCCCGCCGACGACGTGCAATGCCTTCCCGTAGGGCGGCGAGCCGGGCGGCGCTTGCACCGAGTCTGCAGGACACGGCCTCTGCGACTTCGAGAACCTCTCAGAAAGCCATATTTTAGAGACGGCCGACTTCCCACCGTCGGTAACGTTCTCGGTCGAAAACAACATCGTAACCCACCCAGATGAGGCCATCATCTTCGATTCGGCATCCCGGGCGGATGCAGCGGTGGCGATACCGATCTCGGGACGCCGGGAGCCGGACTGGGCAATACCGTTGCTCAGGGCAAGATCATGGTCATCGCAGAGAACATCGCGGGCGGCGACGGACTGGTCGACAACCCCGATGATGAACACGACGGCGGCACCATCACGCTCTCTTTCGGCGTGCCGTACAAACTTCTCAGCCTCAAGGCTTTCGACCACGAGCGCCCAGACGAGCTCATAGAGACCCCAAGTACCGTTCAGATCGACAATGTCGGCGAAGAGTGCGACCCACCGGCAAGTTTGGGCGGCGTGACTGGATGCCGCGACGACTGCACACTTATCGAATGTGGTGATGGCATCCTCGATCCTGGTGAACAGTGCGATCCGCCGCTTGAAGAGATCTGCGACAACATGATGGATGACGACGGGACCTTCTCGCCGATTGCCAAGACCCCGACTGCACGGATGCGCTCGAAGCGATGATGACCGAGTGCGATTAGCTCCTCCTTTCGAGGGCGGTTCGATCGATCCAGTCGCAACCGGAAACCCCGACGGTAACCTCGAGATTTTCAGACTCCAGGGCAATCGCCGCGTGCGCCAGGTTACCGATACGAGCGGTTGCGAAAACACCCAGGTCTCGCTGCAAGACAACGGCATCAGCCTGGCATTTCGATCAACCTGCGATCTGATTCCGGGACACAACCCCGCCGGCGTTGCCCAGATTTTCTCGAAGGCAAGAAGTTCAAGGTTCGAAAGAAAGACAGCCTTCCCTAGAGAAGGCGACGACACAACGAGAAACGCCCCGCCGATGATGAACATCGACGGGGCGTTCTCAGGTCGAACGATCCTAACGAATCGGATCGACTCCTACGCTATGGGCAGCCGCCTACACCAGGCGTGTACTGCGGCGCTCCGCCGAAGCAGTACGTCGATCCCAGTCCTTCGCCGATCAAACGGGCCGCACCAGGCAGGCCCGCGACGGTATTGATACCGCCGTTGCTCGTCTGTGCGATACAGAACGTAGCCGCCGCAATCGGTCGCTCTGGATCGGCAAACGGCGTCGCCACGATCGGGTCGAGGAAGCACTTGCGCCTGCTGACAATCGTGCAGTCGCCCGCGTCGATACCGATGGTGCCCGGCTCGCAGTCGAGGTTGCTCAAACAAGCAATGAAGCCGGCGCCGCTGGCACGCAGGATGCCGTCGCAGAGCGAGGTGTCGGGGCCCGTCGTGCATTCCCCGAGACCTCCACCTAGGTCGGTGCAGTCCTGCATATCGCACTGATTCGGTACCGGCACGCCGTTGGCGAAGAACTCTTGGCACAGATCGCCAGGTGAGTTCGTGCAATCGGCATTGCTCGTGCAGGTGATTTGCTCGTCGTCGAGACACACGGAACACGGACATTTGAACTCTGCGCCCGGTATCCCTTGGAAACCGCAATCGAGGTCGAAATCGAGTGTCTGCGGAGTCACGGTTGAACTGTTCAGCGCAAGCTTGAGGCCCGTGCCGGACACGTTCTTACCAGGATCCGGGAAGCAATCGAGGCTGCTGCCATCGCCGCCCGGTGCCGGGAAGGTCGGGCTGTCGCCACCGGCATCGCACGACTCGGTGTCGTTCATACCGCCGACGCAAGTACCGTCTCGCACACCGTCTCCGGTCGTCGTATCTCCCGTGCAGTACGGGCAAGGCGTGATCAGGTTCTCGCCCAGGTAAACGACAGAGGCCAGCGAAACATCGACGTCGCCCTCGCCTAGGTCGACGTTCACGACACCGGTCAGCGTCTCGCGCAGCCCGCTGACGACGCATGCCGGCGTGTTGCCCGATGAAATCGGCAGCGGTGGTCCGAGGTAGCAGTTGCAAATACCGCCACCGCAGTCGTCTGCGTCCGCCTGGAAAGGCTCGTCGCAGCTCGTGCGGTTGTCGCCGGCGCAACGGCACTGATCCGCAGAGGGATCGACACCACCGATAGCGCACTGACCGCAAGTCGGGGCCGGTCCTGGGCAAACCAGAAAGACCTTCGTAAGCACGTTGTCGACGATGTCGGCACCGTGCGCAATGCCCGAGTAACCGCTATCGAGTCGCGTCGCGCTGACGCAACGGCTCAGGCCGCTATCACAGACACCGGAGTGCAGCGCGCAGTCGCCGTTGTTCGCGCAGCTCTGAGCGCTCGCCCCCGCAAGAAGCCTGAGCTGACCGCGATCGGGGCAGGACGTATCCTGACAACCGAACTCGCCGTTGGCACCGCTACAGGTGCAGGCCAGCGAGCAACCGTCGCCGGCGATCAAATTGCCGTCGTCGCATTCTTCAGGAGCGGTAACGATGGAGTCGCCGCAGATCGTGCAGCTGTTGGTGCAACCGTCGAAATCGTCGGCATTGCCGTCGTCGCACTCTTCGCCTGCAAACGTATTCACGATAGCGTCGCCACAGTTAGGAACGGTACAGTCGACTTCGCAGGTCGCCGTCTGGATGCCGCCTTCGTCGCACCCCTCGCCGAGCTCGGGATTGCCGTTGCCGCACTGACGGCAGCTGCCGTTGAGCACCCCGTCGTCGTCATCGTCGCAATCTGGGGCCGTGAGGCCGTCTTGTACAGATATGGACTCGCAGGTTGCGCAGCGCGCCGCAGCAATAATACTGTCGGTGCAGTCCGCGAAGACGACAGCGGACGAACAAGCGCCCGGGAATGTCGTGGTCGGATCAACACCACTGCATTTTTTGGCGGGCGTATCGGCCAACTTGGTCTCGGTCTTGCCAATCTTACCTTTGGGATCGGCGCCCAAGCAGGCCGTGATCCCCGCCTCTGTGGTGACACCGGCCTTCAGCGCGTCTTTCTTGCAGCCGTTGAACGTCTTGGCATAGGTCGCGGTAAGCTTTTCGTAGCCCTTCACGACGGCGGCTTGGCAGCCGGCGCCCGTCTTGTCGACGCTGGCATCGATGATGACCGAGTCGAGAGGGTTCGCGAAGACCTCTTCTACGAGTGCGACTTCGCCATCTGCGGCAGCCGCGTTGACCGTAGCGGAGTCGGTCTTCGCGAAGTCCGGAGCGACGGTGCACTTCTTAGCTTCACCATCGACGGTCTTCTGCTCGGCCTTGGCGAGCTTGCCTTTCGGATCCGCTGTCAGGCAGTCCTGCGCGGTTCCCGTAAGCTTGTTGTTGCCGGCGTTCTTCACGCACGACGAGTTCTCTTTGCCCTGCGTGGCCAGAACTTTCTGACCGGACTTATTCATTTGGTTGATGCAGCCCTGCTGATCTTTCGTCTGAGACTGAGCCTGGACATTGGCCGGACTCATGACGAGAGAAAACGCGAGTGTGAATCCCCCTGCTACAAGAGCAGTCGCTATACGGTTCGAAATCATAACGTCTCCTTTCTTGGCCCACCTTGGCAGGCGGTGTGGGCCCTTGACCGCTTTACGTTACCGGCCGCTAGAGGCCGGAGCGAGCCAGTCGCCCCCCCATGAGGGGTGACTTGCTCGTTTATCCGCAGGCTGCGTGGTTTAACTTCGCCCTACTCTCCTATGGGCACCCACCCACTCCGGGGGTGTAGGCCGTGTCGGGGGCGCTGGCGCAATACGTGGTGGCGGCAACCTACCTATTTGTGCCGGACCAGTACCACAGTGGATCGAACCACAGTCTAGGGACCAGCGTCAAGAGACAAATATAGGGTTCTGCAGAGATTCCGCTGCAACGCGACGCGTCGCCCACGCTCACTCACCGTCGTTGGCGAGCGCGCTATTTACCACGGTCGGGCTAGCTCGATGCTGGGATCGATCCTCTTCGCTGCGCGATGAGCAGCACCAACATCCAGAGAGCGCCGATGATCAGACCCGCCGACTCTCGCCCGACCTCGGAGTGAATCCACTCACGCTGAAAGAGCTCTGGGGATAGAAAGGCAGCGCCGGCGGCAAACATCAGCGCCAAGGTGGGCAACCCCATCGGAGGACGCCCGAGCGCAACCACCAGCGACACAAGTACCTGCACCGAATAGATCATGGCCCACAAGATGCCATCGGGGTCGTCGTACTGCAGGAGCGCGAATCCGGAAAATACGAAGGCCATCACGACCGCTACGAATTGCATGGTCACGTCCTCCTATTGTTTCTTCCCGATGCCGCCGAGCAGACCCTCGATGACGTTACCGATGTTTCCGCTCACGTCATTCGCCTTCTCGCCGCCGAGCAAATTGGCGGCCGCCTGCCCCACGCCGGCCGACAGCTTCACGTCGAGCTTGGCCAGCGACCCGAGTTGCCCGGTCAGGTCTTTCACGATGTCGCTCGGGATACCGCCGGAACGAATCACAGCGTTGAGCACCGTCTTCGTGATCACATTGGTCAGCTCGGCGGTCGTCATGCCGCCCGACTCCGAACCGAGATTGGTGAGCCGTATCTCGGGAACGTTCACGTCAACCGTTGCCGCGTCGCCCAGAAGACCGACCATCACTTTCGCCGCGATGTTGGTCACGACCAACTCGTCGATGATCAATTGCTTCCCACCACTCGGCGCTTCTTCGGCCTCGGAATCGCCGGAATCCAAGCGATTCAAGTTCTCCATGATCTTGTCGTAGTTGGCCGTCCCTTGGCGCCGCAGCAACGTGACATCAACGTCGTTGATGGCGATGCGCGGGATATGGATCGTGTCCTCCATGAGCTGCTCGAGCGGAAGACTGAGGGCGGCGCTTCCCACGCGCAGAAAAAATGGTTCATCGAAACCGGCCGGGTTCCGCACTGCCAATCCCGCCATGCCGAACTCTCCGCTTTGCAACTTCAACCTGACCGAGTCGACCTTGGTGTCGACGCCGAGCGCATAGGTCGCACCTCGTTCGATCCCGCTTTTTGCGAGCTGATCTATATAAAAAGCGGCCCCGACGAGCGCCATCAAGGCGAAAACCACAATAACCACGACGAACTTGAATAGTGCTTTCACGATAGTCCTTACTTAGCCCCCGTAAGCCTGCGACTTCCAGTGCTGAGGTGCCCAGTTTTCTAGGGCGCCGACGGTAGGAAACCCGTTCCGCGTTCGAGTTCCTCGACCAAACAGCGCCCCAGCCCAAATAGCATGAGCGCCTCCGCCATCGCGCCTTCGACACTTGGACGCGCCTGCATGCGCCGGTACCAAGCCGTCAGGGCCTCATTCTCTTCCGGGAGCGGACCTTGATGGAGTACGGGCTAAGCGGGTTGTCGTACAGATGCATAGAAACTTCCTCCCATGCGGTGCCCTCCTCTATTAGCAACTCTCGCCGTCGTGCGCACGGACACAGGCCTCATACGCGGCCGACAAGCGTGCGTAGATCGGTCGGTGGGGCGCCTCGGGCGAACCAGTAGCGGGCGCGACTGCGCGAGGGGTGCCAATTAGGGCACCGTCGAGGGTCCGAACCGGCACCATCCGCGCGCCGGTACCGACCAGGAACACTTCGTCAGCGGCCAGCAGATCGATGCGGGTCATACGGCGCTCCTCAGCCGGGAAGCCGTCGCGGGCGCAGACCTCGAGCAGCGTGCGCCGGGTGACTCCCTCGAGCGCCCCATCGGTGGTGGGCGGTGTCGCCACAACGCCGTCGCGTACGGTGAACACGTTGGCACCGCTGGCCTCCGCAACGCAGCCGTCTTCATTGAGGAGCAGCGCTTCGTCGGCACCCGCGCGACGTGCCTCGAGTATAGCCAGCGCGTTGTTGAGGTAGTTGAGGCTCTTGACGCGCGGCTCGAGTACATCGGGCCGCGGGCGCCGCAAACTGACGGTAACGACGTCAACGCCGGCCTCGAGTTTCTCCGCCGGGTAAAGGCTGACTTCACCGATGATACAGATCACGCGGCTGCGCGTGCATTTGGTGGGATCGACGCTGAGCGGCCCTTCGCCACGCGTCACAAGCAATCGAATATAGGCGTCGTCTTTCCCGAACGCCGCAACCGTGTCGTCGATGACCGCTTCGAGATCGACGTCGTCGGGAAAAACGAGACCGATGGCCTTCGCCGAAACCGCCAAACGTCGAAGATGATCGCTACGGCGAAAAACGCGCCCGCTATAGACACGCATACCTTCGAAGATGCCGTCGCCGTACAGCAGACCGTGATCGAATACTGAAACCCGCGCCAATGCACCGTCGACGACAGCGCCGTCTATCCAAACCTTCGCACCCGGTATCATTGTAGTTCTCCTTGCATACGCGCCGCGATGCGCACCGCTGCATCACGCAAGCGCTCGGCAGAACGCGCCGGATCGGCGACCGTGACAGCCCCGGCAGGCGCGGCGATGGCCAGCGCACCGACGAGCTTCTCAGAAACGACGATCGGAACCGCAATCACCTTCAGTCCCGCGATCCACTCTTCATCATTCACATCCCAGCCGCGCTCACCCGCTACGGCGATACGCCGCTCCAGGGCAGCGCGCGATGCGGGGGTCTGCTCGGTGAATTGCTCCAGATCGGAATCGTCGAACTCGAGTTGAGCCCGGTCGAGTGACAGATAGAGCCTGCCAACGGCGGTGGCGTGCACGGGAATCTCTTCGCCGATGCGGGGAGCCGCTCGTAGGAAACCCGTGCCTTCGACCTTGTCGAGCACGCGAATGCGCCCTGCCCGCGCCGCCATGAGAAAGACGGTCTCTTCGAGCTCGGCAGCTTCGGCCTCTAGCAGAGGTCGGGCAGCCGCTATCAGCGGCTCGCGATCGAGCAGGCCGACACCGAGAGCCACCAAAGCCATGCCGGGAACGTAGCGACCGCGGTCATCACGCTCGACGAGCCCGCGCCCGGTCAACGCGGCCAGCAGTCGATGCGTGCTGGACTTCGGAATACCGAGCGCCCGGCCGATAGCCGTTACCCCAGTGGGGGCCGCCGCCGTATGCAGATGGAAAAGGACGTCGAGCGCCTTCTCGATGGAGGTCGCCGGGGCGTCCGAAGTGGAATGATCGCGTGGGTCTCGTTGTTCCATATAGCAGAACTCCGTTTTAGTATCTGGAACAACCCTACTCCCCCCTCCTTCTGTTGCAAGCCCTCTCTCTGCTCGAGTTCATGCTGGTAGCCGGCTTCTACCACTTCATCTCGTTTTCGGTGAACACGCTCGAAATCGAGCCCGAGGAATGGGCCGCGCGCTTCCCCGACAAAGGCTGAGAGTCGCCGTGAGCGCGCCGCGCTTTCATTAGGACGCGCTGACCGCCACCTGCTCGACGATGTGCACGTCGCTTTGCGGGTACGGGATCGAGCAACCGGCGGCCTCGAGCTGTTCTTTGAAGGCTCGGTTGAGATCCATGCGCAGCGAGCCGTAGTCGCCCCTCGCGCACCACGCCCGCACGACGATGTCGACCGACGAATCACCCAAATTCGATACAGCGACCAGTGGTGCCGGGTCTTTGAATACGCGCTGGTCGGCTTCCAGTATTTTCGTGATGACCTCAATCGCCCGTCCGATGTCGTCGCCGTAGCCAATCCCGACAACCATGTCGTTGCGTCGCGTGTCGTTAACCGAGTAGTTCTTGATGATCTCACCGTAGATCGTCCCGTTCGGCACGATGATGTGGACGTTGTCGGCGGTATCGAGCCCGGTCGTAAACAGGCCGATCTCGACAACAGAACCCACCGTGCCGCTGACCTCAACGAAGTCGCCGAGCTTGAACGGTCGAAAGATCAGCAGCATGACGCCAGCGGCCACATTGCTCAACGTGCCCTGCATGGCCAGGCCGATGGCCAGGCCGGCGGCCCCCACGATGGCAATGAGCGAGGTGGTCTCGATGCCGAAGAGGCTCAGCACCGCGATCAGCACCATCGTGATGATCACGTAGTAGACGAGGCTCGCGAGGAACGGCACCAGTGTCGAGTCCAGCCGCGCGCGCTCCAGGCCCTTGCGCACACTGCTGCGTGCCCAGCCGGCCACGATCCGCCCGACGATTAGGACGCCCATCGCCCCCAGGACCCGGATGCCCCAGGTCGAGACGATAGTGATGATGCCGTCTACCGCTGCTGTCATTTGGTCGTCCATCAACTTTTCCCTTGGCTTTCGGTACACCAAGCGTTGTACGCCGCCCAGGTCGCATGGTAACCAGTGTGTTGTCGGAACCCGGCGTGTGGTGACAGAGTTTGACACCGTGGGCCATTGAGACAACTTGACCAAACACAGAAGAAACCCCGATTCAATCCAACTGACACTCGCTAGCGGATGCCCGCGAGCGGAGACGAAGGAGACATAGAGGTCATGAAGATCTTTCAAAGCTTATTGGTGGTTATCATCGCCATCAGCCTCTCGGCGTGCACCGTACGGAATGCGCCCACCCCACTATCCTGCGCCATCGCCGGCGCGGGCATCGGCGCAGCCGGCACGGCCACCCTCTACGCCGAAGACAACGACAATAAGGACTCCGACGAAGTCGCCGCTGCGGCCGGAATCGGCGCGGCAGCCGGCGCCTTGATCGGTCTCGGCGTGTGTATGCTCTTTAACGAAGAGGCAGCGCCTCCTCCCGCACCGAAGCCTGCTCCGTTGCCCGAGATCCTCGAAGACGTGGGTGACCCATGCGAAGGCGTAGTCCATCTTCAAATGGTGAACTTCGGCTTCGACAGCGCCACCGTCACCGACGATGCCAAGCCGATCCTCACAGCTCTGGCCGCGGCACTGCAGCGCTGCCCGCAGCGTTTGGTCCGTGTCGAGGCTCACACCGACTCGATCGGTTCCGAGGCCTACAACCTCTCGTTGTCGGATCGACGCGCGTCGTCGGTCTACATGTTCCTGACGGAGAACGGCGTGCCGAGTTCGATGCTCGAGAGCAAGGGATTCGGCGAAGCCGAGCCCCTTGCTTCGAACGAGACCGCAGCCGGTCGCGCAAGCAACCGGCGTGTGGAACTGGAGCCGCTGCGTTAGATAGAACAATCGCGAATAGAAGGGCGGGATCATCTTGGTCCCGCCCTTCTTCTTTCGCCCAGCCGTGCCACTATGTAGCAGCGATGGCAGACATCAAATTCTACACGATCCCGCGCTGCGGCTTCTGCATGCGGGCGCGGCAGCTTCTCGATGACAAGGGCGTGGCCTACGTAGAGTTCGATTGCAGCCGAAACCCGGAAGTCCTCGCGGACATCCGAGCCGTTGCCCCCTCCTACACCTTCCCTCAAATCTTGATCGACGACGTTCCGATCGGCGGCTGTGACGAATTGTACGCGCTCGACCGAGATGGCCGCCTGGACGCGATAATCTATTAGGTACCGGCTCGCCGGCATGACGCGCCGACCCATCTCATCGCTCAACCGAGCGCGCAGTAGAATCCCCGAGCCCCGGTGGGTATTGTGCCGCACTCATGAGTACCGCACCGAACGCCGACCGTTTCGAAGAACTTCCACGTGAACAGACCGAGCGATGGGACAGTTTTCCCATCCCAGCCGGCCATGGTGATGCCGTCTACCTACCGCGCTACCTCGGAATCCAGCCCGAACACATGTCTTACCTCGATGCGTTCTCCGACGAAGACGCCGTCGCAGAGGGCTGGGCCGAGAAGCGCGGCGGGTCGATCGGCTACTGCCGCATCGAAGTGCGCAGCGCCGGGAGCGAAAAACTCGGCGTGACGGCCTCACTGGTATACAAGGTGAGCAGTCGCCCCTTCCCAGACGCCGAGTCGTCCAAGCCCATGCTGGGATAGAGCGAACGCCAACGCCGCTGTGGAACACGAACTCGTAGGCCTGGTCCTGATCCTCACCACCGGCGTTGCCGCCCAGTGGCTAGCCTGGCGACTTCGCCTGCCCGCGATCTTGCTATTGCTCACCGCAGGCATGATCGCCGGACCCGTCACCGGACTGCTCGACCCCGACGCGTTGTTCGGCGAGCTGCTACTTCCGGGCGTCTCACTTGCCGTGGCACTCATTCTCTTCGAGGGCGGACTGAGCCTGCGGCTGGAGGAACTAGGCGACACGGCCGGAATCGTCTGGCGGCTCTGCAGTATCGGCGCGCTGGTTACGTGGGCGCTGGCGACGCTCGGCGCATACTACGTTCTACCACTCCCGATCGAACTCGCAGTGGTGTTCGGTGCGATTTTGATCGTCACCGGCCCCACGGTGATTCTCCCGATGCTGCGCCAACTGCGCCTCTCGCAACCGTCTGCATCGGTACTAAAGTGGGAAGGCATCCTAATCGATCCGATCGGTGCTCTGCTCGCGGTCATCACGTTCGAGACGGTCACGCTCGGTGCATCGGCCGAGTCGAGCCCGTTCGTCACGCTGTTCGCATCGGTTGGAATCGGCACCACGCTCGGAGTCGGCGCGGCAGCAGTCCTCACGTGGATGCTCGGTCGCTACTACGTACCCGATCATCTTCGAAGCCCGTTGGTACTCGCCACCGTGGCCGGTGTGTTCCTCGCCGCCAACACCGCCGAGCGTGAATCGGGAGTGCTCGCCGTCACCGTCATGGGACTGGCCCTCGCCACGCAGAAACGAACACCGATGCGTGAAATTCTAGAGTTCAAGGAAAACTTGAGGGTACTGTTGATCTCGAGCCTGTTCGTGGTGCTCGCCGCGCGACTAGAACTCGAAGAGTTGCGCGCGCTGGCAGAACCGGGCGTCGTCTTCGTCGCGTGGCTCGTGCTCGTAGTGAGACCGCTCGGCGTACTGCTCTCGACGGCCGGCTCGAGCATGAGTTGGCCGCACCGCATCGTACTCATGACGCTCGCGCCACGCGGCATCGTCGCCGCAGCCATCGCATCGTTGTTCGCTTTGCAGCTCACCTATCACCCTTCGATCGACGGCTCGACACTCACCCCTCTTACGTTCATCGTGATCTGCGGAACGATTCTCGTGTACTCGGTGGCCGCGCCGCTCGTCGCACGTGCTCTCGACATCTCCAACTTAGACCCACAGGGGGTTCTGCTCGTCGGCTCACAAGCGTGGAGCCGCGAGCTCGCCGCCGCGCTGCAAGACTGCGGCGTTCGCGTCGTGCTCATCGACGATCAGTGGCGCTACGTTCGCAAGGCGCGCATGGCAGGCCTGACCGCCGAGCACACGAATGTTCTGTCGGAACACCTTGCCGACGAAACCGATCTTGACGGGATCGGCTTCATGCTCGCCGTTACCGCGCAGGACCACACAAATGCGTTGTGTGCCGTTCACCTCTCTGAAGTATTCGGCAGCGCTGCGGTCTACCAACTTCCAACCGAAGACGTCGGCCCGTTGCGCGGCGAGCGCGAAGCGCCCGCGCATCTGCGCGGGCGCACGCTGTTCCGCGAAGACGCAAGCTATTCGAAGATCTCGACACTCTTTGGCGCCGGCGCTCGGATCAAGCGCACGTCCATAACCGAGGAATTCGGACTCGACAGCTACCGGCTACGCTACGGCGCAGATGCACTGCCGATGCTGATGGTCGCCCGCAACGGCAGCGTCGCGGTATTCTCGCCCAGCGAAACGCCGCGGCCGCGCGACGGCGACACGCTCATCGGCTTGGTGAAAGAACCCAACGAAACGGCGTTGCCCAGCACGGCCAATCCGCCCGCAGAGCCGCCGGCCACTTCCTGATGCCGCGGGATCGCCGGTCGCGTATCATGGATGAACGACCACGCGTCGTGGAGTCTCTTTGTGTCTGACTGGACGAACAGCCTGGATCGATGGATCGACGACAATGCCGAGCGCCTCATCTCGCTTCGTCGTCACCTACACGCACACCCCGAGCCTAGCGGCGAAGAACACGCTACCACTGAGCATCTTGCCGGAGTACTCGACGAGGCCGGCCTCGTCGTAACAACCGCCCCTACCGGCCGCGGGCTCTGGGCCGAGCCACCGGGTCAAGCGGAGGGGCCACGCGTGGGCCTACGCGCCGACATCGACGCCCTGCGTCTGCCCGACCTGAAGACGGTCGCCTATCGTTCCACCGTCGATGGGATCGCCCATGCCTGCGGGCACGATTCTCATGCGTCGATGGCCGTGGGTGCGGCGCTCGCTCTGCGGGCGCTCGCCGATCAGACTCCTAACGATCTGCGCTGGCGGTTGATCCTCCAGCCCGCCGAAGAAACATCGCTCGGGGCTCGTGAGCTCGTCGATGCCGGTGTCATGCGCGACGTGAAATCCATTGTCGGACTGCACGTCGACCCCGATCGCGACTTGGGCCGTGTTGGTTTCTCGCGCGGCACGCTGACCGCGTTTTGTGACGAGATCGACATCGTCGTGCGCGGTTCGGGTGGACACGCGGCAAGACCACACGCCGCATCCGACCCGCTACTCGCCGCTGTGCAACTCCTGTCCACGATCTACCAGTCACTGCCGCGCGCGGTAGATCCGCGTGAAGCCGTGGTCGCTACGTTCGGCTATCTACACGGTGGAAGTGCACGCAACGTCATTCCGTCGGAAGTCGAGCTCAAAGGAACCATGCGCACGCATTCGCGCGAGGCCCGCGACACGCTGGAGGCGCGCATCCTTTTGATCGCCGAAGGACTCGCGGCCGCAACGGAGACCTCGATCGACGTCTCGTTCACGCAAGGGCCCGACGCCGTCGTGAACGACGAGCGCGCAACCAAGCTCTGCGAACAGGTCGCGGCGCAATTGCTCGGTGCGGAGGCCATCGAGCCAACCGGCTTGGCGAGTCTGGGCGGCGAGGATTTCGCGGAGTACTTGGTAGACACGCCCGGGTGCTTCTTCAGACTCGGAACACGCAGCGGACCGACATCAGCCATCCCACTACATTCGGGCTCGTTCGATCTCGACGAGCGCGCGATCGCCGTCGGTGCAAAGCTGCTAGCCCGCTGCACCCATGCGCTCAACGCGATCGAATAAACCCAGCCAGCAACGACAAGCCGATGCCTCGCCTCAGGCAAGCAAGACGACTTGCGACGATGCGCACCTCAGCTACTCCAGGCCAGCAATTGGGCCGGGGAGTGTCCGGTAACGCGGGCTGCTCCGATGACGTAGACCAGACCTATCGTACCGTCGAAGACAACGAGGGCATACATGACCGGCTCTGCTAGCCCCTGCGGAACAGCATACAAAACCGACGCGACAGCCGTGAGCCGGACGATTCCCTGCCAAACGACTACCGGTGCGCGGGCGGGAATGTCTTTCGATGCCCAGACCAAACAACCGGCGGCCATCATCAAGAACATCCCTAACGTCATAAGCGGCACGAAGGTGCCGGCCTGCGGGTTGGAGACCGCGCCCGCCCACGTGCCGAGGCCCACGAGATAATCCAGCGCGCCCGTAATCAGGACAAACTTCTGCAGCATCGTTCTCTCTCCCGATCGTCGCGTTTACGCGGCGATCGTGGCGCGGACCTCACCGATCGCGCGCGCGGCACGGGCGGCTTCTTCGCCTTTGCGTACGAAGTGCATCGAGAAAAACTCTCGGTGCTCTTCGGTCTCTTGGAAGTTGTGCGGGGTCAGCACGATGGAGAGGACGGGAACGTCGGCATCCATTTGCGCGCGCATCATCCCGTCGAGCACCGTCGAGGCAACGAAATCGTGGCGATAAATGCCGCCGTCTACGACGAGTGCGCTGCCGACTACCGCTTCATAGCGACCGGTCGCGGCGAGATCACGCGCGAGCAACGGAATCTCGAAAGCGCCGGGGACATCGAACACATCAACGTCGGCATCGCCTATCTCGGCGCGAAAACCTTCGAGCGCCTGATCTACGATGTCGCTGTGCCAGTTTGCCTTGATGAAGGCGTATCGTTTACGGGTCATTGTGGGCTCCTCCTGAAGGTCCGTGAAGAACTTTCGAGCGCTCGCGGGCTCGCGGGCTCGCGGGCAAGGACCCACATACCGCCGGTGGGGATTTTCACCCCGCCCTGAGAACACGCAAAGCCTTGCTGTGGAAATTCGCTGGTGCAAATCGCATGCGCGCAAGCGGGTATGTCGCCTGCAAACAATGCTAAACCATCACATAACGTCCTCAGAGTGCTGGGTCGCGTCGTCAGGAATCGTCACGTCGGCACGTTTGCTCTTGGTCCAGACATGAAACACCGGTTCGAAGACAAAGGGAGCATCGATCTGCTCGACCATGACGCCGATCAAGGTCGGAAAGCGTTCCGAGGTATCGAACATCACGCAGCCGAACCATCGTTAGCCGAGGCAAGCTGGCCCCGACGCGCCCCCGCCGGTCGTCGGCTGTCGCACCGGAGGCCTCCCCACCACACACGCAGCGCGGCCGGCACTGTTGCGACCTCTCGCCGTTCCGTACAGGAAGAGAGCATGCCGGCAATCGATTTCTCGACGCACGATCCTCAGTTCACTCCAGAGCAAGAACAGCAGTGCACGCGCATCGTCGCGGGTGTTCGCGCGCTCAACGCCAAGATAGTCCGCCTCGGCGGCTCGCTCGAAGCACTCACCTCGACGGGCGATCAGATAGAAACGCTACTCGCCTCGCTCGACGACGTCACGCAAACGCGATCAATGGAATCGTATCGCTTCGCCTTCGATCTGGACCGCCCCAACGACGTAATCCCATTCAACCCGGCCACCGGATCCTTCAATCCGCTCTCGCCCGAACTCGACATGAAGGTCGAGGGCAACAGGCTGGTCACGCAGTGCACTTTCTCTAACTGCTACGAGAGCGCCCCCGACACCGTACAGGGCGGAATGGTAGCCGCAGTCTACGATCAGCTTCTGGCCTATGCCACGATGGTCGCGGGTGTTACCGGTCCGACGTTGTGGCTCCGAGTCGCGTACCTGAAACCCACGCCGATCAACGAGCCACTGCGCTTCGAATGCGAGGTCCAGCCCAGTGACGGCAAGAAGTATACGGCGACAGGATGCTGCTACCGCGGCGACGAAAAGATCAGTGAGGCGGAAGCGTTGATGCTCGCGTCCTACGAGATCGAACTAAAAGGCGCACAGGACGTCTGAAGCACCCAGGAGATAGATTCATGTCGAAAGATCGAGTGGAATTGTTGCCCATCGAGACCGCCGTCGAACGATCCGAACAGCTTGGGCTGAACGAAGCGGTCTCCAGGCTCAACATCTTCCGCACGATGCTGCACCGCCCGAAGACCGCCAAGGCGATTTCGGACCTTCTGTTCTCGTTGCTTTTCGGCGCCGAGCTCGACGATCGCTCGCGCGAGCTACTGATCATGCGGATCGGCTGGAAAACCGGATCCGACTACGAGTGGACGCAGCATTGGAGGGTGGCGAAAGACATCTATGCTTGCCCGGAAGCAGACCTGCTCGCCGTACGTGACTGGCAGTCGGCCGACTGTTTCAGCGATAAGGACCAACTGGTGCTGCGAGCCACCGACGAACTCCTCGACACGCGCGGGCTCAGCGACGAGACCTGGGCGCAATGCGAGACGACGCTGGGTCGCGATTCGAGTATCGACTTGGTGGCCGCCGTGGGAACCTGGAACATGATCTCGACCGTTGCGCGCGGGCTGCGCATTCCGCTCGAAGAAGGCGTTGCGTCGTGGCCGCCTGACGGCAAGGCGTCGCCAGCCGACAGCTAACTATCTCTCGCGAACGCAACGCGCACGCCTAGGACCATAGGCGCGATGAGCCAAGGAAGATTGAACGCGAGATAGTACGCAGTATTCGGGGGCGGATGCGGGCCCAAAAACGTTTGGGTGAAATAAAAGAACATGTTGGTCGTTGCGGCGCCTGCATAGAAGAGCCCCAGTGGCTTGAGCCACGGTCGCGGTCGCAGCAATCCCGCGATGATGAACAGAAGAACCGGCGCCTGAAACAACCCATCGAAGAGGCAAGCTGCGATGAGGTTCGCCGGAGGATCGAGGTGAGCCGGCTCCTCGGCAACAGCCCAAGCGTGCAGAGCACGCAGAGGAGGCCACGGACTGTCGGGGGCGACCGGAACGCCAAGGCCTTCCGGGAGGCTGAAGAGAAAGCCGTACGTGATCGAGATCATGAAGAAGCAGATCAGGATCAGATCGACTGGGCGCTTGCGAATAGGGATCATTTGCAGCGCCTTGTTAGCCAACACTCGCCGGAGCTGAGGAACCTCCGATGGAGAACGCCCCAAGAGGCCTCGCGCTGGAGTACGGTTCTCGTTTCATAATCTCGTTGTCGATCAGCTTGGAGTCGTTTGTACTCCGAACCCTCGCGGCAACGCAAGAGTTGCGCGCGATGTGCTTCACGCGCGTCGAGAGTTTGGAGCATCGAGGGCCAAGGTTGATGGATCGCGCGTTCGCGCTCGGATACCTGCGAAACGCTACAGCCTGCGTACTGAGCAGACATACACGGAAACGTTACACCCCCTGCGCCAACAACCGCCCAAGCATCATCCCTCCCCACACCATCGTCAGTCCGACGATGATGTTCGATGCGACGATGATGAGTGCTGTTCCCGGCAAACCGCGCTCGAAGGCATAAACGGTTTCGTAACCGAATGTTGAGAACGTCGTGAACGATCCGAGGAAGCCGACGCCAAGGGCGAGGCGAATCGTCTTCGGCGGGAAGCCGGCTTCGGCGGCAAACGCCATCAACAAGCCGAACAAGAAGCAGCCGACGACGTTCACGAAAAAGGTTCCATAGTAGAAGCCGCCGGCGAAGGTGCGGACCGCCCAACTGTTTACGGCATGGCGGCCGAGTGCGCCGAGTGCACCGGCGCCGGCGATGACAACGATTTCTTTCACAACAAATGCCCCCAGAGACAGATTTACCTTGACGTACCAGACAGATGTCTGGTATTACACACCCTGCCTCTTCGATTCCTTCCCCCGCCCGGGTTTTCGGGTCGAGTCATCAACCAGCTCGGCTCGAGGGCCCGGGCACAAACATCGCCTTCGGTAACGCCGAATCCAAGAGCCAAGGACATTCATAGCATGGGACGCACACCGGCAGGAGAAACACGCAAGCGCATTTTCGAATTCATGCGTCGCCGTCTGCTTGCCGGCGAACCGCCCAGCACGCGCGAAGTACAAGACGAGTTCGGTTTTCGGGCCGTCCAAACCGCCCGCGAACATTTAGAAGCATTGGTAGCCGAGGGACTCCTGGCCAAGTCCGACGGCAAAGCCCGAGGCTACCGCCTGCCGGCCCTGCTCAAACACGCGACCGAAAATTGCCTCGTCCCCCTGCTCGGTCGCGTGCAGGCCGGTGGGCTTACCACCGCTCTTGAAGACCCCGAGGGGTTTCTACCAATCCACTCGCGCTTTGCCGAAAAAGAACTGTTCGCACTGCGCGTGCGCGGCGACAGCATGAAAGACGCAGCCATCATCGAAGACGACATCGTCATCGTGCGCCGCCAGCCCAGTGCCAACACGGGCGAGATCGTCGTGGCGTTGGTCCAAGACGAAGCCACGGTGAAGCGGCTTCGCAAAAAGGGCCGGCGCATCGAACTCGTTCCCGAAAACGACGCCTACGATGTCATCGTGCCCGATCCGGCCCGCACCATCATTCTCGGCAAAGTCGTCGAGGTCCGGCGATACTTCAATACCCCTCCCCTCATCGCACCCTACACCGATGCCTGAGCCGCTCGACACTTCGCTGGCCACCAACCTCGACCCACGCGCCGACTTTTACGGCCCAGGGCGCGAACAAACCGATTACCAACCGCGCACGCCGGTTACCTGGAGCCGTAAAGAACTCGCCGGGCGCATAGCCGAGCTTTCGTCGCTCGGCGCCGGGGCCGGACTCACCATGGCCTTCGAACTGGTGCTCGAAGCCCAACTCGAAGGGGAACCCGTGTGCTGGGTGACCATGCTCGACAGTTCGTTTTATCCGCCCGACATCACACGGTCGGGAATCGACCTGGCATCTTTACCCGTGGTGCGCGTCAAAAACGGATCGGCGGCAGCACGCGCCGCAGACAAACTCATTCGCTCGGGGGCATTCGGGCTGGTGGTCGTCGACTTGGTAGAAGCGAGAGACAGGGCCTTCGTGCCGACTCCGCTTCTCTCGAGACTGCTCGGTCTGGCCGGCAAACACGATACCGCTCTGCTGTTTCTCACCGAGAAACAAAACGAGGCACCGTCGATAGGACCACTGATCTCGCTACGTGCACGCGCAGGCCGCGCGCGAACGGCCGAAGGCCGCTTCACCTGCGACATCGAAATCCTAAAAGACAAACGCCGCGGCCCCGGCTGGACCCACTGCGAGGTGCGCCATGGCCCGTCGGGGTTACGGTAACTTTGGCGATCCTAAACAGGGCCGCCAACTCTCTCTGCATGCGCACGACCAACGCTTGGCCTGCGTAAACGTTTCCGCCCTCCCCCTACAGATCCTTCTAAAGAAGCACGCCGAGTGGAGCGCGCACGCAGCAGTCGTCGTTGATCACGACACACCGCAGGGAAAGATCCTGTGGGCAAACAAGCGTGCGTGGCAGACACGCATTCGTCCTGGGCAAAGCTACGCCGAAGGCTTGTCGCTCGATCCCGGGCTGCGCGCCGGTGTGATTACCGATGCCGAAGTAGAAGAAGGCATCGACGGGATCGTCGCACGTCTCACGCGCTTCTCGCCGGAGATCGAACCATCGAAAGACATGCCCGGCATCTTCTGGGTGAACGCGGCGGGCATGACCCTGCTGTTTCCATCCTTAAAGGATTGGACCGAATCGGTACGCCGAGACCTGCGCGAGTTTGGCATGCACGCACGCATGGCGGTGGGCTTCTCGCGCTTCGGATCCTACGCACTGGCACGCTCGACCGAGGACGATCTCGTCATCGACGACCCGCATCAGGAAGAAGAACTCAGCCATAAAGTATCACTTGAACGTTTGGATTTGCCGGTAAAGCTGCGCGACACGCTGGCCAAGCTCGGCATTCGCACGGTGGGGACGTTCTTGCGGCTGCCGCCCGGCGGAATCTTGAAGCGCTTCGGTCAGGACGCCTATCAATTACATCGGCTGGCCAACGGCGATCTGTGGTCGCCGCTGACACCGCGAGCCCCCGAAGCACCCATCGAGCAAAAGATCATTCTCGATGAACCGGTCAGCGGTGTGTTTCGTCTGCTGCACATCATCGAAGGATTGTTCGAGCCCACAATCGAACGTCTTGCCGGCGAAGGCATGGCGCTCAGTGCCCTACATCTTTTATTGGTACTCGACACGCGCGACCATGTGATCGAAACATTGCGGCCCGCCGAGCCGACGCTCGACCGGGCCGTGCTCTTGGAGCTCATCAAACTGCGAATGCACACCACGCGGCTGCCGGCCGGTGTAATCGAATTGGAACTGCGCGGCGAAGCGGTCCCAGCAAAGCGCGAGCAGCTCACGTTGGAAGCGATCAGGGCACGCCGTGATTTGGCGGCGGCCGATCGTGCGTTGGCGCGCGTGCGTGCAGAGTTCGGCGAAGAGGCGGTCGTTGGTGCGTGCCTTCGTGAAGGACATTTACCCGAAGCGGGGTTCACATGGGTGCCGTTTAAAAAGATGCCCGAAGCGACACCGCGCAAGATCGCCGTGCGCCCGCTCATCCGCCGCATTCAAACAGCGCCCTCGCCTTTGCCACCGCGCCCGCGCAACGAACGCAACGACAACTGGCTCATGCAGGGGCTCGAGTACGGCTCGGTCGTACGCATGCTCGGGCCTTACATCGTGTCAGGCGGTTGGTGGATCTCGACGGTGCACCGCGAGTATCACTTTATAGAGACACGCCGCGGCGATCTGTTGTGGGCGTACTACGACCGGCGCCGGCGGCGTTGGTATTTGCACGGGCGCATCGATTGAAGCGCAAGCGCCAAATACGTGCGCACGAGGCGGCTAGCTATCGCGAAGCTTCGCGAACGTCTTGAACAGCGTCGAGCGGATCGGCCCGGGCACTGCGTCGACCGCCCCGGCCATGGCCTTCTTCACAACGCCGGCCTTCGGCGTGTTGACCGCCGAGCCATAGTCCTCGAGTCCAATTTCACCGCGGAATCCTGCGGTCGCCATGTCCAAAGGTGCATCCAGCGGAATGCCCGAGGCGTCGGCGATGCGTACCATCTGATTGAACGTACCGACGATGCAGGCCGATTCGACCAGGCCGTCGTTTCCGAGTTCTGAGTAGACTTCGGCACGTACATTTGAGAGCTCCGCCTCATCGCCGCCCAAACAAGCGTCGGTAAAGCGCAGCAACAAATCGCCGTGCGGCACACCGCTATCGAGACTACGGTCGGTCAGTGCGGCGAGGTCGTATTGCTCGCTCTGGCTTTCGCCGCTCACACGGAGCAGCAGCGCATGCGCACTCGTTCAATAGAAACATTCGTTGATCGCAGAAACCCGTCCGGCGATCAGTTCCATCTGCGAACGGTTGATCGCGCGACCCGGCTCGTAGGTTGGATCGGCGACATGGCTCATGTCCATGTACTCGGCCGTGGCAAGGTCGGCCATCGCGAGCACTTCGGCCGGCGCCGAACTCATCGCGCGGCCTACGTTCGGCAGCGCCCGTCCGTCGAACTCGGCGTGCCGTGTCGGCAGCATCGGCAACCAGGCTTCGCCTTCAGCAAGGCCATCGGGAACGCGACCCGACGGATCACCTGCCTGCGCAGCCGGTAGATCGGGCGACGCCAGCCCGAGCGCGCGATAGAAGTATTCCATATTAACGGTACGCACGATCACGCCGAGCGTTTCAGCGTAACGCGGCGCTTCGATACCGGCCGCGATCGTATCGTCGTAGAGCCGCTTGCTGATACGACCGGGGTCGCTCGCGATGCGGTGCACCATGTCGATGATCGCGGCGGGCAACGTGGAATCACCGTCGTGTTCGCCGGCAACACCATACGGAGAGAGCGCCGCTTTGCGCTCGGCACAGAGTGGACAATGGAACGCTCGGCGCACTTCGGTCACGATCGCCAACCGCTCCGCCCCCGTCCACCAGGCACCGGGCGAGGCAATATGATCAAGAGCTCGTGTGATGGCTGCCGACAGGTCGGGTCGAATCGTTATCGCTAGGTCTTGGTTCGCGCTGGCTACGCTCATCGCTTGTCTCCCGGCAGGATCTGGCCCGCACGAAGCCCCTATAAAATCAGCCTGCGCCGCCCATTCCAAAGGCTAAAGGTCAAGGGCCAAGGACCGGTCGCAAAAGTCTTGGCAGAAAAGCCGTGGCGGGCTGCGATATGATTTCGGTATGCCCCCCGGAGCCCCACAGACGTTAGAGCGGCCGTTTAACGACGAGTTCTCTCTGGCGCGTCATCGCCGCGAGCCCGAACACGGGCCCGCCGTGCTGTTTCTGAGCGGCGGCAGTGCGCTGCGCCACGTAAGCCGCGTGCTCAAAGAGTACACCCACAACTCGATCCACATCGTCACACCGTTCGATTCGGGCGGTAGTTCTGCCGAGCTGCGTGAAGCCTTCGGGATTCTTTCGGTCGGCGATCTGCGCAACCGACTCATGGCGTTGTCGGACCCGGGGCTGCGCGGAAACCCGGAGATCTATCGTTTGTTCGGCCACCGCCTGTCGTCCGATGCCGATCCGGACGAGCTCTTCGAGCAGCTGCACAGTCTTGCCGATGGCGACGATCCGTTGGTAGCCGACATCCCAGCTCCGATGAGCGCAATCGTGCGCGCACAACTGCGCGAGTTCGTGAACTCCATGCCGCCGAATTTCGATCTGCGCGGCGCGAGTATCGGCAATCTGCTGTTGGCCGGCGGCTATCAACAGCTGGGCGGCAACCTCGACTCGGTCGTCTTCTTGGTCTCCAAACTGATCGAAGCCCACGGGATCGTCATTCCGGTCGTCAACGAGAGTCGGCATCTGCGGGCGACGCTCGCCGACGGTACCCACGTCATCGGCCAACACCGAATCACCGGCAAAGAAACGGCGCCGATCGATTCTCCGATTGTCGCGCTCGAGTTGATCGCGAGCCTGACCGATCCACGCCCCGCCGATGCGCGCCTGCGCTCGGACGTCGCGCGCATGGTCCACCACGCCGACCTCATCTGTTATCCACCGGGAAGTTTTTTCACGAGCGTGGTCGCGAATCTGCTGCCAAGCGGTATGGGAACGGCTATCGCTTCGGCCGAGTGTTCCAAGATTTACGTACCGAACCTCGGGCATGACCCCGAACAGCTCGGCATGACGGCCGCGGACTGCGTCCAGCGCATATTGGCAACCGTCAGACGCGATTCCGGCGAGGACACCCCGACAGCGGCGGTCCTCACGGCCGTGTTGGTCGACACGGAGCGCGCCACTTACGATACGCGCCTGGATCTGGAGCGCATTCGGGCGTTAGGCATCTCGGTCATCGATACCCAACTGTGCGCGCAGTCGGGCGATCGGTGCGTTGATCCTGAGCGACTTGCCGCTCTTCTTCTCTCGATCGCCTGAGCCACCCCCATTTGCGTCGGCTGTGGCGAACCAGCCGGCACGTACTGCGACCGAATCTCCTCGGGTGCGCGCAAAGCGACACAGATTCCCTCTGGTCGGGGCACCCTGCTCGGTCTAAACTCAAGTCGTTAGTTTCAGGCGCCGTACAGTCGCCCCGACCAACGCCGGGAAATCTAGGGAGCAGTACATGACGACTTTCGCACGACGCGTAGCATTGGCGCTGGCTACCGCAATTCTGGCAATGGGCATGAGCAACTCGGCCTGGGCACAGGTTCACGATCTGTCGATTGCCGCGCTCAAGATCGGCCCGAAGCGCGCCAAGCTCACCGATAAGCGCCCGATGCGCAACGGACGCATCATCGTGAAGATCGTCAACCAAGGCTCCGAGACGCTCAGTGTCACCGACATGGCCCAGGTCGATGCGGCCGTCGCGTTCGCCGTCACGCAGCTTCCAGGACCACGCGCTTGCGCCGCACCTACGATGACGACGAACTTCAACAAGAAGGCGACCCCGCCCTTCACCGTCGCACCGACAAAGAAACTCAAACTTCGCTACGCCATCGACTTCGGCTGCGGTTCCAACCCCGAGGCATCGATCGATTGGAGCTTCGCGATGACGCTCGACCACTTCGAGCTCGACGGCAACGTCGACGAAGACCCGACCGACGACATGTGCCCACGCCAACCGGCCGGCAACGATAAGGGGTGCGGTCAGAAGATCTCCGGCGGCGCGCGCATCGAGCCCACCGTAGACGTCGACGACCGGCGCTCCTCACTCGCGTTGGTGCAGGGCGGCCCGTACACCGTCGCGCAATCCAACATGATCTTCGTCGACGCGTCGCGCCCGACAATGGCGAACGGAACCTACCCCGGCGCACCCGATCGAACGCTAGACACCCTTATCTGGTATCCAGCCACGTCGCCGATTCAGGATTCGCCTGTCGATCTGACGGGCGGCCCCTACCCCTTCATCGTCTTCGCACACGGGCTCGGCTCTCCGAACAACGCCTCGCAAGTGCTGACCACACACTTGGCCAGCCATGGCTACATCGTCATCGCACCGGCGTTTCCGCTATCGACCTTCTTGGCACCGGGCGGTCCGAGCACAGCCGATCAACCCGACCAGGCGCTCGACGTGCGCTTTCTCATCGACACCTTCCTCGCATTCAACACGCAACCCGCCCACATGTTCGAAGGCAGCATCGATCCCGACAAAATCGGTATGACCGGCCATTCGAACGGCGGCATGTCGACCATCATCACGAGCTACGACGCCACGCTGCGTGATGCGCGCATCAAGGCCGCGATGCCGATATCGCCGCCGGGCTGCATCTTCCAACCCGGCTGGTACGGCGCGGTCGATGTACCGCTGATGCTCCTTCACGGTGACAACGATTTACTCGTCGATTTCGATGACAACGCGCAAAAGATCTACGACCGCGCCAACGCGTCGAAATCGCTGGTTCGCTTGGTCCGAGGCAACCACATGAACTTCTCCGACGCGGCGATCGCCATCGGCCTTGACGACATCGGTGGCTGCGACTTTCTTCCCGACGCGGTGACGTTGGAAGCACAGTTCACGGCGCTCATCGCTGCACTGGGCGGCGCGCCGGCGTTCGTAAGCGACGTCGGCTGTGACACGAGCTTCTGCGATAGCCTGGATGCCGACGCCATGGATGCGTTCCGTCAGCTCGACATCATGCTCTACGCGGGTACGGCGTTCTTTGAGTCCATCTTGCGCGGCAATCCGGTGGCGACGGCCTATCTGGCCACAGAACTGGGCCCGGCCAACTCCGACGTCGTCCACTCTTCGCAATAGTGTCCTAGGGGCGGCTTGTCTTACCAGACAAAGGTCTGGTAGGCTCCCGACCCCGTGTCGGCCTACGTTCCCCTGTGGTGCAAAACCAACTTTTCCTTCTTGGAAGGCGCCTCTCACCCTGACGAACTCGTCGAGACCGCCGCCTTCTTGGGCCTATCGACCATTGCGATCACCGACCGCGACGGTGTCTACGCCATCGTCCACGCCCACAAGCGCGCGCGGGAACTCGGCGTGCACCCGATCATCGGCTCCGAGATCACTGTCGATGACGACTCGCGCATCGTCGTGCTTGCCGAGAACCGCACCGGCTACGCGAACCTCTGCCGGCTGATCAGCAAAGGGCGATTGCGATCGGAGAAGGGCCGTTCACGCGTCACCTGGACCGAAGTCGCCGAGCACGCCGAAGGCATGGTCGCCCTTTGGGGCGGCGCGCGCAGCCTGCTCACCGCCACGGCGGAACCGATGCACGTGGCAGCTGCATTAAAGGACGCGTTCGGCGAGCGGCTCTACGCGATGGTCGCGCGCCATTGCCACGCCGAAGAACTCGAACAAGAAGTGCGGTTGCGTGTCCGTGCGAAGCGCTATGAGCTACCCACCGTCGCCGCCGTAGAAACGCTGTACCACACACCGGCACGCCGTCCCTTGCACGACATCCTGACCTGCATTCGCCACGGCACGAAACTGTCAGCCGTCGGTACGCTCACCCGCCCCAATGCCGAGCATGCACTGAAGACACCGCATGCTTTCGTTGAACTGTTCGCCGACGACTACGACGCCGTCGCACGTACGGCCGAAATCGCAGGACGTTGCTCGTTTACTCTTTCGGAATTGCGCTACCGTTACCCTTCCGAGCGTCTGCCCGACGGGACCACTTCGGCCGAATGGCTCGGTCGTCTGACCCATCGTGGCGCCGAGCAGCGTTACAACGGCCGCATTCCTCGCAACGTGTCTCGACAGATCAAGAAAGAGCTTCGCCTGATCGACGAACTCGACTACTGCGGCTACTTCCTCACGATGTACGAGATCGTCGAGTACTGCCGAACCCACGAGATCCTCTGTCAGGGCCGCGGCTCGGCGGCCAACTCGGTGGTCTGCTATTGCCTGGGCATCACGGCCATCGATCCGGTGCGCATGGATTTTCTCTTCGAGCGCTTCCTTTCAAAGGAACGCGACGAGCCGCCCGACATCGACCTCGACATCGCCCACGAGCGTCGCGAGGAGGTCATCCAGCACGTCTATGAGAAGTACGGACGCCGCCGTGCCGCCATGGTCGCCACGGTAATCCGCTACCGACCACGCTCAGCCGTACGCGATGTGGGCAAAGCACTGGGCCTCACCGAGACCACGATGGACCGGTTGGCCAAACTGCTGCCGCATCATGGCGAGATCCCTTCGTCGGCGCTCACACAGGCCGGCATCGCACCGTCATCGCCCGCGCATGTAAATCTCCTGACGCTGTCGAACGAGATCCTGGACTTCCCGCGCCATCTCTCGATTCATCCGGGCGGTTTTCTGCTCGGGCATGAGCCCGTGCACGACATCGTACCGATCGAGAATGCCACCAAAGAAGACCGCACCGTCATTCAATGGGACAAAGACGACATCGAAGAGTTGGGCCTGTTCAAAGTAGACCTGTTGGGCTTGGGCGCACTCACCCAATTAGACCTCGCCTTCCGCTTGCTCGAACGGCATCGAGGACTGCGCCTTTCGATGGCGACTATCCCCGCCGAAGATCCACAGACCTACGAAATGATGTGTCGTGCCGACACGGTCGGCGTCTTTCAAATAGAAAGCCGCGCGCAGATGTCGATGCTACCGAGGCTGCGGCCAAAGACGTTTTACGATCTGGTCATCGAGATCAGCATCGTTCGCCCCGGACCGATCAGCGGCGGCATGGTGCACCCCTACTTACGTCGCCGAGACGGCGAGGAAGCCATCGAGTATCCGCACCCTTCGCTCGTATCGGTGCTCGAGAAAACCTGCGGCGTGCCGCTGTTTCAGGAACAGGTCATGCGGCTCGCCATCGTGGCCGCCGACTATACCCCCGGTGAGGCCGACCAACTGCGACGCGACATGGCGGCGTGGCGCAAATCCGGGCGCATCGATCGCCACCGAGATCGCCTGGTCTCGCGTATGCGTGCCAAGGGAATTGCCCTGGAGTTCGCAGAGCGCGTATTCGAGCAGATCCGTGGCTTCGGTGAGTACGGATTCCCTGAAAGCCACGCCGCCAGCTTCTCGCTGATCGCCTACGCGACGTCGTGGCTCAAGCGCCATTACCACGCCGAGTTCAGCTGCTCGATTCTCAACGCCCAGCCGATGGGGTTTTACTCACCCGCCACCTTGGTCGAAGACGCCAAACACCACGGCGTCGAAGTGCGCCCGATCGACATCCACCAAAGCGTTTGGGACTGCACCCTCGAAACGGCCAACGAATCCCCACAAGCTTCTCTCGGAAGTCGTGCGGGCAAGCATCGTTACCAAGACAACCGTTTCGCCGTGCGCATGGGGCTGCGCTACGTAAAAGGACTAAGCGTCGACGAAGGCACGCGCATCGCAGAGGCGAAAGCGTACGGGCCACTCGAATCGCTCGAAGATCTGGCCAAGCGTGCGCGCCTCGGCGAGAAAGCGCTCAAGCAACTCGCCGAATCGGGCGCGCTGGCCTCTTTCGACAGCGAGCGGCGCCAGGCCCTGTGGCAAGTACTCGAGGTCGCACGCACGAAAGACCAAACGTTGCCCCTGCAGGTGGCCGAAGAAAGGCCGGCCTTCAGCACGCTCGGCGATTTCGAGACCATCGCATGGGATTACCGCACTTCGCACCACAGCGTACGAGGTCACCCGATGGAACCGCTGCGCGAAGCCCTGCGCAGCAAGGGCCTGCCCGATGCCCGCGGCATCAATTCGATGAACGACGGCCGTCGCGTCCACTACGCGGGTATCGTCATTTGTCGCCAACGTCCCAGCACAGCGGCCGGTGTCGTCTTCATGACGCTGGAAGACGAATCCGGGTTCGTAAATCTCGTGATCTGGGAAAGCGTCTTCAAACAGTTCAGCCTGATCGCCAAGACGATCTCGTTTCTCGGTGTGACCGGCAAACTTCAGGCCCAGCAAGGGGTCGTCCACGTCATTGCCGAGAAGTTATGGATTCCGGATTCCGAGCTGCGGCCGACCGAGCTCGCGAGCCGCGACTTCCACTGACGACGCGCACCGAGCGATCTTGCGAGCTAGGGCCAGTGCGGCTAGCATTCGCGCGTGCCATTCAACATCTCAAACTTTCCCGAACCGGCGAGCACAACGTTTAGTAGAATCGTCGGCGTGCTCTTACTTGCGGCAGCCACAATCGCGATACGCAGCGGCACCGTCGACGCCCAGACCGGCCCCGACGACGACCGCGCGGCCCTCAAAGTAACGGCCTTCGAACCCAACCGAGTGGACGTTGAAGCCGGCCAAACCGCTATTGTGTTGTTGCACGGCACCTCTCTTCACGAATTGACCGAAGCCCGCTTCATCAGCGGCGGCACCGATGCCGTCGGCATCGTTGGTACGCTCGCGAGCGTCGACGGCAGCAGCGCGGCCGTTCGCGTACTGCGATTGGCCGTAGCGATAAACGCAAAGCCTGCTCGCTATCGCGTCCAGCTGCGCGTGGGCCGCGGAATCGTCGCCACCATGGCCCGTTTCGACCTAACGGTCACTGCCCCTGACCTTTCCCCGTCGATCATCGATGCGCTGTTTGAAGATCCGGTCATCGAGAACAAGCCGATCCGTATTCGTGTACGCACGGCATCAGCCGAAGGGCTCGCACACGTGCGCGCCACCATGGGCGAGCAAACGATCGAAGCCCCCGCACTCCAGCGCGACACGCGGATCGCGGAGTTCGAGCTCAAGGCCACCGGCGTCGGGCAACGCGACATCGAGCTTGTCGCCGTCGACGTCGCCGGACGCACCAGCGAACCGCTCAGAAGAAGCATCGAGATCGTGCCGGCAATCGCCGACCTCTCGGTGCGTAGCGTTCGCTTGGACCCGGAGCAGCCGTACGCAGGCCAGAACGTCGGCGCATTCGTTACCGTAGCCAACACCGGCACAGCCGACGTTTCGATCGCACGCGGCGCGGTACTGCTCGCTTGGACGGTCAACGATCGTGACGAACGCGAGTTCGCGGTGGGACGCGACACGACCATCGAAGCCGGGCACGAACGTGTCTACGGTCCATTGATCTTCGAAGTGCAGCAGGCCGGCAGCCACCCGGTGAACATCCGGCTCGACCCAAGCAACGCGATCGTCGAGCGCGACGAGACCAACAACGAAATGACGCGCTTGCTCGCCGTCGGCCCGAGCCAACATCCAGACCTCACGATCGTCGCCGTAACCTTCAACCCGCCGCAGCCGTCGGTCAACGCTCCGTTCGTCGCTCGAGTACGCATCATGAACCAAGGAAGCGCCGGCGCCACGATCTTTCCGCCCGACCGCATCCTCGCGGCCGACGGATTCGAAGAACTTCGCGCGGGTCCACAGGCGCTCGTCCTCCCGCCGGGCGGCCTGACAGAACTCGAAGTACGGCCGTACCCTGAAACGAACGTCGCGGGCATGCATCGCTGGACCTTCCACATCGACCCCGACAACCGCATCGGCGAATCCGTCGAAGACAACAATAGCTATTTTGCCGCGACGAAGATCGGCACGAGCGAGCCGGCGGTCCCCGATCTCGTACTCGAAAGTGCAATGGTACGGCCGGATCAGCCCAAAGTCGGTGCGCCGATGTTCCTCGTCCTCGGCGTAAAGAACGTCGGCTCAGTCGCCGTCGTACTGCCGGCCGGTTACCAGGCCTATGAGGTATATGGACCGATGGGCACCGTCGTTCCGGTACGCACGCAAATGGTCGAACGGCTGGCGCCCGGCCAAGCGTACGGCATGCGCACGGTGGATTTCACGATCGACGCAGCGGGCAGCCACGACTTGCAAATCCGAGTCGATCCGCTCAATTCGATCCTCGAAGGCAACGAGCGCAACAACACGAGCTCGATCTCCGTTGCGGTACAGTAGTTCGCGCGCGCTGCGCTCAGTCGCGCGCGACCGGCGGCGTGGAGATCAACAGCGTGCCTTGCGCAACACAGAGGAGCTTACCGCCGCCTTCCACCTCGACGCGTACGACCGCAGAACGTCGGCCCATACTCAGCACGGTCGACTCGGCCGTAAGCACCCCTTCTTTGACCGGTGCGAGATAGTTCAATTTGAACTCCGTCGTGGCCGCCCATTGCCCGCGCGCCATAAGCGGGTAGAGCACGCAGCCCATCACATGATCGACGTAGCCGGCCATGACGCCGCCGTGAAGCGTACCCATGAACGTCACGTGGTCGTCACGAATCTCCATGGTCGCCACCAGGCGACCCGCTTCGAACGTTTCAAACTGCACGCCGAGAAAGGTGGTCAGCCCTTTCATACCGGCGTTATTCGCGTCGATCATCGTCTTGGCCGTCTCTTCGTTGAACTGCTCGAATTTGGGTCTACGATATTCCGGCATGATTGCTTATCTTCGACCTCCGCCTGCATTGTTCGCGCGTCGCACAGCCGTCAGTCGGCCGTGCACCGGCAAGAGGGTATGGTCTTCGCGTGCTGAGTAAAGGGCGGCCCACTTCGCGATGACCGACCGTGCTCCCAGGCTGCGCAGCCGACTGCTCAAGTTGGCACTCCCCAATGCCGTTTCGGGCTTGACGATCCCGCTGGCGGGCCTGATCGACGTCGCCATGCTCGGGCACCTGGGCGACATTCGCCACCTGGCCGGCGTGGGGCTGGCCGCGGTGCTGTTCGACTATCTGTATTGGACCTTCGGGTTCCTCAAAATGAGCACGCAGGGCCTCACGGCTCAGGCCGTCGGAGCGCGCGACGAACCGGGCGCGGGCGTCATACTGGCGCGCGCCGCGGCCGCCGCCGCAATGATCGGAATCGCCTTGGTGGCCGGCGGATCGCTGCTCGAGCAGGTCGGCTTTGCCGTACTTGCGGGCAGCACGGAAACAGAAGCCGTCGGCCGTGAGTATTTTCACGCACGCCTGTGGGGCGCGCCTGCCGCGCTGCTCAACTTCGCGGCGATCGGATGGCTGCTCGGCCGTGAGCGAAGCGTCACGGTACTGGTCATGACGGCCGTCGCCGCGACCACCAACATCGTGCTCGATATCGAATTCATATTCCGCCGTGGTCTCGGAGGCTACGGCGCCGGCCTGGCAACCATGCTCAGCCAATACGCGATGCTTAGTGTTGCAGCCGTGTCGATTGCACGGGAGAAGCCCGACTTCTCCACCCTCGCCCACCGCTTCGCCGACCGGGCGGAGCTCGGCAAGCTCTTCGTACTCAACCGAGACATCATGATCCGCACGTTCTGCCTCATCACGGCGTTCGCGACCTTCACCAACTTGAGCGCGACACTGGGAACGGCGGTACTGGCCACCAACACGATTCTTCTCAAACTGCTCGAAACGGCCGCCTACTTTATCGACGGTCTGGCCTTCGCGACCCAGAGTCTCGCGGGCATATATCGGGGGGCCGACGATCGGCATTCGCTCGCCGAACTGATCCGAACCTCCCTCAGTTGGGGACTCGCGCTCGCCGCCATGACAGCGGCGATCGTGCTCTTCGCCCCTCAGCTCATCTTCGGGCTACTCACCTCGCACAGCGACATCGCGGCCGACGCCGCCCGCCACGCCCCGTGGCTCTGCGCAACCATCGGCATGGGCTCTATCGCATACGTACTCGACGGCTACTTCATCGGCCTGACGGCCGGTCGCACCCTTCGCAACGGCATGCTGGCGTCGCTCGCCGCCTTCGCGCCGGTCGCATTTTGGGCGGCAAGTACCGGGTCTAACGCACTATTGTGGAGTGCACTGTTCTTGTTCATGGCGGTCCGCTCGGCCACGCTCGGGAGCCGTGTTCCAGCGACACTCAGGCGCAACTGAGAAGTCCATAAGAATAGACCGGGGAGGCTGACAACCACGCCGACGTCGTGTAAACCTAGACCCCAATTCATGACGACTATCGAACACCTAGGCCATTCCGGAATCGCCGTTCGCCACGACGGCAAGCTCCTTCTTTGTGACCCATGGATGGCACCGACGGGCGCGTACAACGCCAGCTGGTTCCCCTACCCCGCATACCCTCACGCCGACCTCAGCGCGTTACTCGAACCGGACGCGGTCTACATCTCGCACGAACACCTCGACCACTTCGATCCCTGGTTCCTGGCACAGATAGACAAGCATACACCCATCATTACCGGCCGCTTCCACAAGCGCCGCTGCGTTCGCCTGCTACAGGATCTCGACTTCGAGAACATCCACACGCTCGACGATTTCGAGGCTTTCGACATCACAAGCGATTTCGTCGTACGCATCGATATTCCGTCGTTCAATTGTCCACCGCATTGGTTCGATTCGTGCGCGCTCATTCACGCCGGCGACCGCACGATCTTCAACTTGAACGATGCCAACCTGGCGCTGGAACTCGACAAGATCCGCGAAGAAGGCGTCGACGTGTTCTTGGGGCAGGCCTCGCCCGCCATCTGGTATCCGCTCGCCTATACAACCTACGATCCCGACGAGAAGAAACGCTTGATGGGCCTGCGCCGCGAGTCGGCGATCAACTCGTTCACGACGGGTGCGAAAGCGGTGCAGCCTGCTCTCGCCATCCCGTTCGCGGGACCACCGTGTTTCTTCGATGACGATCTCGCCGAGATCTTCATCGGCGAGGACTCGATGTTCCCCGTGCCTACGGTTGCCGCCGATCGGCTGCGCGAGACAAGCGACATTGCCGTCGAAGTTCTCAAGCCGGGCGACGTCCTGCACGTCAACGGCGGCTTCGAGGTCGAGCGCACCGAGGCGTACCTCGACTTCGACTACGAGCGCGACCGGCGCGCGTACTACGAGGCCCACAAGGAAGAGAAACGGAAAACCGTCGCTCAGGTACTCGGTGCGGTGCCTCCGGCCGAGCCCGAACTGTTCGACGAGCTCAGCCGCCACATGACCTCGCTGATCAAACGCAACCCGTTCTTCCAAGCCCGCATCGACATTCGGGTGCTATTTCGAGTCGTTGGAGAAAACGGCGGCGATTGGGTGATCGATTTCCGCGACGAGCCGATGGAGCGCATCGTCTACCCCTGGGCAGGCGAGACCTGCCCCTACCAATTCGAGTTCCAAGCGCCGCACCTCGCGCAGGTACTACGCGACGAGATGTCTTGGGAGGACCTACTCCTGTCGCTGCGATTCAAGGCGCATCGCGACCCCGATCGATACAATCAGTACCTCTTCACCTTCCTGAAAATGGCCGACCACGGAGCCCTGCAGGCCATCGCTGGGGCCGAACTCGGCTCGGGCAACCGGCCCGACGACACATTCACCCGCGAGATCGACGGCTGCACCTGGGAGATTCAACGATTTTGCCCCCACGCCGGATCCGATCTGAGCGACGCGGAAGTCGTCGAGGGCAGGATCGTATGCCCCGGACACCACTGGCACTTCGCCCTGGCCGACGGCAGCTGTGAAGAGTCGGACTACCGCCTCTACTGCGAACGCATGGACGACCGCAAGACGGACTGACCGAGCGCGTTAGCTTCGGCCCCTAGCCAACACTTTGTCTGTATCCTATGGTGCCCAACTCCCGGATAACCGGCTCGTCAGACAGGCGATTGTAAGCAATCGTCCCGCGCCGCCCTTCGGCGTGACGAGCATCTAGCATAGCCGCGACGACAGAGTTCTCACGTGCAAGCAGCCAATAGTAACAAACGACTCACCCTCATCTCACTCACGAACGTCAAGTCATCGGACGGGCTCGAAGAGGCCGTCTGCGACGGACTGTCGCGCGCAAACAAGACCCTGCCCTGTCGGTATTTCTACGACGAGACCGGATCGGAGATTTTCGAAGAAATCTGCGAGCTACCGGAGTACTACCTGACCCGCGCCGAACACGAGATCCTTCGCGATCGCGCGGACGACATCGCAAACGCATTCGAGGGTCCGACCACCTTGGTCGAGCTCGGTAGCGGCAGCTCGACCAAAACGCGCGAGCTCATCGAAGCATTTCTCAAATGCCACGGTGCGCTCAAATACGTGCCTCTCGATATTTCGAGATCCATGCTCGAGGAATCCGCCAACGAGTTGCTCGGCGACTATCCAGCGCTGGAGATCTTCGCGATCGCAGCCGAGTACGCGCGTGGCCTCGCTCGCATTCGCCAAGAAGAAAAGAGTCGTAAGCTCATCGTGTTTCTCGGCTCGAGCGTCGGCAATTTCTCCCGCGATGATGCCGCGGAATTTCTGCGTGAGGTGCGCGCCACAATGCGCCCCGACGACCGCCTTCTGCTCGGCATCGACTTACGCAAGGCGCCAGACGTACTCGAACGAGCGTACGATGACTCCGCCGGCGTCACCGCGCGCTTCAACATGAACATCCTCTCCCGCATCAACGCCGAACTAGACGGCGACTTTGACCTCGAGGCCTTCACCCACCGCGCAGTCGTCGACGAAGACATCGGTCGAGTCGAGATGCACCTGGTCAGCCAAGTTTCACAGCGTGTACGTATCGGCACCCTGGATTTGAATGTCAATTTCGAAGCGGAGGAATCAATACACACCGAGAACTCGTACAAGTACTCACACCGCGAGATCGACGACCTTGCCTCGGCCGCCAAACTACAGCGTGTCGCTCAGTGGTTCGACACTGGGCAGCAGTTCAGCCTTAGCCTGTTCGCGCCGGAATGCTCAAGCTAGAGGGCGTCACCAAATCCTACGGGACGACCCCGGCACTCGGCCCCTTGGACCTAGCGCTCGCGGCGGGTTCGACAACGGTGGTACTCGGTCCAAGCGGCTGTGGAAAATCGACGCTGCTGCGTATCGCGCTCGGGTTAATCGAACCGACCAGCGGCAAAGTGCACGTGGGCGGTATCGCACTGAGTCCTACGCAATTACCGCTGATCCGCCGCCGAACGGGCTATGTAACGCAAGACGGAGGACTGTTCCCTCATCTAACAGCACGAGCGAACACCACGATCATGGCGCGCCAGGCCGGCTGGTCTGACACGCGCATCGCAGATCGGTTACACGAGCTGTCCGCGCTGACGAGTTTTCCCACCCCTGCCCTCGGCCGCTTCCCCGGCGAACTATCGGGCGGCCAACGCCAGCGCGTGGCACTGATGCGCGCGCTGATGCTCGACCCCGACTTGCTGCTTCTCGATGAACCGCTCGGCGCGCTCGACCCGCTGATTCGTTACGATCTACAGGAAGATCTGAGCAACATTTTCGCCGACGCCGAGAAGACCGTTGTTTTCGTAACCCACGACCTCACCGAAGCCGCACATTTCGCCGACGAGGTCGTGCTGCTCGAAAACGGAACGATTGCGCAACGCGGCCCGTTCTCCGATCTCTTGTACAAACCCGCCAGCGAATTCGTCAGCCGGTTCGTGCGCGCCCAACGTCTCACTTTCGATACCGGCACAGACCTTCCTCCGCGTGGATCGGATGCGAATAGCTGACGTCCTTGCTGCAGCCGCGCTGGTCACGATCACGATCGGCGCACCATCGGCCTCGGAAGCCGAACGAGCCGTTCGTGTGGGATCCAAGAAGTTCACCGAATCGGTTATCCTCGGTGAAATCGCGACCCAACTCGCCGCCTCCACGGGCGTCGATGCCCGCCACCGCGCCGAACTCGGCGGCACCCGGCTGCTCTGGAGCGCCCTCGTCTCGGGCGAGGTAGATGTCTACCCCGAGTACACCGGTACGCTTCGCTATGAGATTTTTGCAGGCCATGACCTTCCCACCGACGAAGATCTGGCCGACGAGCTGGCGCGTGCGGGAATCGGCATGACCCCGGCGCTCGGCTTCAACAACACGTATGCGATCGGCATGCAGGCACCGAAAGCGCTCGCGCTACGGGTCAAGACGATCACCGATCTTGCGGAATTCGATGAACTGGAGATCGCGTTCACCAACGAGTTCATGGACCGCGAAGACGGCTGGCCGGGGCTGCGCCGACACTACCGGCTTCCGCACATGCGGGTAGTCGGGCTCGACCACGACTTGGCCTACCGCGGCCTGTTGAGCGGCCGCATCGACGCGACCGACCTCTACTCCACCGATGCCGAGATTCAGCACTACGACCTAGCGATTCTCGAAGACGACAAGGATTACTTCCCTGAGTACCGTGCGGTTCTTCTGTACCGCTTGGACTTCGCCCGAGAGGCGCCCGAGGTCCTCACTGCACTCGAACGGCTTGCGGGCACGTTACCCGACGACACGATGATCGACCTCAACGTGCGCTCGAAAATCTATCACCAGCCGGAACCGCAGATCGCGGCCAGCTTTCTGCGGCAAGCGCTCGGTATCATTCCAACCACGGAGCCCACGGCGCAAACGAGCCGGCTGTGGAGCGACACGGCTGCGCACTTACAATTGGTCGGCTTGTCGTTGTTCGCAGCGATCATCGTCGCGTTGCCTCTGGGGATGTTGGCGGCGAAGAGGCGCAGAGTCGGTCGTGTGATCCTGGCGGTCGTCGGCATCGTGCAGACGATCCCGGCGCTCGCCCTGCTCGTCTTCATGGTCCCTGTTCTCGGCATCGGTGCGGCACCGGCACTGGCCGCCTTGTTTCTGTACAGCCTGCTTCCGATCGTGCGCAACACGTACACAGGACTCACCGATATCTCCCCGTCGATTCTCGAAGCGGCCGATGCCATGGGACTGGCCGCAATCGATCGACTGCGGCTCATCGAGATGCCGATGGCATCTCGATCAATACTGGCTGGAATCAAAACGTCGGCCGTCATCAACATCGGAACGGCAACGCTCGGCGCGTTGATCGGCGCCGGCGGCTACGGCCAACCGATCCTGACCGGAATCCGTCTCAACGACACCATGCTCATCCTGCAAGGCGCTGTACCGGCAGCAGTGCTGGCGCTCGTCGTACAACTGCTATTCGACCTCTCTGACCGTATCTTCGTACCACGAGGCCTTCGGCTCGAAGGCTGAAACGACGCCCGATGGCACAGGCTGGGCGAGTGCGCTAAGCCGTAGCCCACGTGTGCGGTCGATTCACACTGGCTAGTCCCGCCGACATCGTCGCCGAGTTCTTCGGCGTGACGCATCCTTTCACCCTTGAGCCACGCTACAACATCGCCCCCACCCAGGCGTGCGCTGTCGTTCGAGCGACGGCCGACGGCGAACGCGATGCCTCACCGCTGGTCTGGGGACTGATCCCACATTGGGCCAAGGACCCCGCGATCGGCAACAAGCTGATCAATGCGCGCGGCGAAACAGTAGCCGAGAAGCCGTCGTTCCGGACAGCCTTCAGCCAACGGCGCTGCTTGGTGGTGGCCGATGGCTTCTACGAATGGCAACCGGCCGCGCGAAAGGGCGACCTGAAAACGCCGTACTGGATCCACCCCGCCGACGGCGGACCGATGGCGTTCGCGGGGTTGTGGGAACGCTGGCAGCCGAACCAAGACGAAGTCATCAAAACGTTCACGATCATCACTACGCAGGCGAACGGCTTCATGGCGCCGATCCACAAGCGCATGCCGGTAATACTTGCTGCAGCCGATTTCGACCGTTGGCTCGATCCCGGGCTGCGTGGGGGGCAAGAACTCTCTCGCGTCGAAGCGCTGCTCGCACCCTGCGACGAACGGCTACTCGCCGCGCGCGCCGTGACGACCTACGTCAACACTCCGCGCAACGACGACGCGCACTGCATCGAAGCAATCACCTAGCCCCATTCGGGGGGCGACGTTCGTACCATGCCGAACATAGCGTTCGACACATGTTTTCTGGTATCGACCAGCATCGTTCTGCACTAAAAACCAACAGCTTAACGACTATTACACTTGAGGGGCATTGACGCTCGGAGAAGGCCACAGTACAAATTTTGTCTGAGGTACTTCATATAGTGACGTAAAGGGTCCGCCTTGCTGATAGGCACATCACCCTCCAAGTAGTGCGACCAGTAGACCTCTTCGAGCCCCGGTTTTCTCACAGAGTAAAGGACAAAAGAGCGTTGCCGACCCTGCCGATCCCAAACACGTCCTTGAGTGCACACACGAGAGGTAGCGCGATCGCATGCCGTTCTCGGTACGGCGCGCTCGGCCTGTTTGTAGCGGGAGTAATCCTGCTCGTCAGCGTACGGCCGGCCGAATCCTACGAAGCGCAGCTGACGTGGCGCGGTGTTCCGGGCGCCACCGCCTATCGTGTCTACACGCGCATCACCGGCGAGCCCCCCAGAGACGAGACAGTCAACGCTGCCACGGCGTCCGGCTCTCAAGTTAGCTACGTCATCGACGGGCTGCCGCTAGGACCGACGGCATATTTCACGGTCACGGCCCTCGACGACGGAGGGCGGCAGAGTCTGCACTCCAACCAGCGATTCGTAAGCTACCCGATGGTCGCCCAAGTCATCGATAGCGACAGCGACGGCCTGACGGACGCCGAAGAAGACGTCAACCTCAACGGTTTCTTCGATCCGGGCGAAACCGATTCGCAGTCCGCTGACACAGATGGCGACGGCTGGAGCGACGGCTACGAGCGCGAAATCACTGGCACTGACCCTCTAGATAGCGATAGCGATAACGACGGGATCATGGACGGGCTCGACACGTGCCATGACATAGATGGCGACGGTTTCGGTGCGACGGCTATCGTAGGCACCACCTGCCCGGTCGACAACTGCATCAACGTTTTCAATCCCGCCCAAAGCGACGACGACGCGGACGGGCGTGGCGAAGCCTGCGACCCCTGTACAAACATCGCCGGTGATCGCGACATGCACTACAAGCATCTGGTCGTGTTCAACAAGATCTATCTCGACCCCAAGTCGGGCAACGATCAGCTCACTATCAAGGGCGATTTCACGCTCAGAGAAGGCGGCAGCTTCCTAGACCTGGCTCCCGGGACAGACGGGGTTCGAATCGTAGTTGCGAACGATGGCGGAGTAGATCGACTCGACATCACCGTACCCGCCGAGATGCACACGGGTGCGCGTAAGTCGCGTGGCTGGCGCTATTCGAATCGCAGTCATGCCTGGAAGTATGTCGATCGCACCTCGGTACCCATCAACGGGCTGAGAAAACTCCTGGTCAAAGACCGATCCAAGCGTAGCCCCGGCGAAGTCCGAATCTTGCTGCGCGGCCGCAATGGCCACTATCCCGTCACGAGTGACGACACCCCCATGCGCGCCTCGGTGGTGCTGGGCGACATATCGGCATCGCTGGCGGGTGACTGCGGCGAGAGCGCCTTCGTCGGCGACGACTGCTTCTTCAATCGGATCGGGCGCAAGATGACCTGCGTCCGCAAGGACTAGCCCCCTCTCGGCCGCACCTACGGGGTGCGGCCTCTGCCAACATCGTTCATTTGGACACATTTGTCTTGCGTGAGGCATATGTGCACAAAAACGTTCACCAAGTAGACCTAACTGAGTTATAAACACCCGGATTTCGGCCTGTGAGGACGGATTTCCCGACGCCCTTGGGGCTGATGGCTCATCTGCTCACAGACGTTCTCAGGAGGAGACAATGCGGCAGCGCTCCGGTTCAGTACTGGTTGTAACGACCGACGACAGCTTCAGACACACCTGTAAGGGCTGGCTCAGCGCCGAAGGCCTCGACGTTCACGAGGCACGCACGAGCGCCGAAGCACTCGAATTTCATCGAAGCGGTAACTACACGCTGACGATCAGCGACGCGGTGCTGCCGGAATGCGATGGCATCGAGCTTATGCAGCGCATCCAGCGGCTCGACGCCGACGCTCCGGTCGCGCTCGTCGCCGATGGGTTGAGCGGCAACGACCTCAGCACTGCAGCGCTGGAAGCGGGAGCCGTAGACCTCTTTACCAAGCCCGTCGAGCGCCCTCGCCTAATCGATCTTACCAAGATGGTGATGGCGCGCCTCGAGGAGCAGCAAGCACGCAAAAAAAGAAGCCGTGCCGGTCACACCCCGGACTTCAGTGGTATCGTCGCCCAGTCGGACTCCATGAAGCGTGTTCTCCAGCTCGCGCGGCAGGTTGCGCCGCTCGACTGCACGGTGCTCATCACAGGCGAGAATGGCACGGGGAAGGAAGTCCTCGCGCGGGCCATCCACGCAAACAGCTTGCGCCGCCGACGCCCATTCGCCGCAATCAACTGCGCTGCAATCCCCGACGGCCTACTCAAGAGCGAGCTATTCGGCTATCGGCGAGGAGCATTTGCCGGAGCGATCACCGACAAAGACGGTCTGATCGCACACACTGCCGGCGGAACGATCCTCCTCAACGAGATCGCCGACATCTCGGTGGGCGTACAGAAGACGATTCTCGACTTTCTCGACACGGAAACCTACCTTCCGCTTGGGGCATCGTCGAGAAAACCGGGAGATATTCGCATCATCGCAGCCACAAGCGCACGGCTGGAGGAACGCGTGCGCGACGGAGACTTCAGTGAAGCTCTCTACTACAAACTCTGTGTCTTTCCGCTCCATGTACCGGCGCTCAGCGAACGTCTCGACGATATCGTTCCCCTCGCGCAGCACTTTCTGAAGAACCTCGAGTCACAGATGGGCCGAGCGGTGCCCGGGCTGTCCCGAGAAGCCGTGCGGTACCTTTCTACGCGAATCTGGCGCGGCAACGTCCGCGAGTTGCTCAACGCGCTCGAGCGCGCGGTAATCGTCGGTCGCGGTAGCCTTCTGACCTCGGCCGATTTCCGCATCATGGACGGGGGTGCCGGCCGAGCGAGCGAGCACCCCGCGGCCGACGCGGGCGAGAAGCTCTGGACTTTGCCGCCGGAGGGGATCGACCTAGAGGCCTTGAACCGCTCCCTCACCGATCAGGCGCTCGAACGCACCGCTAATAAGGTAAGTCCCGCCGCACGCCTCCTAGGCGTATCGCGCGCGACGCTGCGCTATCGAATCCGGAAGTACGGCTTCGACAAGCGAGGCGGCAGGCCCTTTGCCGGCACCTAATCGTTGAAATCAGACGCTGGCAGCGCGACGAAGTTTCTCGATCTGAGACCCATTTGGGGGTGTCTGACGATCTGAGCCCTCGATACGCACTGACTTACGCACAGCCCCACGCACAGCCGGGCGCGATCCGCGCCGAGGCCCTCGGTTCTGAGCCGCGAGTCCGTATCAGCTGCTACCGCAGTGGTCTCTGACAACCGGCGCTATGTAGCGTAGCGCATTGCAGTAGGCATGCCCCCCCACACTGCGGCAAATGAACACGTCTCACTATGAGCACTGAGCGACCCGAAAGGCTGTCAGGTTCAAAACGAGACAAATTTTGAACTTGATGAAGCGCGTGCAAGGAACTAATATTTCAACGTTTTCGCAGCCCGCACCCCCCTGGCTTACTGCTTGCAAAGGAGCAAGGGCCACAGTTTTGAGAATCGTGCGGGACTGCATTGGCGACCGCCGGCTCTCTATTGTGTGGTCGCTAAGCGGCGGGCGTTTTCGATCGGATCGAAAAGGCCTGTGCGTTCAACAACGATGCGGCCCGGATACAACGAACGAAGTGCGGAGCGAGAGAGTTGGAGCATTAGAGCAACAGAACGACGCCCAACCGGCCCGTCGCGGTTCACAGACGAGCGCGCGGATATCGTAGCGAGGAGCAACGCGTGGTATTTTTAGGTCGAGCACAGAGAACGGTCAGTCAGCCGAGCACAGCGCCAACGGAGCGCGTTGCCGCCCCCCACGGGGCAAGCAGCCAAAGTGGGTGCACGGGTTCTGGTCGGCCTCTCTCGGAACCGTTTCAGAAAACGCTCGGTCTCGCTTTCGAGAGCAACCGAGTACGCGTGCGGCCAAAACCGCGCACGCGTGATAACGAAACGAGTCCAGGCTCTTCGATCGGACAGCCGACCGAAGAACTCGGGATGGTAGTGGAATGAGGAGTGGGATGCAGATGGTTATTTCTTCGGTTAGGTCAACGGGCGCGTTGGCTACTATCGTCGGCTTGCTATGCTTGTCGACACTGGCGTGTGTCGCACCGGGCCCAAGATCGATGGATCTGCCGACAAGGGCGATGACTTCCCCCAACCCCGCCGACTTGGCGCCTTACAAAATACAAGTAGCCGATCGCCTTGCGATCCGCTTCTACAGAAACCCGGAACTCGACCAAGAAGTCGTCGTACGGCCTGACGGCAAAATCTCGCTACCTTTCATCGACGACGTCCTGTGCGCGGGCATCGCACCGCAGGATCTCGATCGTCTCTTGACGACGAAGTATGCGGGCGAGCTTTCGATCCCCGACATCACCGTCATCGTTCTCGCTTTCGGAGCACAGAAAATCTACATCACCGGCCAGATCTTCAAACCAGGCATGATCCATCTTGACGGAGAGAAGACGGTCTATCAGGCTATCAAGCAGGCAGGTGGCTTCGACATCGGTGCACGACGCACGCATGTCGTACTCATCCGCCGCATGCCGGACGGCGAATACGCCGGCCATAGGATAAATTTAAAGGAAGTCGAGTACGGGCGGAACCCGGGTGCCGACGTTCCACTGCAGGCCGGTGACATGATTCACGTGCCGAACTCGGTAATCTCCAACATGGGCGAATTCACCACCATGTACATCCGCAACCTACTGCCCGTGAACCCGACGACGGTAATCCGAGGATTCTGAGCCGAACGCACCATGAACCGTAACGACAATCAGCCTACTTCCGATTTCGAACTGAGCGCCGCGTCTCTGCCCTGGCAGGACGCCGTGCGCTCGCTGTTCCGTCATCGCAAGATAATCCTGACTACCGTTGCGATCGGCGTTAGCTTTGCTGCCGTGCGCGCCTGGACGCTGCCTCCAACCTACAAGGCACGATCGGTTCTAATGGTAACGGATTCGCGCGCGCACGACGTCGTTACGCCGGAAGCGGCGACACGAACAGTGGTTCATCAGGCCGGTGCGACGCAGATCAGAGCGCTTGCGATTTTGTTGCGCGACGCAACGGTTGTTCGCGAGGCGCTCGAGCGCATGCGCACGAACAAAGGTAAAGGCAAGAAACCCAGCGCCGCTAAGCGGTCGGATAAAGAACCAACAGCGGCGCCTGCAAGAAACCTGAACCCGCTCGCGATTCCGGGGTCGGTGTACCGCAAGGTTCACGACGTGCCGGTGCCGAGCGAGCTTGATCACCGGGCAACGTCACTCGCGAGACTCGTAAGAGTCGCCCCGATTCACAAGACGGCGCTAATCGAATTGTCCTTCATCAGCCCTAATCCGACTTGGGCAGCGGCTTTCATCAACGGTCTCTCCGAGACATTGATCGACCGCTATCGTCGGATCTACGAAAACTCGAGCACGCAGGAGTTTTTCCGCAACCAAAGCCTCGTGCTGTCGGCCAAGCAGACGAAAGCGGAGGCCGCACGGGCCGAATTCAGAGACCGCATCGGCGCGGAACTCCTTACGCTGAACCGCGACGCCCTGCAGTCGAGAATCGCCGCGCTGAACAAGCAACTCGACGAAGCAAAGACCAACCGGACCGTACTCTTGTCCAAAGCCGAAGCAGTCATAAACCTCGACGCCAACCCGGCACTTGCTGCCGTAAAACACCGCATTATCCAACTGCAGTTGGAACGCAGCACGCTGCTGTCGCGCTACACGAAGACGAGCGTCGCGGTGCGCGACCTCGATCGGCAGATCACCGAAGCACAGCGACTGCTCGCCTACGAGAACGAAGCCACGCTGGCCATACAGCGGGGTACCGTCGAGAGCGCTATCGGCAGCATCGACGTTCGTGTCGCGGCGGTCCGCGAACAGGTCAGTGTGAGCCGCGCGAACCTTCGCGAACTCGAGAAAGTAGCCCCCGAATGGGAACGGCTCGAGAACGACGTAAGCAGCGCCAAAGCAGCCTATCTAACCTACTCCCGCAAGGAGGAACAGGCCCGTCTTTCTAACGCACTTGACGAGTCCAACATCGTCAACGTAGCCATCGTTGAGCGGGCTGTGCCGCCGACCCAGCCCGAGTCCTCGCCGATCAAGCAATTGATGGTGACGGGCTTCGCCGGGAGCTTGCTCCTCGGCATTGGAATCGCATTGATGCGCGACTGGCTGGACCCGTCGGTGAAAACAACGTTACAGGTGGAACGCATTACCGGACTCCCCGTTCTGGGTGAGATCCAGGTGTAGCCGGATGTATTGGAGACGATTCAATCTGACCGGCGAGCCGTTCTCGCTGACTCCGGACCCCGCCTTCCTCTATTTGAGCTCGGTGCACGCTGAGGCCTATGCCGCCGTGACGATGGGGCTCAAGGAGCGCCGCGGACTGATTTCCATGATCGGCGAGGTCGGCACCGGAAAGACCACTTTGGTCTATTCTCTACTGAGCAACCTAGGCCCCGAGATCCACACGGCATACATCTCGAACGCACGCCTTTCGTTCGACGGCATTCTACGAAACGCGCTGCGTGACTTCGGCGTCGACTGTGACGAACTGCACGGCGTACAGCTTCTCGATGCCTTTAACGACTTCCTGCATAATTGCGCCAAAGCCGGAACAACCGCAGCGTTGGTCATCGACGAGGCGCAAAACCTTTCGTCCGAGACGTTCGAAGACCTCCGTCTTCTGTCGAACTTTGAAACGTACAAGACCAAGCTTCTGCAGATCGTCCTCGTCGGTCAGCCCGAACTAGACACGAAGCTGCGCGATCCGGCGCTGCGCCAAGTTGCCGACCGCATCGCTGTTCGCACGCACGTCAACCCTCTCACGTCACAGGAGGCGCGCCACTACATCGAGCACCGATTGAGCGCTGTCGGCGGATCGATGAACATATTTTCCGAGCCGGCGATCCGTACAATCACCAGTCGCAGCGCCGGCATTCCACGTGCGATCAACATTCTCTGCCACAATGCGATGCTGTTCGCGTACGGGCAGACCAAGGACAAGATCGCTCGTTCGATGGTCCTCGAAGCCGTGCACGAAAAGGAAGGTGACGGGTTGGTCCGATTGAGCGGACACTCAAACTCGACACACCTTCCATCGCTCCCGTCGAGGACTCTCAATACACCGGCATGGACCTGGAATGCCGTGTTCTTGATCCTCGCTGTCGGATTGAGCATCGCCATGATCCGCGTCGCAGGAAACATCCGCTTTGCCCCGGCACAAGCGCTAGAGCCGCTTGTGCAAAAATTCCAGGCTGCTCCCGAGGCCCCTGCCGCTGCGCCCGCTATTGTTGCCCGAGTTGCGGCCCCAGAGACTGTTCCCGTTCGACGAATCGCCGCACCGACAGTCCTCGCCACGCCGAGTCCGGCCGAGCCGCAACGTTATGATGACGAGCGCCAGGCTGCTGCCGCGGTAGCCGAAGTGGATCAGGCATACGAGCCGATCCAGGTCGAGCCTGTCGCTCTCGTCGCTGCAGCAATCGCGGTGCCCGGCCACGAGCAAGCACAACTCCAAGCGCCCGTTCCAGCCGAACCGCAGGTATTGGTACCGGAAGAGCCAAAGGCCATCGACGCACAACCAATCTTGAGCGAACCTGTCACCGCTAGACCTGACGACACACTTCGGATCGAAGGCGACACGGTGGCCCAAGACGCCCACGCCGACGAAAACTCTCTCGCTTTGCTCGAGACAGACACGGCCCAGCTCGCAGACTCCACCTACCAGATCATCGATGTAGAACCGGGCAGCTCTCTCTCAGATTTAATGATTACAATCTACGGGCACTACACCAGCACGATGGTTCAGCACGTACAGGCCCTTAATCCGCAAATCACCAATCCAAATATCATCCTCGCTGGCGACGCCCTGCGCTTCCCTAGCGAGTGGAAGTTAACTCGGCGCACGAGCGAAGAGGTGCAGCGGTGAGCAACTACTTCCAAAGCCTAAAGCGCCTCGAACAGGAACAGGCGCTTCGCAACGCAACCCCTGGCGCGCCCGCAACGCGAGTGGAGACCGTCGACGACGAGCTAACCGGTTCGCCGCCTCCTACTGATAACGTTCGGGAAATTCCGGAGGTCACTGCCGAGCCGGTCAACCCGAAGGTCACCCGCCTCGAACCTCGACCGGATGTGGTTCACGAAGCAACGGCGCTGCGCGTACTGGAACGACCCTCGCTTCCGCGAGAAGGAACGGTTGGTAGCTTCACCGCACTCTTCGACAATCTTCGCGCTATCGGCAACGGCGCGCCGATAGCCAGCGTGGTAATTTCGGCCGCGTCGATGGTTGAGTCGGTCGATCGAATCTCCAACGGCCTCGCCGATGAAGTATGCCGCCACAGCCTGCGGGTGGTGGTGGCCGAACTCTCACGATCGGTAAGCCAACCGATACTGAAAATCCGACTACAGTCCCGCGACACAGATGACTCGGACACCGAGGCGAGCATCCCGCACCCTGCGCAGAGCTTGGTGCTCGATTTGCGCGGTGGTCCCGTCCCGCAGGAACTGACCGATTGGATGACTTCTGCGCGCGCGCACTACGACATGGTGATCCTGGAAGCCCCTCCGCTGGGGCTCTCGGTGGATGCCGCAATGTTGGCTCGCGCGTGCGACGGATTAATATTGACCGCGGAGGCTAGAGGGACCTCCAAGGACATGTTAATGGATGCCGTAGGCCGTGCCGACACAGTCGGCTGCCCTCTTTTGGGTATCGTGATGCAAGGTCGCCCCGAATGGACGCCTTGGTGGCTGCGAAGAGTGATGGCAGTCCGTAACCTCTTTTAGTTGAGACGCCCGATGAAACCGAGACCCAAGGCCAACCTGAGACAATGAGCCAAAGACGAACAGCTACCCTAACCCTCTTGAAGATCTGCGACCTCACGGTCGTGGGCCTGGCGTTCATACTTGCGATTGCGATGACGTTCGGCGGAAACCAACCCAATGAGTGGCCTGGTATCCTTGAACTGCGTATTACGGTCAAGAACGCTCTGTTTATCGCTGGATACGCCGCAGCGTGGCACTTCGTGCTGAAAGGCTGGGGGCTTTACCGCTCCTTCCGCCTGGCGCCGGCTGCTCGCGAACTGCGCCGTCTCGCCATAACCGTCACCATTGCCGCACTGCCCCTATGGCCGGCCGGGCAGTTGCTCGGATACGAGTTCGTGACCTCCACGTTCCTCATCGCCTTCATGTGTATGGCGTTCGCTGCACTGGCGGTCGAACGTCGACTGATTCGTGCCTTCGCCCGTTCCTTGCGACGCCACGGTATGAATCTACGCTCGGCCGTCATCGTCGGCGACTCGGCTGGCGTCGCCGAAACCACCGCCAGCCTCATGCAGCGCAGCGACCTCGGCTACAGCCTCATCGAATCGATCGAGCTGGCCAGGACGCGCGTCGACAACCTGACGACGGGCCAGCAGGTCAACCAAGCCAAAGACCGCATCGACACTTTGATCGACCGCGGCGGCCTCGACGAGGTATTCATCGTGCTCCCGCTCGACGGCTCCGACACCTCGATTCGGGAACTGATCTCGCACTGTGAAGAACAAGGCATCATGGTTCGTGTGCTCACTCGCATCGCGGACCTCAGCTGGGCCCGCGTGATCGTAGATGAAGTTGCCGGCCAGCCGGTACTCTCAATCATGAGCGGACCTCCCGACAGTTTCGGCCTGCTCATCAAACGCGCGCTCGACATCATGCTAGCCGCCGCTGGGCTGGTCGCCTGCTTGCCTTTGTTCCTCCTCGTTGCCGTGGCGATCAAATTCGACTCGGTCGGGCCCGTGCTCTTCCGTCAGGAACGCGTAGGGCTGAACCGGCGCCGCTTCACGACTCTCAAGTTCCGCACCATGGTGTCCGACGCGCATTCACAGCAGGACAAGGTTGAACATCTGAACGAGGCCGACGGCCCCGTGTTCAAAATTAGGAATGACCCGCGCGTAACGCGGGTCGGAGAATTCCTGAGACGCACGAGCATCGATGAGCTCCCGCAGCTACTCAACGTTCTCAAGGACGATATGAGCCTCGTGGGTCCGCGGCCGCTGCCCGTACGCGACGTCAATCGCATGGACATCCGGTGGCACAAACGCCGTTTCGCTGTAAAACCGGGCATCACATGCCTGTGGCAGGCGTCGTCTCGTACCCCCCAATTCGATGAATGGATCAAGGCCGACATGGAGTACATAGACACCTGGTCTCTGGCTCTCGACCTGAAGATTCTCCTGCGCACAATCCCCGCCGTTCTTCTGCGAAACGGCGCATACTGATTCTGCACACTTCCTCGCGCGCTCGGACACCGATCGATATAGTCGATGGTGCCCGAGTTCGACGAGTCCACCCGTCCCAGCAGCCCATTGCGCCCACCTCGATGTGGGCCTAGGGCATCGTCGTACCCGCGCTTATGAGCCCCTGGATGAGAACGATCATTTCGGCATTAGCGACCGCCTGGGTGCTGTCCGGCGTATTCCGCGCCGCGGCCGCGCTCGCGATCGACCGCCATTGGGCCCACGGCCTGCACGCCCTGGCCCTCGATGGTCTAGCTGATGCCGTGCTCGCCCCATCGTTCTTGGCGGCAGCGGCCCTTGCGACCATTGCGGCAACTCTCGTTGGTCTGATAGCGACGCGGATACAAAGCTCCCAAGTCCTGGCCGGCGTCGGCGCTGCGGGCGCCTATTTCGCGGCGCTTGGCTGGTATGAGCTCAACGCCCGAACGGTGGTCTGGGACGTAATGACCCAGCAGCTCAAATTTACCTCGATCCACGCCGGCATCGTCGCTGTTGTCGGCCTCGCTTTTGTGGTTACCGCCGTCATCGTGGTCGGCCGAGGCGAAGGCTCGCCGGCACGTCCACTCGCTACAATGGCCGTACTCGCGCTGGCTGCCCTCGTTTCCCGTGGCGCATCAACGGCGCTCACCGCGGCTCCCGAAGACGCCCCGAACATCATACTGATCACGGTCGATACGCTGCGTGCGGACCACATGGGCGCTTACGGGTACAGCCGCCCGACCAGCCCGCGCCTCGACGCGCTGGCAGCCGAAGGCGTTCTCTATGAGCGCTCGATTAGCCAAGCCCCCAATACGCACCCCTCGATGGCCTCAATGTTGACGTCGCAGTACCCATCGCGTCTGGGCGGAAAGGCTCTCAAGTACATCCACTACGCGCTACCAACCATCGCCGAGGTACTCGGCAACGCCGGCTATGACACGGCGGCGATCGTCAGCAACGTCTGGCTCAAAGAGCAGATGGGCTTCAACGAGGGCTTCGCGCACTTCGACCAAACGAGCGGGATGAGCGAGTTCTACGCCGAACAGGAGCGATTCGACTGGAAAGATGCATCGCACATTTCCAACGCAGCGCTGGCCTGGCTCGACGATGCTCCTAAATCCCCGTTCTTTCTCTGGCTGCACTACCTGGACCCACACCACCCCTACGATCCGCCGGCTCCTTACAACACGAAATTCAAGACCGCCCCACGCGATCACGACGATTTCCTGGCAAAGCTCCGCGAGATGCGTACCCGAGAACAGACGCGCCTACTGGTTAAGATGGGGACCGGTCAAGAATCGGTTACCGATGCAGAGTTCCAGTCGATCGTCGATCAGTACGACGGCGAGATTGCTTTCAACGATATGCAGATCGGCAAGGTGTTGGATCGCGTCACCGCTATGGGTATCGACGAGAACACGATGGTGATAGTAACCTCCGATCACGGCGAGGAGTTCCGCGACCACGCAGGTTGGGGCCACTCGCATACGCTGCACCGTGAGTTGCTCCACGTACCGCTGATCATCCGCTACCCGCGAGGCACCCAAGCCCCCGCGCCGGGCTCGCGCGTGCACCATCGCGTGCGTACGCTCGATATCGCTCCGACGATCGCCGCGGCCGCCGGCCAGGCTCTTCCGGACTCGATGGAAGGTCGGGATCTTCGAAACCTTAACGGCGCCGACCGCATCGCCATAAGCCAGCTCTCACGCAAGCATTGGACCTCGATCGCCATGGACAACTGGAAGCTGATCACGCGCCCCGGAGCCGAGGCAGACACCGACGCCGTCTCGTTCTACGATCTGGAGACGGACCTCTACGAGCATCACAACATCGCCGCCGAGCACCCCGACGAGGTCAAAGCGCTGGCGTCGACGTTGAATGAGCACGTCGGCGCGCGAGCGGCAGGCGAAACGATCTCCGAAACGGCGGAACAGCTGGATCCCGAGACCCGAAGAGCGCTCGAAGCCTTGGGCTATATCGACTGAGCTATGCCTGCATTGCGACTCGGAATAATTGCACCTGAGTTCCCGCCTAACGTCGGCGGAATGGCGACGCTTGCTCGCGGATTCGCCGACGAGCTATCGAAAGACACCGACATCACCGTGTACGCGCGAAACGACGGAAACGACTATCGGGCACACTATCCAATACGTCGCGTCCTCACCGATAACCTGAGAAACGACCGTACCACTCTTGCTCGCGAACCGGTCGACGCTTGGCTCGCTCTTAACGGCGGCCTGATCCCCATCGTGCGTCACCTCGACAAGCCGTTCTTCGTCTACCTGCACGGCAGCGATTTTCTCAATCCATGGATCTCATATGGCAGCGCGTGGATGGAAGCCGTGAAACGCCCCTATATGGCGGTCGTACGGAAGTCTCTGCGACGCGCATCCCTGCGTAGACACATCTGGGCCGTTCGCCACTTCTTCGTCAACAGCGCGCGCACGGCCGAGCTCGCCGTTAAGACGATGGGCATCGATCAATCGCGCATTTCAATCTGTCCCCCAGGAGTAGACGATCGCTTCTTCCAAGATCGCAAGCCTGTCGTCGAGCTTCGCGACAATGATTCCATTCGGCTGCTGACCGTCACGCGACTCACGCAACACAGCGCTCGGAAAAACGTGGACGGAGTGCTCGAGGCGATTTCAGCCGTCGCCCGCGAGTTCGACATCAGCTACACGGTCGTCGGTGACGGTGACGACCGCGCTCGTCTGGAAGTCCTCGCGTCCGAACTCGGGATCGCCGAGCGCGTGCGCTTCGCGGGGCGCCTCTGCAACACGGAACTGCTCGAGTGTTATCGCGGTGCCGACCTGTTCATCCTCGCCGCCAAGGCAACGAACCGCGACATAGAAGGGTTCGGCATCGTTTACATGGAAGCATCAGCCTCGGGTGTACCGGTAATCTGCAGCCGGGCGGGAGGCGCCATAGACGCGGTTTCAGAGGGCGCGAACGGGCTCCTGATCCCGGATTCATCGCCGTCGGCAATCGCCGACGGCATTCGTAAGTTTGCCGCCGAGCGGCACCTTTTGACTCCCGCGCGTGCACGCGCCGTCGCCGAGCGCTACAGATGGGAGCACGTAACAGCCGACCTGCGTGAGCGCCTTCTCGACGAGCTCGGGGCGACCCAAGCGTAAATCCGATGCTTTCCTGGGCTGTACTCGCACTCGTAATACCGATCCTCGCGTTCGCCGCGCTGCGGATGCATCCCTACACGCTGCTTCTCTTCGAATTTCCCTTCGTAGTGTTCGGCTTCAGCGACTGGCAGATCGCCGGCATTCGGTTGGACCCCACCGATCTGATCCTTATGACGCTCGCCGTCGTCGCGCGATCGCGACCACTACCCGACGTCACTCGGGCACGCCTAAGGCCGATGTTCGCAGCCTGGGTCGCGCTAGGCCTGTGTATGTCGGTCGCCTATCTGATGGCGCCGATCAATCAACACGCACTCAGCGATCCGGCGCGCATCGCCTATCAGCTGTATCGCTACTGCTGGCGCCCAATTCTGTTCTACCCCTTGATGCTTCTGTTCGTGTCGAACGATGAGCGACGCCTTGATGGTGTCACCAGCGCGATTCTCATCGGAGGCACCATGGCGGCATCGATGGCGATCGTCCAAGGCTATTCCGGCAACCCGGCTATTGGACCGTACGACGGCCGAAACGCACTCGGTGGAGGGCTGGTCGCACCCTGCGTACTCGCCGTGGCACTCGTCGCAGTAGAACATAGAAAGCGTCGCTGGCAGCTAGCCGTCATCGCCGCCATCCTGATCGCTCGCGGTTTGCTCTTTTGCGGATCGCGTGGCGCCTTCGTCGGCGCGACCGCAGGCATCGCGCTGTTCTTCGGTTTCTTCATCCTCAGCGGCACCGGACTCACAAGAGTGCTGCGCTACGCGGGCGCCGGGCTGGCACTGGCGGTCGTCATGCTAATCGCGAACCCGGAAATCCTCAACAAAACATCGATCCAACACCTCCTGAGCGCCACCGGTGGAACCTCCGACGACAACATGCAGTGGCGCATGCAGCAGCGATGGCCGCATTTTATTGCCATGCTAAACGAGAGCCCTTGGGTAGGTATCGGAACCGACCAGGACCACTCGCTCAGCCGCGTGGGCAACACGCCGCACAATGGCTACATCTCGCTGGCACTGTTCCACGGCGTACCGGCCGCACTGTTGTACACGCTGTTCGGCATCACCTCGATTTTTCGTGGGATTCGTATCTACTCGCGTGCAGGTCCTTCGGCTGGCGACCGTCTGTTCGCGCTGGCGGCGGCGGCCTCAATTGCAGGCGTGATGGTCCACAACATCGTCGAAACGACGCTTATGGCCTCGTTCACGCAAAACATATTCTGGAGTCTGTGCGCGTTGATAGGATGTAGGGCTGTGAGGCCCCCTCACCCAACTCTCGGCACGGTCGCGGCCACCGCGTCGGCCCCCCGGCGGCCGCGGCGACCCGCCCCCCGGCGACTTCGTCCGGCTCAAACGGCGACGCCTCTCGCACCGCCCAAACCTGGGGACGCTTCGTGAAACGCCCGCTCAAAGTTGCATTCATCGGCGCTCGTGGCGTAGGCAATACATACAGCGGAATCGAAACCTACTATGAGGAAATCGGCTCGCGCCTTGCAGTACGCGGCCACGAGATGACCGCGTACTGCCGCAAGCATTTTACACCGAATGTATCGACCTATCGCGGGATCCAGGTCCGGCGTCTACCGTCGCTCAACAACAAGCATCTCGAAACCATCTCACATAGCATCCTGTCGACCGTCGACGCGATGTTCCGCGGATTCGACGTCGTCCAGTATCACGCAATCGGATCGGCACCGCTGGCCCTGCTGCCGCGCGCTACGGGGAAAAAGACCGTCGTATCGGTACGTGGGTTGGACTGGCAGAGGGCGAAATGGGGCGACTTCGCTCGTTTCGTTTTGCAGTGCGGCGAATGGGCTTCCGCACGCTGCCCACACGAGACCGTGGTCGTTTCGCACGTGCTGCAGGAGTACTACGAGAACACCCACGGCAAGCGGCCACGCGTCATCCCTAATGCCGTAGTGCCCGCCAAGCGCGTCGAACCGAAAATCATTCGCGAGCGATGGGGGCTCGAGAAAGACGGCTTCATCTTGTTCGCCGGCCGCATCTCGCCCGAGAAAAAGGTTGACGTTCTGCTCGAAGCGATGCGTCCGCATGCGGAGAAGAAAACCTTGGTGCTCGCCGGCGGCAGCAGCTACTCCGACGACTATATCGACAAGATCCGAGCGGCTGCATGGCCCGACGTTCGCTTCCTTGGCAGCGTCGACCGCGAGACGATGTGTGAGCTGCACTCGAACAACTACGCCTACGTGCTGCCGTCCGCGATGGAGGGATTGTCGATCTCGCTGCTCGAGGCCGTAAGCTATGGCAGCTGTATCATCACGACCGACATCCCCGAGAACCGCGAAGTGGTCGGTGATGCCGCTCTGCTGTGCGAAATTGGCTCAGTTGAACAGCTAAGCGCCCACCTTGGCAATCTGATCGCGGACCCGGAGCTGCGCGCGCGCAAGTGCGCGCAAGCAAGCGTTCGCGCCCGAGAGCAGCCCGATTGGGATGCGATCGCCGAACGGACCGAATCGTTCTACTACGATCTGGTCGCCGCCTGAACGAGAGACGCCGCAGCCCGAAGGGCTGCGGCGTCTCTCTTGAATAGCTTCGATTGCTCGCCTAGTTGGCCAGCGGCACCGCTTCCTGAAGCAGTGGTGCGCTGGGTATTGGAGGTGGGGGCGGATCGCCGCCGCCGCCGCCGTCACCGCCGCCGTCACCGCCACCGTCACCACCACCTCCACCGCTACCGGTGTCAGGCACGCCACCGCCGCCCTCGCCTTCAGAGCCAGCCTCGTCGGCTCCTACGTCGAAGGCACCACCGGCCGGCCGGGAGCCGTCGTCAATATCAATACTGACCAGCGAAGGAATTGACGCGCCCTGATCGCGCGCGCACGAATCGCTACTTGTGAGATGGAGGTCGCCGGTAGACTTGTTCACATAGCTGGGCGCGCACTCCACGGAGTCCGCGTCCTGGTCCGACTGCGACTGCCACGTCGAGAGACTCGCGGTCGTACTACCGCTCTTCCAGGTATACGTACCTGTGGGCGAGTACCTGTTGTTGTCCACAACCAGCGACGACGGTTCGTAGGTGAAGCGGATGTTACGCGTCCCGTTCGGACCCGAAATCAGATTGTTCCTGATGATGTAGTTGTCGTGCGGGCAGCCGGGGTACTTGTCGCTGCCTGTAGGCTGACCGATGACGATCGCGCCGTAGCTCGAACTCGTGATGTTACCTTCGCAGGTATTGTTGACGAACTGGATTTGACCGCCGTGCGATCCACAGGAGCCCTCGTAGCCGGTGTAAGACCAGAAGCAAGCCCTGTATCCAACAGCCGACGAGATGAAGTTGTTCGCGAAGCGCGCGTTCTTGACCGTTTCAAAACTCTTGTTCTTGCCCGGCTGGATCTGGATGGGAATACGCCCGGTCTCCGAATACTCCGTTGCCGCATTCGTATAGCGGATGTAGTTACGGCTGAAATTGATATCGTCCATCGTACGCTGGCTCCCGCCGGAGCAAAACCCGCCGTCATCCGGCTCGAGGCTGAGCGCGACGCGCACGTCGATCAGCGCGTTGTTGATGATGTCCCAATCACGCGTGCAGACGTTCGGAACGATCCCGATCACATTCGAACGGCTCATGGCCTTCCAGGCGCCAAGATTTCCGTCCATCACGCTGTCGAGAATTTCGATGCCGGAAATCAATCCCCAGACCTTGACCAGATCTGCGGCCGGCAACGAGAGCTCGGACAGCCCGGGGCAACCCTCGTCGGTACAAGAACCGTAGTCGCAGGGATGAACCGTGAAGGTCACATTCTTGATACGCAACGGGCCCTGGACGTCAGGCCCCTTACCTTGCCCACCGCGGACGAAGTAACCACCGCACTGATCGCAATCGATGTTCTCCAGCGCTACGTACTTGTACGGGTCACCGCCGGCTAAGGAATTAAACGTCTGTACGTTGCTGCATTTGGCCTTGTCGCGATTGATGTCGGCCAGAGCGAGGTCATGAACGTAAAAGTGCTCCGCTCCGTCGGCCAGCGTCATGAAGCCGATCGACTTATTCGCGTTGGTGGTCGTGCCGTAGCCACGCACTGCGAAGTGGCCCATCTCAAAGTTGGCAGTGCCGAGAATGTCCGCAACAGAAAAGGCGCGGTCAAGTCGGTTGGTTGCTCCATCGAGAACCGATGTGTCGTCACCGTCGAACGGCGGATATTCGCCGTCGTTGTCTTTATCCCAACCGACGATCATCGCGGGGTCCCTTGCGTACTCAAAGTCACGCACCTCGTTCCCTCTCGCAGCGCGCGTGTAGGTAGTCGAGCGTCCCGACGGCAGCTGAATATTCTCTTCGTCCTTGCAGACACCGGTGAAGCAGATGATGTCTTCGGCACCGTCTCCGTTTCCGTCGGAACGATTGTAGATCGCGTGTCTGATCGATCGGCAAGGGCTGCCGGCGCTGCCGCAGCTCGAAGAGTCGCTACCTGATCCGCAATCGACGTAGATCAGGTCCTCTGCGACGCCGTCGCCGTCAGGATCGGTCGTGGTTCCATCGCAGACGTTGCAGTCGCTGGGCTCGCCGACGACGCCGTCTCGGTCCATATCAAAACCGCACGCTCGCCCCACATAGCCACGTTCAAGCGGGCCGGCAGATGCCGGCGGGGTAGCAATGATCAGGGTGCCTAAGATCGCAAGTGATAGGGCGAATGCTCTGCCCATTGTGGCCTCCAGTGTTCTCGCGGTTGCCGTCGAGCGGGGTTCGCCATCGGTCCGCACATCAAAACCTCTGCGTTTACGGTTACTCAACCGTGCCCGCCTTGCTTCCAGAGAAACGACGCAGACCGGGGGCCGGCGCCACAAGCTGAAAGAAGTCGGTATCGCACACTTATGAGCAATCATCTGCTGCGTGACAGAATAACCCGTGTGAGTATCTTAGCAATAGGCGTACCGCGGCAGCAAGCTAGACACGGCATGGAAATCCTAGACATCCCGGCTACTTACGCACAGGCTTAACCGTTCACGCTACCCAAACCCACACGGGCTATGTCACAAATTTGTCGTTCCCCTTTCGTCGACCACCACTGCGCGCTCCCACGTGTGCTACCCGCAGCACGCACGCGCACAACAAAGGGTACAATAGAGTTTTCTCACAACCTCAGCATGAACGTGACGACCCAACATGGCCACCCCCGGCCCGCCGACCGCGAGCAAAGGACCCACTTCTGCGCGCACGATTTCGCAAGCGAACCGAGTGACCTACGCCGGGCTGGCAAAATGATGCGACTAACGGCTGCCAACGACGATCGGTCGGCACCAAGGAATACATCCAAACGCATTCTTAACACGTGCGTCGGCGTAGTTCGCACGGTGCACGGTATCAACCGACACAGCACCGTACGAATCGCGATATTTCCTTTTTCTACCTTGGTATTTTACTCACCTGAGGCTAGGTTGAACAGTGTTCGCGGTGAGCATCGAACTCGATGCCTGCCGGCAGCGAATCTATACTGTCCGACGCCCGCGCTCTGTAGATGAACCGAAAGCACAGGAAGCAATTCGCGCAAATACTTGCCGGCGGCATGGCATGGACGGGTATCACTTCGTCTCTGCTCGCACGTCGCCGCCGTCGCGCAGACTTCCGCATCTTCATCCTCGACTACCACGAGGTTGAGCAAGGTCCGATAGAGCGCGAGGGGGTGGTGTCCGCCGACCGTTTCCGCCGTCACATTCACTTCCTCAAGCAACGTTTCGACATCGTCTCTCTCGCAGAAGCGGTCGATCGACTCGCGGCCGGCCCGCCACTAGATCGTGACAGCGTCGTCATAACGCTCGATGACGGCTACATCGGCAACTATGAACACGCCTTCGGCGCTCTGCGGGACGAGGGAGTTCCTGCCACAGTCTTCGTGGCCACCGCCTTCGTAGACGGCGAACCGCTTTGGACCGACCTGGGCCGCCGCGCCATCAAGCGCGCGCGCGCGATGGCGCTCCCCGACAGTCTCGATGCCGAACTCGAAGTGCTGGCCCGTGGCTGGAAACGAGGCGCCGATCCCATCGAAGCGCTCAAGACGGTCGCCCCGCCGGCCCGCGACGAACTTATCCGACGTCTCATCGCCGCTACCGGCCGCCCTGACAACATTGCTCGCGCGATGAGCTGGCGACAGATCTCCGAGATGGCGGCTGCAGGTATCGAGATCGGCTGCCACACCGTCAACCATCCGATCCTTCCGACTCTATCGGCCACGGAGCAACTGGACGAAATCGACCAATCGCGAAGTCGTATCGCCGAAATGACCGGAATCGAGCCGACGGTATTCGCCTATCCGAACGGCGACTATGACGAGAACAGCATCGATGCGCTTCGAGGCCTCGGTTTCGCTGCGGCATGTACTACGCGCTGCGGTTCCAATACACCGGGCTGCGATCCTTACCAGTTAAGCAGAATCGGCATTGGCGCCGATTCGAACCACCTCGTCGCAGCTCGCTTGACGGGCATATTCGATCAACAATATCGTGAACAAATGGTCGATCTCGGCCCCGTGCGATCCCAGGCAGCCGACGCGTAGGCCATAGAGAGAAAATACGAACCAATGGCTCTTGAACGGAACAGCTACTCTAGAATCTTCGTGAAAGCGGTGTTCCCGCTGGTCGATGTGGCACTCGCGTTCAACTCGACCGACGAGATCCGCCCTACGTGCGACGGCAAACGTCGACTGGTCATCTCGTCGATCAGCGCCGACCTGCCGGGTGCGGCGCCACGACGCCCGGCAGTGGGTGCCGCATAGTGGCACATTCAGAGCTCGCTCTGGAAAACGGCATGCCCAGAATCGACGACGCCAGTGAGACGGCGGTCGAGCAACCCGCAGTCGCGATAGAGTCCCTCGGTAGGGTCCTGTTCCTGATTACGACGACGGATTTCGGCGGCACCGAGAGCATCCTGCTCCAACTGGTCCGGCGCATGCGTGGCCGCGGCTTGGAACTCGAAGTATGCTCAATGTGCAAGCCGGGCCAGATCGGACAAGAAATACAGGCCGCCGGCGTGCGGCTAACCACGCTCGACATGGCTACCGACGCCTCGTTCGCCGAACTGATCAAGGGCGCATGGCGCTTGGCGCAGATGCTCGATGAACGCAAGATCGACCTCGTGCAGACCTTGCTGTACCGAGCCAACGTTGTCGGTGCGATCGCGGCGAGAATCTCCAAGCGAAGACCGGTGCTGGTATCAAGCCAGCGCAGCCTCAATCCGCGCGGCTTCCACACCGCAGCTCGCGCCGTACGTTGGACGCGACGGTTCTCGGATGTCGTGGTCGCAGTCTCGGATGCCGTGCGAGAAGAAGTTCTATCGACCGAAAAGACGCGCGACGAGAAGGTCGTCGTCATCCGAAACGGCGTAGATACCAAGCTATTCAAACCGCATGACGGATCAACGATGCGCGAAGCACTGGGACTTCGCAACAACGCGCTGGTGGTCGGGGGTGTTGGCAGACTCGCGCCGGTCAAAGGCTTCGAGCACCTCGTGACGGCAACAGCGCTGGCCATCGCTCGAGGCGTCGATGTCAAAACCATACTGATCGGCGACGGTCCTCAGCGCACCGAGCTAGAGAATCTCGCTCGCAGCCTCGGAATCGACGAGCACGTTCACTTCCTCGGGATGCGTCGCAATCTTCCGGAGTTGTACGCGGCTCTTGACGTATTCGCGCTGCCTTCGGTTCAAGAAGGCTCGCCGAACGCCCTGATCGAAGCCATGGCCTGCGGCCTGCCGGTAATCGCGTCGCCGGTGGGCGGAGTGCCCGAGATCATCGAGGATTGGCACTCGGGGATCCTTGTCGAGGCCGCGCAGCCCGAACGATGGGCCGACGCCATCGAGCGTCTAGACGGCGCCCCGAAACTCCGCGCACAACTCGCGGAAAACGCTCGTGCGACTGCCGTCGAATCTCTCGATATAGAACTCACCGTGAGCGCTCACGCCGATCTCTACGCCGGCATGATTCGCGCCCGCAGATCCTAACCCCGGGGCTCGCGATCCGCTATACTGGGCGCTCGAGCCGTCATGAAGATTGCATACTTCCATTACATCTACGGGAGCGGAACGCCGCTCGCGCATGTGAACCAGTTCTCGGAGGCCGCCCGCAATCTCGGCCACGAAGTAGCGGTCCACGCGATGAACCTCGTACAACCGAGCGCCAACGGAAACGGTCCAGCACACGCCCCGAACACGCGCGATCGACTAAAAAGGCAATTTTCGCGCTATCTGCACGAGCCCAAAGAGCTCTTCTGGAACATGAGGTATGCACGCTTAGAGACCGAGATTCTGAAGGCCGATCGCCCCAACGTCGCGGTGGTGCGCAGCCACAACCTGACCATCGCCGAAGTTCTTGCCGGTCGAGCCACCGGTGTCCCGGTGGTACTCGAGGTCAACGCACCGGCTGCCGAAAGCCTGCGCTACTACGACGAGTACATCCATATCCCTGGCGCCGGCCTGCTCACCGAACGCTTCAAGCTGCGCAGAGCGGATCATATCCTGGTCGTTTCAGAGGCACTGCGCGATCATCTGGTTGAAACCCACGGCGTGGCACCCGACCGGATCACGGTGAACCACAATGGCGCCGACCCCGATCGCTTCTCCCCCGACATCGACGGACGCGCCGTGCGCAACCGATACGGCTTGGGCGATTCCACCGTCGTGGGCTTCGTCGGTAGCTTCCACCCGTGGCACGGGATCGACGTCCTTCAGGCCGTCATCGAAGCGCTGGCTCCCGAGGGCGTCCGCTTCATGACGGTGGGCGAAGGCGGAGCATCGGCCGAGTTCAAAAGCTGGCTGGACGACCACAATCTGAGAGATAGCGTAACGTTCGTCGGTGCCATCCCTCACCACGAGGTGCCGAGCCACCTGGCGGCGTTGGACATCGGTTTCGTTCCCGACTCGAACTTCTACGGCTCCTCTCTCAAACTTTTCGAGTACATGGCAGCCGGAAAAGCGAGCGTGACGCCGGCCTATCGCCCGTTCTCGGAAGTCGTCGAGCACGGAAAGGACGGTCTGTTGTTCGAGCCGCGCAACATCGACGATGCCGTAGATTGTCTCCGACGTCTGGCCTTTGATGGCCGGCAGCGCGGAGAGATCGCGCGCGCGGGACGCGCGAAGATCCTCAACGGATACACATGGCACCACAACGCGGAGCGGGTAATCGGTGCGTGCGAGGCCGCGGTCCGTTCAAAGGCGTCCTGAACCATGGCGGCTGACAATCAAGCCCTCGGCCGCTCGGTTCGTATCGGGCTCGCTCTGACTGGCAGTGCGGACTCGCTTCGTCATCTGCTGGAGTTCTCGACCGGCATCGTGCTGGCCCGCCTGCTGATGCCATCCGACTTCGGCATCATCGCCGTGGTCTCCAGTTTCATGCAGATCTCCTATGTCGTCGGCAACTTCGGCATGGCCGGTGCGATCGTCCAGGCCGAGACGCTGGAAGACGGAGATTGCCACACCGCGACCGCGGTCTCGACGGCCGTGGCCGGCCTACTAACGTTGGCCGGAATCGTCTTCGCACCACAGGCCGCTGCGTTCTTTTCGATGCCCGTGCTCGCCGATGTCATGCCCATCATGGCGGTACAGATCACACTGGCAGGCATATCGAGCATCCCGCTGGCTCTGCTGCGTCGCGACTTTCGTTTCGGACGCGTAGCAATCGTTGAGAGCGGAGGCGCCGCCATCTACGCCTCTATCGGAATCAGCTTGGCGCTCAGCGGTTACGGCGTTTGGAGCCTCGTGTGGGCACCGCTGGGTTCGGCCGTATGGATTCTGGCGTCCTCGACGGCACTGGCGGGCTATGTGCCGCTACCAGTCCTAAACCGCGAATCGGTAGCGAAGCTCTGGCGCTTCGGCAGTGGGCTCACCCTGAAGAACGTGTTCGTCTACATCGGTCGGAACGTCGACAACTTCATCGTCGCGCGCGCCTTGGGCGACGCCGCCACCGGCGTCTACAACCGAGCATTCAACCTGACGCGGATGCCGCAAACGCGATTGGTCGGCATCCTTTACCGCGTTTGCTTCCCGGCTTTTTGCCGATTGCGCGATGACCGTCCCCGCTTCCACGATTGGTACCTGCGGGCTACCACAGCCGTAGCCGTCGGTATCACACCGCTTCTGCTCGGGTTGGGTTCGGTCGCGGGTGATTTCACGGTGGCCGTTCTCGGCGAACAGTGGTCAGACATGATCATCCCACTGCAAATTCTGTGCGTGTCGGCACTGATCAGCTGTCTTCACACGCTGGGCGGTGCCGCCATCGAAGCTACGGGACGCGTCCACTACGAGGTGTACACGCAGTCGACTTACTCCGTATTGGTCGTCGTCGGCTGCCTCATCGGGACCCAATGGGGCATTAACGGCGTCGCCGTCGGTGTTCTCGGTGCATCCATCTCTCTATACGCGATGAAAGCCTTCACGATCCGGGCGGCGACGGGGCTGCCTATCTCTTCCTACATCTCGGCGGTTGTCCCGTCCGTGCTCGCCGGCATCGTGATGAGCGCCGTCGTGATCGCCTATAGAGCCACCGACTTCGCACCGGACGACATCTGGCTGCGCCTATTCTCATCGATAGCGATCGGTGCAGTCACCTATCCGATCGCACTCGCACTGATCGCACGCGAGCACCTACGTCTGGTGTTCACGCAAGGCCGGCTCATCTTCAGCCGCAACTCCGATACTTCCGCCGGAGAGCGCATCGAGGCACCGTCGTGATCGTCGTCTACCACGGCGTTCTCCCCTACAACCGCAGTAGACACCGCGGTATGATGGCGGCCTATGGCGATCGACTGCCCTTGGTCTACGTCGATCCGGACACGCAGCACCGCGTAACCGAAGAACGCGCGCTGCCGACCGTATTAAAAGAGATTGGCACGTCCCCGCGCCCCGGGCAGTATGCGGTCGCGCTGCAGTCGGTGCTGCCGGGCGGTCGGTTTCGCCCCATCGCGCTTCTGAACCGCTGGATCGCCATGCGTAATCTACTCGATCACCTGCGCCGCCAAACCGGACAGCCGGTCGTGCTTATCACACAACGACCGGGACTGCTCCCAACGCTTCGGGGTCTCAACGCAAGCATGACCGTATACGAGATTCGCGACGACTATGTGTCGCTGGCACTCGACGACAAGGCGGCCACGCGCACCCAGACATCCCATGATCGTCTCCTCAAGGAAGCAGATCAGGTTTGGGCCATCTCACGGGCCTTGGTCGACGCCACAGCGTCAAAGCGGCCCGATACACTGCTCACTGGCGTAGGCGTCGAGTACTCCGAGTACGCGTCGGCGGATGAGCTCGCCGCGCCCCCAGCACTACGCGCTCTCGACCGTCCTCGGGTGGGGCTGGTGGGCAACCTCAACGATCGCGTGGACTGGCGCCTGCTCGAAGACATCGCAAGGGCACGCCCCCAGTGGCAGGTGGTCGTGGTAGGGCCGGTCTACCATTCAAGCGATGCCGCCCGCATCGGGCTCGAGAACCTCGTTGCCCTGCCTAACGCCCATCACATCGGAGCCGTTCGTCAGGAAACAATCGCGTCGTGCATCGCCGCGCTGGACGTCTGCCTGATCCCGTACCGGCTCACACAGGCCACCAGACGCATCAACTCACTCAAGGTGTACCAATACCTGGCCGTCGGACGGCCGGTGGTGGCGAGCCGTATCCCGTCAATCGCGGAATTGGGCGATGTCGTCGCGTGCGTCGAGCCGGAGGACTTCGTTTCATCGATCGAGGCGGCGCTCACGGACCGCAGCGGCAGCGAACAGCGACGTCGCCGCGCGGCGATGTTTGACTGGCCGACCATCGTCGAAGATCAGATCAGCTTCCTGAACAAGCATCTCGATCCTCCCCACGGAGCTATCACGTGAACGCTCAGGCGGGTTCCGTGGAGAGGCACGACGGTCGCGGCCACCGCGGCAACAGCACCTTGCGCGCCCTCGGCCTGTCCGTCGCGCTCGTGATCCTCGCCTATGCCCTGCACAAGATGAGCGTGCTCAAGCCACTGGACCACGATGAGCACCAGTTCATCGCCAGCGGAGCGACTTGGGCACGCCATGGATGGCTGCCTTACCGGGACGTCCCCCACCACCACCTGCCCTATCTCTCGTTCTTATACGCGACGATCTTCTCGCTGAGCGACTCACTGCTCGGCCCGGCCCGGGCGGTCTCGGTCGCAGGTTCGTTGGGCATCGCCCTGCTGACCGGCTATGCGAGCGCAAAAGCGTTTGAAGATCGATCGCCGCTACTCGCGACGGCGGTAGCACTACTGGCCGTGGTGGTTCTCATTGCTAATCCGATTTTCGTCTACACCAGCGGCAGGGCTTGGAATCATGATCTCGCAGCGTTGCTGACCATCGCGGCCGCGCTCGTTCACATGCGCTGGCTGGCTGGCCGCATCGGTCTCGGGGCCCTCGCGGCCGGCGGCGCGGCGCTGGGCCTTGCCGTGGGTATGCGGTCCTCGTTCGCTCTGGTTATCCCCGCATTCGCCGCATCGTTCCTCTTTCTCGGTCCGGCCGACAAGGGCGAGCGGGCACGCGCGACGGCAGCCTTCGCAATCGGTGGATTTGTTTCGCTCGCTCCCGTCTTGGTTTTCATCGCGTTCGCTCCTGAACAGTTCGCGTTCGGCAACTTCCGCTACAACACGGAGCTCAACACGGAATACCGGCGCATCACCGAATGGTCGGTAGCAATGGACCTCACGGGCAAGCTCACTTACCTGCGCGACGAGGTGCTCTCGCACCGGCGAAACAGCTTGCTCGCCGTTCTCTACCTCATCGCGGTCGGTTCGGCCGGCTTCGCGAACCGCGGCCTGAGATCGCGACCCCGGGCATCCAAGCGAGCGTTTCTTGGAATGTTGCTGGCATTCCTGCTGCTAGCGGCGTGGAGCCCCACACCGACCTGGTATCAATACTTCTTCCCGGTGATTCCCTTTCTGATCATCGGCTCGGCCGAGGCCCTTGCCGGCCACCCCGACCTTCGATCGGCTGCAGTCCCGTCGTTCGTCGTAGTACTGCTCGCCCTGACGAGCATCGCCGGGCTACGCCACTATGTGCCTGCGATGACCGGTCGCGCGGGCGACTCGCGCGTGGAGTTCACCCGTATTGTCGCGGCCGAACTTGCCCAGGTCACCGAACCCGGACGCGTAGCGACGCTCGGGCCAATTTTCGCGCTGGAAGCGGGCCGCGAGATATACCCGTGGCTCGCAACGGGACCGTTTTCGTTTCGCACCGCAGCACTGGTCGAACCCGGGGTACGCGCTACCTACGGGATCGTGAGCGCCGATGAACTCGACCGAGCGCTCAAGGACGACCCTCCGGTTGCTATTCTCACCGGCATAGAATTGGGCGGCGACACTGAAGCGCCGTTCTCACGCTTCGCGCGACGCAACGGTATGCGGCCGCACGAACTCTCGGGTGGTCTGATCGCCTGGGTTCCACGCGCGCGCTGACCCCCGGCGTTTTCCCCTCCCCCACGGCCTCATTTTGAGGCACGCGCGCAGCCCCGCGCGAGCGAGTTGATCATTTGAGCAATGGATGGTTGCACACCTGCAATCACGCCCGCACATGCAAGATCCGGCTACTGCACAACCGCCGTGAGCCCCCCCCGAAATCGTGGTAATTCTGGGGTGGCGTAGGAGCTCTCGTGATCGCCGTATGGCCCGCGACTTGCTCTTTTTTAGGAACCGGGGGAAGCGCTCTCATTTCGAGACCAACCTCGTGCAAGCACTCGGCATTGTGCGACAGGCAAATGCCGATGCTCAGCCAGCAAGACAAACAACATAAGAGGTAGCCAGTTGATTCGTCTCTCCTACATATTCTCCCTTCTCATGATCGCTCTGCCGATCTCCGGCCTAACGACGCTCGCGATGACGAGCGTCGCCGATGCAACAGCATGCTCGATCCCACCTGCCGGCGACGCCGACTGCGACGGCATCGCCGACGGCTCAGATCCCTGTGCAGCCGAAACGCTCAACCGATGCGTAGGTGCAGTGGCCGAATGCCGCTTGGCTCCCCCCGGAACGCAAGACTGCACCGCCGGTGAGCCATTGCGAATGAATCTCGGCAACACCGGTGACCTCACGGACTGCAACGGCGATATTTGGATCGAAGACGACGGCCCCGGCAAGAACGACAGCGGTGCGGTAACCTCAGCACCCATCACGGCCCAGTTCGATTGCACCAGCGATGCGGCTACCGAAACGCTCGTCGGCTCGGAGAACTCGACCAACAACGTGGTGGCACGAAGCTACCCGATCGCACACGGCACCTACCTCGTTAATCTGCTGTTCGCCGAGACGAACCCCGATCGTTGCGACCCCGCTGAGCGCACCTTCGACATCGAAATCGAGGGTGTCCTCTACTATGGCGGCGCGGGCCAGGGCGACGGCTTCGATCAGTACGCTGTCTCGCTCGCGCAAAACGGCGGCGCAGATGCCTGCGGCGGTCTGGTCGTGCGCAGCATCTCCGGAGTGACCGTTACCGACGGCACGCTCGACATCACGCTTACGGAAGATGACACCTTCGGCGACAAGAGCGCCGCGCTCAAAGCCGTCGAAGTGCTCATCGAAAGCCAGCCTTGCGTCGATGATGAGGACGGCGACGGAGTGTGCGACGGCGGCGACAACTGCCCGCTCGTGTACAACCCCGATCAAGACGACAGCGGTGACGGCGACGGTGTCGGCGACATCTGCGACAACTGCATAAGCGACAGCAACCCCGGCCAGCAAGACGAAGATTTCGATACGATAGGCGACGCCTGCGACGTCTGCCAGGGCGACGGTTGTGACGACTACGACGGCGACGGTATCTGCAATGAAACGGGCTTTTCGTCACCGAAGACCGGCGATGGCGACAACTGCCCGTTCGATGACAACTCGAACCAGAACGACGCCGATAGTGACGGCCGTGGCAACGCCTGCGACAGCTGCCCGAACGACAAGGACGCGGCCGAGGATTCATGCCTCGGAACCGGATATTGGGCTCCGACAGCGCCGGCCAACATCTCGCGCCACGAAGTAGGCGCCGTCTCGGTCGACGGCCTGGTCTACCTGATCGGCGGCGCGGAGACAGGCGTCACCGAAATCTACGACCCGGCGGATGACTCGTGGACGAACACGGCTTCACTTCCGGTGCGCGTCGACCACATCCAGCCCGTTGTGGTGAAGAGCAAGATCTACGTCATCGGCGGCCTGACGAACTTCCCAGGCCCTTCGGTCACGCAGAACACAGTGCTCGACACCGAAAACCTGAACGCCGGCTGGCAACTGCTCAAGCCGATGACCGCCGCGCGCGGTGCAATGGGCTGCGCGGCACACGGCGTGATGATCTACTGCGCCGGCGGCCTCGCAGCTGCTGCAGGCGACGCTGCGGTCGCCACCATGGAAGCCTACAATACCGTTACCGATGAATGGGTCACGGGCCTGACCGACATGCCCATCGTCCGCGATCACTTCCACGCCCAAGTCATCAACGGCAAGTTCTACGCAATCAGCGGGCGCGATACGGTGGTCATGGCAACGAACGTCCGCACCGACATCTACGACATCGCTGCCGACAGTTGGTCACAGGGTGCGGACATACCGGCCCCCGGCACCGGCGGCTACGGCTCCGTAGCCCTCGATGGGCGTATGCTCGTCATCGGCGGCCAAGGCGGCACCTCCAGCATCGAGATCTTCGGCGACGTGCGCGAGTACGACCCCGAACGCGACAGCTGGCGCATATTGGCGGACATGATCACGCCACGCCACGGCTTGGCCGCGGCCGTTTCGAAACGTGCCGACGGGATCCATCCGCGTGTCTATGTGCCGACCGGCGGCATCACTTTCGGCGGCTCGAACGTGCCCATCCAAGAAGTATTTTCCTGGTCGGCCTGCTCGGCCGACAGCGGTTGCGACGACGGCAATGTATGCACGGACGACTCGTGCTCGAGTGGTAGCTGCGTATTTACGAACAATACTGCGGCTTGCGACGACAACCTCTTTTGCACCGTCGAGGAGATCTGCTCCGGCGGCAGCTGCAGCGGCGGAATCCCCAACGACTGCGACGACGAGAATCTCTGTACGACGGACTCTTGCGACGAGATTACCTTCTGTACAGGCACCCCGGTCGCGGAGTTTAGCTCCTGCGAAGACGGTCTGTTCTGCAACGGTGCGGAGTCCTGTGACGCGGTCGGCACCTGCCTGGCCGGCCCCCCACCCGTAACCAACGACATGATCGACTGCACCGACGACTCCTGCGACGAGATCAATGACGTGGTCGTCAATGCCGCGAACGACGCCAACTGCGACGACACTCAGTTCTGCAACGGCTCGGAGACCTGCCACGCCACGCTCGATTGCCAGGCCGGAACGCCTCCTAGTGCCGACGATGGCGTAGGGTGCACAGACGACTCATGCGATGAGATCGGCGACGTCATCGTCAACACCGCAAACAACGCGAACTGCAACGACGCTCAGTTCTGTAACGGCTCAGAAACCTGCGACGCAGTGCTCGACTGCCAAGCTGGGACGGCTCCGGTAACGGACGACTCTGTCGCCTGCACCGATGATTCCTGCGACGAAGTAGGAGACGTCGTCGTGAATGCCACGAACGACGCCAATTGCGACGATGCGCAGTTCTGTAACGGCACTGAGACCTGCGACGCCGTGCTTGACTGCCAAGCTGGAACCCCGCCGATAACAGACGATGCCGTCGCCTGCACCGACGATTCCTGCGACGAAGTCGGCGACGTGGTCATCAATACCGCCAACGACGCCAATTGCGACGATGCGCAGTTCTGTAACGGCACTGAGACCTGCGACGCCGTGCTTGACTGCCAAGCTGGAACCCCGCCGATAACAGACGATGCCGTCGCCTGCACCGA